>Ga0208245_1000082_pt1 | contig 102805 bp, 163 predicted proteins | sample RifOxyC1_FD_184035 | JGI IMG/M metagenome (GOLD analysis project Ga0208245, IMG submission 184035) | Soil microbial communities from Rifle, Colorado - Rifle Oxygen_injection C1 (SPAdes) | ecosystem: Environmental > Terrestrial > Deep subsurface > Rock core/Sediment | place: Rifle, Colorado... | reverse complement strand
TATCAACAAACTCTGCTGGTATTAACGAGGGTGCGGTTGTTGATAATATCACAACTCCTACTGCGGCTCACTGCCACTGGCTGTTTGCTGCTTCTTTTACAAAGACCAGTACTGACACTCTGAAGGTTTTTGTGAATCACCAGTTTAATGGGGTCTAAGTTATTGATTTAATTGAGTTTTTTGAAAAAGGATATAATAGAAGATGAAAGATATTCTAATAGCTTATTTTGCGGGTTTCTTTGATGGGGAAGGTTATGTAGGAGTTAGTCACTCTGAGAAGAACAAATACATGGTACTCTCCGTAACCGTCACGCAAAACACTCTACCTGTTCTGGAGATGCTTAGGGAAAGATTTGGTGGTAACATCATCTTCCCTAAGCATTATTATGAAAAAGCAGGCAAAGCTTCTTATACTTGGGCTATTTACTCTGAAACAGCTCTGAATTTTTTGAACACTATCAAAGATTTTGTAATAGTAAAGAAAGCTCAAGTAGAAATAGCCCTACAATTTCCAATAGGCCACCCTCGACAGGAGGTTATGCCTCACATTAGAGAAAAAAGACTTTGGGTAAGGAGCGAGTTACAGAGATTGAAAAAGGAATCGAGTGTTAAAACCAATTTGATCCCCGGTAATGCATGTAAATCTCTATCAGATAGAGAAGATGTAAAAGAGGCAGTCAGACTTTATGAATCAGGCTTGTCTCAAGAGGAAGTAAGTACGAAGTTAAACATCAAATATGCCACTATAGGTTACTGGCTCAGATCACTGAAGAAGAATAGATCAAGGGTAGAAGCTGGTAAACTAGCTGGTAGAACACGAAGAACCAATTTGGTTGAAGCGAGGGTAACGTAATGGCTCAGACTGTACCTCAAGATTCAGGGTGTACAGTAGAGATTGAGTTCCTTGATAACAATGGTGTGGCAGTAGCTCCGGTTACTGCCACTTACCGTATTACGGATATCAACTCTGGTGTACGTTTACAAGCAGACACAGAAATATCTCCTCTTTCTTCTATTGTAAACATAGAAATAGCTCCTTCCGTTAATGCTCTCAGGAACAATCGTCTTGAGTTGGAGCCTAAAGCTTTAACTGTCACGTATACTTTCGATGACGGTAGGCTTAGAACAAGAACAGCTGAGTATCAGTATAACGTCGAAAGATTATATGGAAGAGTATAAAGGACAGATAACATGTCTGTACTTGTAAACATTGCACCTTGCAGCCTATCAACGACAAATGGTTTTTTGAAGGCTGAGGCTTATAATATGAGCTGTAATCATGGGACAGTTTTAAGCCTTGGTACTTCTCCACATGTAATTCCGTTTACTCCCGTTACTGGAAGCAGGCAGAATCAGGGCGTTGTGCTTTCTCTTAGTCCAAATTTAAGAACTGTAAATCGGTCATTAAATGTTTCGCTACAGGAAATCAAAGGCACTTGCACAATTACCATAGCTTCTCCTGGAGTTGTTACTTATAATTCTCACGGATATTCCGATGGTCAAGCAGTTTCTATTGCGACAACTGGAGCGTTACCTGGGGGTCTTGCTGCAAACACAGTTTACTATGTTGTAAATTCATCAACCAATACTTTCCAGCTTTCTGCAACCGCAGGAGGAACAGCAATAAACACAACTGGAAGTCAATCTGGAACACATACACTGTGGTCGGTTAGAGGAATGCAGGAGCAAACAGCATCAGAAATTACTAATGCTACAAACAATGTAAGCACAATTTTTCTGTATTTTACTTGGACTGGTTATACGGTCACAGCTGTTGCAAGTACTTGGAGATATGCCGTGTACCAAACTGGTGGCACGACTGGAAATCATCAACTAAGAACTTCTAATTCCACCGATGCTTTTTATGTGGAAATTTCAGATATTGCACAGACCGCAGCTGATAATGACGCTTTGGTTTTGTGTGCTCAAACAACCATCGATCAGAACATGACATTAAAGGGAGTCCTTGGTACAGGAGATGCCGCTCAAGCAAACGCCTTAATTATCTGTAAATCTGCTGCACAAATCACCACATCGTCTCTCAATGAAAATCTTATCTGTTTAACTCCTTTAACTTCTTACACATTGGCTGTCGATGGTGTTTTACAATTAGGATTCCACAGCGGAATTAGGTATGGCACAGAAGCGACTCCAATTCCTTATGCTCAAAAATGTAAACTCAGCTTTCCTAATAGAACAGTCGGAACATTGAGCGGTATCTATAACGGAACTTCGGCATATGCTGGTGGTGCTGGTATGTCAATTTTCGCTTACGGAGAAATTCCAACAGTCGAAACCTTTACCATCAATGCAGATGCAGCAGTCGGAGCTAATACTATTTACAGCGATACAGACGTTACTGCTGGAACTTTGCCAGTGGAAGTAGGAGATATTTTAACAATTGGCAAACAGGATACTTTTGGTCCAGGCGTAAATACTAAGCATACGGTCAGTGCCGTTTCATGGGATGGGGAAAAATCAACAATTCAAGTCACGCCAAACCTTGCAACTGCTAAGCGTATGGCTGGAGCTTATGTTGTCAGATACAAGTACGGAATGACCATAGAAGGTAATACTACAAACAGGCCAGGACTTTACTTTAGAGGGCAGACGAATTTAAAAATAAAAGGTTGTCTTATAGACGAAACATTTTTTTCATTCGGAAACGGTGGAGGAGCAGTGTCTACTGACGGTGTTTCGCAATATTATTTTGGACACAATTCCGTGTATTCATCTGCTGGTTCAAGTCAGGCTCTTGGTAATCCAAACATATCTTTCAATGGGTTCCTGATTGAATATGTGTATTCTTGCTTTCTTGCCCCCTATGCTGGTATTCCAGCATATACTGCTGGTGTTAGTGGACAACTCATTGTTCAAAATTGCGTTGGCATAAATATGTCCTACAGTTTGATGGCAACTTGTAACAATGCTATTATTAGAAATAACGTCTTTCAAAATGGATTTTATATCTTACAAGCATCAGGAACCAATGCAACAATCAAAGACAATGATTTTTGGGGTTCGTCTTCTTTAACATCAACCAGTTACAGTTACGCAATCAACATTTATACCTCCAAGTTGAAAGAATTTAGTGGTAACAGATTCAATAAATGCGGAGCCGCTCTTGGAGTACAAGGTTCAGCTTTCAAGGTTATTGCACAAGATAACATTTTCGGAGATGAAGTTGCCAATGCTAGAGACTTTGTATTTTTCCCTGATGCCACTGGAGATATTCTATTAGATTCACCTACTGGTCTTTTTACCCCAACAACAGACTTTTACACAATACCCAATACTGACCCTGATTTTATACTGAAAGTGAAGCATTATAACAATGATACAACTGATTACCGAACGTATACTCCGCGTGGAGAGTATATTTCAACCAAAACAACTCCTAACAAACTGAAAGCTACCTCGACGCAGAGTACACAAACACACGATACAAATTTTCGTATCAATACAGGAAGTGTAGTTGGAAACTCATTTTATTTATCGATAGATACTCAAATTCAAAGTATCGTATATTACGCTAATGTTCATACGCTTCCAACTTTGGAGCTAACATATGATGGAACAACAGTAGCTGCTGACAGTGCTTCAGCAACTACGGATAGTCAGAAGTTAGAACATTTCATCTCACCTACTCAAAATTATAAAGAATTACTGGTACGTTTAATGCAAAAAACTGATGCTACCGGAACGGATGCTGATATTATATGGTCAAATTTTGTACTACGTAACGGTAAATACGGTAAAAGAGCTTTCACTATTCAAAAAGACTTGTATGAAACAAGTCTTGAATACTTCATGGATATTACTGACTTACCCACAAATCCATATATTACAGAAACTGTAGAAGCTACAGTGGCTGCTTACGCAGGCATAAGCATAAATCACATTACACAGACTATTACTGTCTCAACTGCTCATACAATTTATGACTTATATGACTACTGCCAATATAATTGGTTACAAAACTTTAGTTATGACCAGTTCTTTAGTACCATTGATGGTATAACATATACGTCTACCTACTCCATTGTAATAGATAGTGCAGCTGTAACAGGGGAAGGAAAAATACTATCTGCTCTTACCAATACTATTACTTTGAGTAACGGAGGATCGTTTTCCGGTAAGATAATAGATTCAACAGGTACAAGAGTATCAATTACTCTTGCTAATATAGTAATTGGTTCAAGGTACTGGATAGCTGAAGCAGCAAATCCATCTAATGTACTAGCTACAGGTGTATCCTCAGCTAACCCACAAATTCTTTCTGGATTTCTAGTTACTGAGAGTATGATAATAACAGTAAGAGTAAGAAATAACTCACCAGGATCAACAAGGTATCTTCCGTTTGAGGTAAATAGCAACCTCACAACTGATGGTGCTTATGTATATATTTCACAAGTACAAGACCCAATTCCGTCTTAAAGGAGTGAAACATGGCTATCTCTGACGATTTCTCTTTAAACTACACCACTAAAAAGATCAGTCATTCTACTGGCACCATACGCTACACTGTAAATGCTCTGTACTCCTGGCTTATGGACTTATTTGATGATGCTGGTCAAATGGATGACACCGTACCTATAAAAGCAAACACTCCTACTGAGTACGAGCTTATCAATGGATGGACATTTAATGCCGATACTGACCTTGGTTACTTGTATCAAGGTTCTATTAAAGTAAATGAAACTGATGATCTTTGGGCTAACTTTTACACTTTGGGTACTATTGAAGCAGATGCAGTTGTTTATTGGTATCAGAATGGTTCTCTTGTAGCATCAGCTCCTGGGTATACTACAGTCTATATCGATCAGTTGATAAAAGTGAGGGCTACTGGAGCCGATATAGACACAAGGTATCTTACTGCTTTTGTACGAAACAACGCAGTAGGCAATGCCGATTTATACGATCATTTCAAGCTGCAAGCTCCTACCACAGGTGGCCGTAACCCTGTACCTATAGCCACTTCACCGGATACAAATGAGGATGGCGGAGGAGCGTCTGTAATAGGAGTAACTGTAGCTTTTGGAGTGGCTTCTGCTGATGTGGATGGTGATGGCACAAATGAAGATTATGATGTGACTGTAGATGGCAACGGTAATACTTGTGCTGATGTGTATACTTATTTGAAGTATATTACAAGAAGAGAAAATACAAGTGCTGTTGGTACCGGAACAACTACTGAAGGTCGTTTTTATCTATCAGCCAATGCTTCGTATGCCGAAGTTAAAGCGTCTCCTTTTGGCACATTTGCAGGCGGAAAGTTCTTTGGAGCTAGAGGGATATACCTGACCAATGTTAGCGATCCAAACAATAGAGTTCTTATAGATGCAACAAATACTACAAAAACTCCTCCGGTGCAGATGACAGTAACAGTGTCAGCTGTACAATCAGGAGATAGAGTGCTTGTAGCTCGTTCTTCTGCCGGAACTATAAATAAATCTCAGTTTACAGTCGCTTCGAGAACTGCGACAACTGTAACTGTTAACGAGGTAGTTGGTGCTGATATTTCGACTACAGGAATACTACGAGTAGGGGATGACCGCTATACTTACACTGGCTTGAATAGAGGTACAAAAACTTTTTCAGGTATGACTGCTGTATCTGAATATGCTGGAGGTACTGCTTGTTATGTACCTATAATAGACGATGTAGCATCTAGCACATCTATTTCAAGTCCAGCTATTACTTATGTCTCTAACTTTGATGTGATAGCAAGAGTAAGAAAAAAATCAATTCTCCCATTTGAGAACACTGGAACAGTAACTAGTGCAGGTTTGACTGTGGCTGCTATTAGAACTACTGACACTATTGTTCAATAATATAGAGGCTTTAAGATGGCTTTTGCTTATGATTTTGCACAGAAGTTCATCTATGTTCCTCAAGATACCGTGGATGTAGATGTTCAAGCTTTGCTAAACGACATTAGAAGTATTGAAGCTTCTGAAGCAGGTATCCTGTACCCGCCAATAGCCACTGCTTCTGGTAAAGAAAGCCTGGGAAGTGGAATAGCTGTTGGAATGACTCTTAATTTGTTGGGTTGGCAGCTGAAGTTTCCAGACGCAGCTCAAGGTGGATATACTGTTAGGATTTATGGAGGAAACTTAGTAGGTGGAGTGGATGGAGATACTATAGCTTACTCTGATGGAGTACAAGTTCTAATAGTACAATCTGCTTCTTCGACTATAGTAACTACCTCTACAGGCTCAGGGCTTTCTGCTGAACAGGATCAACTTCTTCGTAATGCCGTAACATACTCTAATTCAGCTTCTCTGAATGCTTCTAATGCCTTTACTGAGGCTACAAAAGGTAGAAAGATGCAGACAAACAAAGCTGTAGTTTCAGGAGATGGTAGGTCTGTTATAATTTATGAAGACGATGGCATTACTCCATTGTGGTTGTTCGATATATCCGCTGATAAATTGACCAGGATAGGAAGTGAACCATAATATGCGAGTCAAGGTACTCAAAGATAATAGAAGAGTCTATAGTAGTGATAATACTGTAGACTCCTTTGACTATAAATTATACGGAGAAGATGAGCAGGGAAAGGTTAAACAAGTAGATAAATTGAGCCAGATTGTGAATCATCTTATACTAAAGATAGTAGCCAACATATTAAATACAAAGAGCAAGAGATGAGTATATATCCAGATTGGTTATATCAGGTAAGTGGTGCGGGTGGCGAGTTTATAAATACTCCTACGGAAATAAATTTTCGTCTGGTAGATAGAATAACTGAGTTCTTTCCTGATCCTGTATTAAGGACATTCGATTATGTTGTACCTTATACTTTTCAGTACAGGATAATAGAAACTACATTTGAGGTGGACATACTATGATAAGAATGAAGCAAGGGTGTAGCTTCGGGATGGATATTACATCCCCACAAGTTCCTAGTTTTGAAGGAGATTGGGCTGGTAAGTGGGCTATAGTTAAAGTCTTGGGTATTCATACTGTAGACAATACAGTAGCCAGTGGAGACATGTCTAAGTCAGTAGACAATACAAAGTTTGAGCTTAGAATTCCACCAACAGCTACAGAAGATGTAGCTATAGGAACTTATATTTTAGTAGTTGAGGTAGCAAGCGCAACTCTAATATACAAAGATGAGATTATTCAAGAGCAACTAGAGCTTAAACCACAAGGTATAAAGGGGTAAAATCATGAATTTAGTTCAAATGGCAGCATTTGATACTGTACCTTATGCTAAGTTCTTGGTCACAAAAACTGTAGCAGCTAACACGGATATATTATATCTTAATTCTACAGAAGGATTGAACATAGGATCAAAAATTGTCGTAGGAACTATTAATAGTCCTACTGCTTTGATGTTAGAGGTAGATGCTGTTACTAACAGCAAACAGATTAAAGTTGTTCCTGCTCTAAAGTATGTTTGCGAGGAAGATGCTCCAGTAACCTTAACTTTGTTCGATCAGTTTAATATATACTTTGGAACAACTGCTGACTACACTCAGCATGCTCTACTTGATACTATTGATATAATGGTTACAAGAAACATAACAACATACATAGATGAGGACATTACCCATACCCCTAGTACATTTTACAGTTACTCTTACTATAATTCGCGTAATGGAATTGAAGGGAACCGTATTCCTATAATATCCTCTGGTCTGGATACAGAAATTACTCCACAGTACCTGAGAGAAAATTATCTATACGGTCTTGACCTTACCGAAGATAATGGAAATCCTTTACCGGAAGGAGTCTACTGGGAAGGGATTAAAGCTGGCTTTGATTGGTTGGAACAGGTAATAGGGATTGATATTAGACCTCGTACAGTAACCAACGAGATGGCTGATTTTATCCGAAATGAATATATGCAATGGATATATCTGAGAACCAAACGTTTTCCTGTGCGTGAAGTGACTGCTATTAAAGGTAGTTATTATGGTAATGACATAACATTTCCTCTGGATTGGGTAAGACTCAAAGAGAGAGCTGGAATAATCAATCTTGTTCCTGGAGGTAGCTCTTTTGCAAGCTTCCTGATTCCTTCCACTGGCGGCATTCTTCCAATACTAAATGGTCAAGCTCAGAACATTCCTGGTTTCTGGCGATTGAGCTATACAACTGGCTTTGCTAAAGGTGAAATACCTTACAACCTGAGAGCTTTGATATGCAAAAAAGCAGCATTTATGCCTTTGAATATTCTTGGTGACTTGGTTGGCGGTGTTGCCATAGCCAGTAAAAGCATCGGTGTTGATGGTTTGAGTCAATCTATTAATACCACAAACAGTGCTGAGAACGCCGGTTACAGTGCTAGGCTACGAATGTATTTGAAAGAGATAGAGCAGGAGCTTCCTGTAATACAGAAATACTGGCGACCAATACCGTTTATGTGCGTATAAAGGTGATTTATGGGCAAAGATAGCCAAAGAGTTGACTTTAACGTAGTTGACTTTGAACAGCTGGTAAAGGATAAAGGGTACTCTGTGCTTCACCATAAAGGACAAATTTGTCCTTGTGCGAATGAGCTTGGAGAGACTCAACTTATGTGTCCACATTGCGGAAACACAGGTAGATATTACATAGGAGAGCCAGCAAGAATCAAAGCTATCATGACAGGAATGAGTAAGGATTACTTATTCGATCTGGAAGGTGTTACAGCAACTGGCTTAGTGTATATTACTACAAACGCTAAGCACAGGCTTGGTTTTGCTGATAAGATTACTCTATTAGATGGTAAGATAGTGTACAGTGAAATAATACTGGACCTTCATACTATACCTAAGTTCAGGTACCCACTACTTGACGTTGAATCGGTTGTGAGTTTTAATAAAGTTTATGTGGAGGATACTGATTACAGCTTTATTGATGGTGTATTTACTTGGCTTAAGCCTGTTCGTGAGCCTTTTAGCATACGTTATATTACGTATCCTGTATTTATCATACTCAACTTTCCAAACGTCATACGCGGAACACAGGCAAAAGTAAAGCAAACCACTATCAAACATGTTGAATTACCTGTAAAAGCTTTAGCTAAACTTGAATTTAAGGTCAAGAACTCCGAGATGGTGTAATGGAACTAACATTAGAGTTTGGTAATGCTGGCAGCCTTAGTGTTCGACAGATGGAGCAAGCAGCTCAAGATATCCGTAAAAAGATGATGAGACTAGCTTATATGGCTCTATCTCCTGAAACAGCAGCTATCTATACCTCAGCTCTAACCTCAGTTGTAATACATGGTACGGAAGCTTCTTTTCGGCTTGAAGGTTGGCTAGCTACAGCTATAGAGTCAGGCGTTGATCCATTTGACATGAAACCAGGAATGCTTGCAAGCCCTAAAGCAAAAGTATCGAAAACAGGTAACAGATATCTGAATGTTCCTATTAGAGAAGCACAGCAAACTGTAGTCATAAGAACTGTAAGCTCTAAATCAAAACCAGGGAGCTGGATTCACCCCGGCTTACTGCCTTATAACTTTTGGGAAAAAGCTAAGATAGAATGGAGTAAAGGATAATGGGTATTATATTAGTAAATAAGCTGGTACAAGCTTTTTTGCAGCAAACACTGGTAACAGTACATACTGATGCAGCTCTACTGATACCTGAAATTTATCCGGTAGATGTGTATAAGCCTTCAGATGTAACTCAACTAATAGAATACTACAGTAAACAACCTGTTAAAGTGAAAGCTGGATACCCAGTAGAAACAGTACAATCTCCTTCTGTCTACGTGGCACCTGGAGACGAACGTTTTGATGAAGAAACAATAGGTTGGGCTGAGCGATATGAAATTGCACCTGATTTAATAGGCACACTTGAGGCTAAGCTGTATAATAAAACCTGTAGGATAGTATCAGCTTCAGATAACGCTACTGTCAGTGATACATTGGCTGGTATATGCAGATATTTGCTCCAGCAGAATGAAGAAGCTTTTAAACAGTATGGTATGAGTGATTTACACTGTAACGTGCAAGAGCTTGATCTTATCTCTCGATTATATCCACAGGAGTTCTTTTATAGAACATTTGTCGTTACTTTTACTGTTATAGATACTATGATAGTAAGTAAGGATCATTTGATAAAAGAGATAAACATCAATAACATCGATTTAAGTTTATATAATAGCTAAAAATAAAGGAGCTAAACAATGATGGAAAAAAAGAAAGAGGAAGTCAAATTGGAAGAGGTAGAAGTTAAGACTGTGGAAGTAACACAGAGCATACAAAGAGATGAAGTTATAAGAATGTCTCTGTCTGATTTTGTATCGATATTGAAAGACTCTGAATATCTAATTGGAATGGCTATGAAACATGAATATAGTCGAAAACGGCTAACAGAAGCTGAATGGAAAAACGAACTACAGAAATTTGGGAAGAGGGAGGTAAAGTAAAACTATGAGTGTGTACAAAGGAGTGTACTTCAGAGGTCGGGGAATTATCATTCCTGGTGCGTATGCTGATGTTGATGCGACAAGCATGGTACCTAACCGGCTATCTCCCGCTAACGTGCTGGCTATGCTTGGTCAAGCCAAAGGTGGGACACCAAACGTAGTAACAAGAGTCGTAAACCTTCGGGATGCAGTAAACTTGCTTCGTGGGGGCGATCTGAAAACTGCTGCTGAGCTTGCGTATGATCCGAGTTCGGACGTGGCTGGTGCTGGAACAGTAGCTTTTATTCGTATTGCTGGCGCTGGTTGTGCTAGAGCAGCTTCTGACATGACAAGTCTGGTAACTCTTACTGGCAAAGACTATGGTGAGCATACTAACTTCCTTCGTCGGAAAATTGAATCTGGTTCTGTAGTAGGCCGAAAGGTCACTATCAACCATCAGGCCGATGATATCTCTGAAGTATACGACAATATCGGTCCTGTGTTTCAGATTCAGTATGTAGGGTCTGCTTCTGCTGCCAGAATGAGCTTTAACACTGGTACAAAAGTATTGCTTATTGAAGTTAACACAGGTTCGTGGGTTCCTCTTGTAACCTATACTGTAACCAATACTTCAGTAGATACTATTGCTAAGCTGGTTACGATTCTCGACTCGCATCAAGACCTTGTATGCAATATACACAAGTACGGGTCTGGTAGCATGGCATCTATCCTGCTTGACACAATGACTGAAGTTGATATTAAAACAGCTCAGTATACAGCATCGTCTGAAGTTGGTTCTCTTATCACTTGGGTAAACCTTCGGTCTTCTTTGTGTACTGCTGCTGCCGGTATTTCTCCTACTGGAAACTTTACAAATAGTAACTGGGCAAACTTTACTGGTGGTTCTGAAGGTTCTGCTCCTGATGTAGCAGCCTGGACTGCTGCTCTGGCTCTCTTGGAAGCTGAAACAGATGTTAAAATAGTTTACTGCGCTACTGACAGTGAGGCTATTCATACTGCTGCTATTGCTCATTGTACTACTCAGTCCGATCCGAAAACTGGTAGAGAGCGCAGACTTGTCTTTGGTGGTGCTGCTGCTGAGACAGTCGATCAGGCAACCACAAGAGCTATCAATCAGGGTTCTCCGAGAGCTATGCTTGTTTATCCTGGTATCAAAAGGGTCAATGCTCTGACTGGTCTATTGGATACGATTCCTCCGTACCTTACAGCTGCTGCTGTTGCTGGTATGGCTGCTGGTAGTACTCCTGAAACTCCTCTCACGTTCAAAACTGTTAAAGCTCATGGGATGGAGAAATACCTGAAAGACTCTGAAGTTGAACAGCTTCTGCAACAGGGTGTAGCTCCTATTCGCTTTGTGAAGGAAGATGGTATCTATCAGATCGTACAGTCCATCACAACTTGGCAGAAAGATGCCAATGTGATTTATCGCAAATGGTCTGGAATGGGTATCCATGACTATCTACGTCAGGAAGTTCGTAACACTGCGAAACCGTTTATTGGCAGAGTTGGTGATATGTTTGCCATGCTGTCTATCAAAAACGCAATTTCGGCAAAACTTGACCTCCTGACACGCACACCACAGAATCCTAATGGTGTGTTGACTCAGGTATGGGATTACGATGAGAGAACTGTACTTCCGGCTTGGGACAGTCTTCTGGTCGAATGGGATGGTTATGACCATGTGAATGTATCCTTCAGAGCACACCCTGTTGGTGAGATTGCATACATCACAATCCTTTGTACTCTTGAACCAGCGAAAATGACAGTTTAACATAACAGACACAGACTAAAGGAGGTGTTTCACAGTGCCACAGGGATTTATTACCACAGGTCATAATATCCTGCTCAAAGTGAGTGGGGAGGAAGTAGGAGCTGCGAGAAGCATAGTAGCCAATCAAGACTTCGGTGTTGAGGGTGCTTATGTCATCGGCTCTATTCTTCCGGTAGAGAACACTCCTCAGAAGTGGACAGGAAACCTTGAACTGGATAAGTTCTTTATTAAAAGGGACATTCAGCTTCTGGCTAACGTTGACACAAGTTCTGAAGGTGTTCTCAACATCAGTCCTGTCGATATCGAAATCATCGAAAAGGATTCGGGAAGCACAGTAATGATTATGCAGGGATGTACACTGCATTCCACGACTGTAACGATCACAGCCAACGCTTTTGTTGGTGAGAGAGCAACATTCGTACCTCTCAGGATTGTCAGGAATGTTATCGGAAAATCGATTCTTCCTCCGGGTGTTTAACCCGTAAAACCGCATAGTTAGTATCACTTTGAGGAGGAGTCATAAACAGGCTCCTCCTCTTTATCTATTACAAAAAGGAGCAACACAATGGATGAAGCAAAAAAAGCACTGAATGAAATCAACGCTGGAAACGAACTTACCTTTGAAGTACCGTTTGACCTCACTATTAAAAACAAAGAATACAAAGGTTCTATTATAATGCGTTTTCCAAGTGTCAGGGATCAGGTATTAATTGGCCTAGAAGAAGCAAAACTACGTGGAACAATTGTAGACTTCAACAATAAACCAGTTCTTCTAGCAATACCTGCTGAAAGTCTGGATAACTATACTTCTTTTCTGGTTGAAGGGATCGCTACGCTTAGAGTATTGGCAAAAAACATAACAAAAGATTTGATAGATAAGATGCCGTCTGAAGTGATATATGAAATTCACCGGGGGTATCTTCGGGTTGAGAATGGAGACGGAGCACAACCTGATGACACTGATACCACAAACCCTACAACTGACCCAGGCGAAACTTCAGGGGAGAGTGTCTGACATACTGAAGATAAGCCCGTTCTCTGAGGAAATACTTAACTTAACCTCAGTACAAATGTTATGGATCATAAAAAATGACATGGCTAGCAAAGGAGTAGTAGACGAATCTGAATCTTTTATAGATGAAGATTACGAAGCTAAAGAGAGAGCAGCTTTAGGGGAACCATAAGATGGAAAGTCGGAACAATCTGGTTTTCAAATTCAAATCAAATGATGCGTCTGAAACTGCTGTCAATAATATAAGAAGGTACATTGAACAGATTGCTCAGGCTCATAAAGAAATCCCAAAAGATGTAGAGGATTGGAACTCTTTACTGAGTACTCAACAGAATTTGATGAAGGATATCACCCTTCAGATCGATGCTATCAAAGGTCATCTGAAGGATGCCTATTCTGAGTCTGCTAAAGCCTCCACTGGTACAAACATTTCCTTACAGAAAGAGATACAGCTATTAGAAAAAAGACTGCAACTTCGGCAACGAGACTATGCAGAAGCCGCAAAAGCAAGGAATGATATAAATTCTGTAATAGACGCTCAGAAACGCCTAGAGTCTGCTTCTAAATCAGGCAGTAGTAGAATCAACATGCCGCCTGTACCAGCTCCTCCGAATCCGCTTAGACCGCAACCTCACAATCCACTTGAGCCTAAGAAACAGGATAGCTTTCTATTAGAACGCTACAAAGACTTTGCCAGAGGAGGCTTGCCTGGAGTAGTTGAAGGAGCTGCTGGTGCAGGCTTATCCGGTTCTATTAAAGGTCTTGCATCTAAGCATCCCGTAGGAGCCGCTATAGCCGCAATAGGAGCTGCTGCGTTTGGTATGCACAAGACTCTGAATTGGGCTTTCGATAAAGCAACTCCTGCCCGATCTTATGTGGAACAGTCACAAGAAATGTCTTATCGTTATCGATTGGGACAAGACTTGTCTGATTGGACTACAAAGACAACTCCAGGTAAAAAAGGCATCTACTCTGACAAAGAAATGATGGAGCAGATGTATCCGGCATTAGCTCAATCTACAGGGTCTATGTATCTGGAAGGAGCTAATAGAGATAAATATCTCCCTATGCTTGCTGAGTACTCTCGTAAGCAGGGTATGACCTTCGATGAGACAGCAAAAACTCTGTCAGTAGCCAAAGAAGGTGGCATGATAACACATACAGGGGCTGGTACTGAGAACTCTCTGGCTGTGCTTACGAATGCTATGGTATCTGGAACAAAGCTGGGTTTTGATAGATCGGAAAGGCTCAGTCAGTTACAGAAAGTAATACAGTTTGGTAATAAAGATCTTGGAGCTATTTACAAAGACACCGGAAAGAATATGGTGGCTGAATTAAGAGCTTTCGAGAAGTCCGGTATGCGCGGTGTTGTAGGTGATCGTGCTGCTGAGATGTTATCTAATACAAAAGGTATGTTAGGCGACATGCCCATACAGCGTTATGCGTCGATGCAGATGATGGGAATGCTTCCTGATATGGAAGAAGCAGCTATTAAAAACCTTGCTGAAACTCATGGTGGTGACATGGATAAAGCAAGGGAAACCTATCAAGGCATGACTCCTGCACAAAGAATGCAGATGCAACGTCAAGCTCTACTTACCAGCGATCAGTCTTTGCCAGCAATGAGTAAGCTAATAAAAGATTTTGAGGGCAACGAGGGCATGCTTGGGATGATGCTCAAAGGTGGAGAGCTTAACGACAAAGAGCAGATGCAATGGGCTGACTTTGTTATGGGTGTCAAGCAAGGTAAATTCGATAAAGACGCTCTAGCTGCTGTTATGGGTGAGCAAGAGAAAATGCCAGCTGATAAAGGCGTAGCTCACAATGTACAGGCTGAAAAGTCGGAGAAAGCTAAATTCCTCAAGGATCAAGTTGAGCTTACCGGAGCATTAGTTGCATTAGACAAAACCATTGATATGCAAATCGGAAAGCTAAACTTTGAACTGAATGCACTTAACAAACTCTTTGGTAACTCTGCTAAAGAAAATGCTAATCCAAATGAGAAACCTTATACTGAGGCTACTCCTGTTGGTAGAGCCATGAATAAGCTTGAAACTTCTGCTAACAAACCTCCGTTAGAGTTTTTCAAAGACATACTTAAACATGGAGCTACTGCTACTAAAGAGGCTGTCAAGGAAACATATCCTGAGACAAAGAAAGCTTACGAGTACGTTGCTCCTAAAGCTAGTGGTGCCTGGAACACAATGAGTAAGTGGATGCAGAAAGGCTGGGAGGCTGTACAACCGCACGTAGCAGAGGCTCAGGCTGCACATCCTGAAATACCCAAGGCTTTTATTAATGCTGTTATTAGACAAGAGAGTCAGTTCAAGACTGATGCCAAGTCTAAAGTTGGCGCTGGTGGGCTTATGCAACTCATGCCTGAGACTGCCAAAGGGCTGGGGGTCAAAGATGTAAATGATCCGGCGCAAAATATTAAAGGTGGAGTGAAACACCTTGCATACCTTTGGAAAAAATTTGACGGTGATCCTGAAAAAGTATTAAGAGCTTATAATTGGGGGCATGAAGCTAAAGTAGCCAAGGGTCATAAAGGTCCGAAAGAGACTCAAGAATACGTTCCTAAAATCATGGGATACTATGAGGAGGAGCTTCGCAGAGAACAAGAAATTAATGAAGCTAATACAGCGAATCGTGGCATGTCAACTCACGGTACTAAAAAAGAACAAGAAGTTGCTTATGAGTATAATAAAAAACACTTTAAGCATAACACTAAGACAGAGGAGCAGACTAACAAAGCTGTAAAAAAACACACATCCACTTATGACATGATGAGTACGCATACTCCTGTCTCTTCTGTTAATATGAAGTCAAATGATAAGAAGACTCAAGAGTTTCCCTTACTGAAAGATGCAAAGAAAGAGGTCTACAGAGAGAAACTAACAGAGAAGCTTGTTGTGCCTCAGTTACAGTCTTCGCACTCAGCACCTCCTGTAGATAGAAAGTCACAGGAGAAAGTAGAGAAAATATACAATAAAGAGATAGTAAAAACAGAGAAGCAGATTGAGAAAGAGAAGTCCAATACAGTAAGACTTTCTGAAGAGTCTGCTAAACAGCAGCAAAATGCTAATCACAGCGGTAACTCTGGAGTCAACATTAGCACTTTGCATGTCGGTATTCCTGGTTTTACTGTCAATCAGCAAGGTAGAGACAAACTAAAAGAAACGTTTGAGCATCACCTTGTCCCTCTGCCTAACTCCAACGGGAAACGCTAATGCAACTAGGTGTAATGGTCGATATATTTAGACTGAACGGTAATAGTCCATACAGTGCTCATGATTGGTTTGAATTCGGAGCACTTAATCCCTCCTCTGCCTTTGTTTCCGTAAAGATAGACAGAGCTATAAATACCCCTAACTTCACAGCTTCCTTGGTGCTTAAACCTCAAAGAGATTCTAATGGGAACACCTGGGCTAATTTAATACAACTAATGGACGTGGTAGTTATCACGGTACGTCAAGGTGACAGGAGTGAGGTGGTCGAAAGAACCAAGTTCTTCGGGTTCGTTATGGAAATAAATGAAGATGAAACTTGGGATGCTGCGAAGGGAGAGGGTAGTGTCACCTTATCGTGTCACGCTTTTCCTTTCTTGATTAATCCACTACTCGCTTTCGATAATATGTCTGATCCAATGGCTTCAAGTTTAGGGGTTAAGACTCGCATCTGGAAAAGCCTTGCTCCTCTGGAGGATAAACCTTCCCTGTCTATGGGTAAGATCGTGAACAATGGTCTATATGAGCTGCTAAAACCAATTACTTTACTGGGTTCTCCTATAGGAAATTATCTGCATTACATCTTTGATACCTGTTCGGACATATTACCTTTCACTTACACAATGGCACATTCTTATATTACAGATGCTATGATGTATGATTTCTGGTCTGCTTTAGCTAAACTTGCAGAGATACAAGGAGAGACAGGCTGGCTGCATGAGATGTACTTGGATATAATAGATGAGAATCAAATGGCTGGTATGTCAGGTGATGCTGTAGGCCCAATGGTGCCACTACCAGGACCAGCAAGCAAGAATTTCTATCTTACACTGGTATCAAGAGAGAATCCGTTTCCTGTATTTACAACCAGTAATGCTGGGTTGAAAGATATAGATTTTGTAAGTCTTCCAGGTGGAGGTGTATCTTTTGATAGCTCCAGGTGGGATTCACTGAAGACAAACGTGCTTAAATACAATCCCATAGCTTTTAGAACGTGTAAAAGTGCTTTTTTATTAAAGACTATTTTTACATTGGACATGGAAGTTGATCCTACAAGATGGTGGAATTGGAATTTACCCACTATTGTAGATGTACTTGGCTACACTAGGATAGGGTATAACGCTTTAAGCCTCCTCACATCGTACTCTCGTTGTAGATCTGGTCTTACTACAGGATCGATAATAGAGAAAGATGAAACCTTACTCAATGTAATACAACTGAACCTTAGAAATGCAAGTTATAATGCATGTATGGATTTATATAAACAAGCTACTCTAGTGGTTCCGCTGGAAATATCAACTGGTCTAGGTGAGTTGTATTTACTTCCACATGAAGTTACTGGTAGAAAAGACCAAACATACTACATAAACAGGATAACAGACGTTATAAACACACAAGGAATGAGTACTACAACGTATACTCTTACAAGAGGTATGTTTGATGCTGACAGAGACAATCTTGAGACTACTTTAGCTAGTAGACTAGCCTTTGCTCGTACTGTTGATATTCAAAAAAGACTAGAAGAACTACCTGCTCCTGTTAAGGACGGCTATTTGAAGGGGTTATCACAACAATGATATCAGCTTTTATTGCCAGAGTTATAAGTAATGATGAGTATCCAGATGAAGACTGCATAGATGTGGTCTTTATTCGTGAGTCAATGGGTAAGATCAAAGTTCATGTTCTACATGATCGGGCTAATCCATTGTACGGTAGGAGCGGAAATCTGCCTGATGTTGGTGAGACTGGTATAGTAATACGACTAGGTGACTTTGGTGACATGTATTACTGGCTAGGTAGTTTCCATGATCCTTGTGATAATATATGTGGTAAAGAGGCTTTTGAGTTTGGTAGAAGTCTGTTTCATCATGAGTCAGATGTATGGCATCAGATACTTAAAGATGGTACTGTGGAATTCTCACACCCCTCTGGTACTTTTATTAAGCTTGGAGCTAGTACTACTTTAAATCCTCGAAAACGATTTCAGAGAGTATCTAATAAATACAATCAAAAAGAGGTAAAAGATTATCCTAATAGGGTGGAAGAACCTATAGCTCTTACAATCAACCACACATGGCTGAATGGGGGAGCAAGTGCTTCTACTTATGCAATAGATAAGCGTAAGCAGAATCATACTGGAGATATCAAGACTACAAAACTTGTATTAGACACTCTTGGTAATATTAGTTTGGATCATGAAACTGCTACTGGGACACATATGACACTTAGCATTGATAACGCAGGTAACGTGTCAGCCAGCGCTCCTACTTTCTATTTGACTGGGATAGGTGGACAGACTGCTGTAACTATCAACGGTACACTGCATACAACTAATAATATACTATGTGATACTGACATAAAAGCTGTGGCTCAAGTGTACGACATGAATGGAACTATGCCAACATTCTGTATGTCAGGAATGAGAGCTACTTACAATCTTCATCAGCATGATAACTCACCTCCCCCTACTCCTTCTATGTAAATTAGGATATTATCTTATAAGAGGGTAAACAAAAAATGAACGGTTTAAGCAGGGAAAGTTTAGTACAACAAGCCAAACAGACCATTACAATAATGGTGACTGATGGTGGTGGTTCTCCTATCAGTGGATGGGATTCTCGTATCACGACTAGCAGTGAACCTGCATACACTTTTCAGATAAACCCTACTGATCTTATCAGAAGTCAACCTATGAGAAGCGAAGTTACACCTTCGATCTGTTTTGATGCTGATACTAATCCTGTAGGTCTTGTGCAAGTATGGGGTGAGGGTCTTCCTACCTGGACAATACGAGGTCATACTGGGTTTAGAATGGCCAGGGGTCAGGGTGGACAGCAAGCTTTAGATGGGTATCAGGCTTATGCTCTGCTTTTCGAGCTGTTTGAAGCTTATGCAAAGCAAAACGTGTTGGCTTTGAAGGACATGAAGCCGCCTAATCAGATGGTTCTAATCAATTGGTCTGACACTTTTCAGGATTGGTGGTTTGTTGAGCCTACTAAACTGCCTGATAAGATACGTTCCTGCGATAGACCTATGTATTATTTCTATGACATAAACCTCGTAGGAGTAAAACCATTCTCTACTATCACCAAAGTTTCTGACTCTATAGCCAACAATGTAAATAGACCTGATATTAGGATTGTAGCTGTAGCAGATTCTATTAAAAGAAATAAAGTAGCTCTTGATGAGATGGGTGAGCTAATGACCTCTGCCGGGGCTAACTACGGAGGGCTAAACTCCTATCTAGGTACTACAATAAATAATACTGCTATTACAGACTTTCCTACAAAAATACGTAATACTTACGCAGATATAAAAGATAAAGTCGAGCAGATGTTGTACCAGAATACTATCTTCAAGAACATGCAAAAGGCGGTATATATAGCGCAAACTACAGTTAATACTATTAACAACGCGATCAATGATATTAAAACTACAGTCAAGACTGTTCTTTCTCCGTTGTTCGGTCTAGTTAATGTGTACAAACAGCTTAAATGTGCTCTACTTACACTTATAAAACTCCCAATTGACCTTGTTTCTTCGTCAATCGATAGTATTAAACAACTTATCGCAAGCCTTAAAGCCAGCGGGTGCGGAACCACTCTAATCTCTGACAACACAAAGATAGGATTTAACTCAATAAAATGATAAGAAAATACATCATACAAGAGAATGATTCACTCAGAGATATTGCTAAGAGATTCTATTCTAATCCTAATGTGTGGGTTAAGATAGCTATCGATAACAACTTAGAGTATCCTTACATCGGTAGGCAAGGTGAATACTATGGAGGTAAAGTACTCTATCCAGGTGATAGTATCATGCTGTCATTCTCTGATGAAGAGAGCGAAAACATATATTTCACTGAGAGAAACATCAGTAATATAAACTATCTTGATATACTCATGGGTACAGATATAGGACTAGTTAATGGTCAACTTGCTATAGTAGGTAGTAACGAAGGACATGATTTACTGACTTACAAAGGAGCTGCTAATATAAAACAAGCCATTCAGCATAAGTTCAAGGTATTGAAAGGTGGGCTGTACTACTACCCTGATTACGGAACCAAACTACCAACTTACATAGGCAAGGTAGGTGAGCTATCTTCTCTGGAGATGATAAAAGCTGAAGCGGCAAGAACTATATTAGAAGACTTACGAGTAGAATCCCTCTCGTCTTTGACCGCTGAATACGATGGACATGATTCAATCGAAATAGTTGCTGCTTTGCAACTGATAGGTAATTTTGCAACATCTATTGCACTCAGAATACCAGGGCAACAAGTAATATTATAAAGGGGATAAATTGTGGCAAACTTTGAGGTAAAAGACTTTGAGCTGCTGAAAGCCAGTCTACTGAACTATATCTATTATTCAGATAACGAGCTTACTGACTTCAACGTAGGAGCTGTAATGCGATGTATGCTGGAGGCTGTAGCTCAGGAGGAAGAAGAAATATACTTCCGGCTCTGGCAAGGTATTCAGAAAGCGATTCAAGAATCAATACTGTCGGCTTTTAACTTTGTCCCGGTACAAGGTACATATGCTTCTGGTTTGATTACATTCGGAAGAGATAACCCTGCGACTACAGACACGGTTGTACCTGCTGGAACAATCGTAGCGGCTGCTTCAGGCAACACTTACAAGACCCTGGCTGATGCTACAATAGCTCTAGGCACATACTCAATAGATGTTACCGTAATTGCTACTACATACGGATCATCTTATAATATATTCTCTCCTAATACTCCAGTTAATATTACTAATCCAATGTATGGGGTGAGCTGGGCAAAAACAGCATCAGCTATTTCAGGCGGCACAGATACAGAGAGTCAATCATCTTTGTTTTACAGGTTCACTCAGTACATAGATTCTTTGTCCAGAGGAACCATTGCTGCTATACAGTACGGAGCATCTCTTGCTGCTTTGACAGACGTTGCTGGTAATGTTACTGAGCGAGTAATCAGAGTAAAAGCTTATGATTTCCCTTCAAACTTGGGGTATGTAGATTGTTTCATCGATAATGGAACTGGTACTGCTTCTGGAGGTCTTGTAACGAAAGCACAACAGATAATAGACGGCTATACCAACAGCGATGGTATACTGATAGAAGGGTACAAAGCAGCAGGGGTAAAAGTAGTAGTTTCATCCGTGTCTCCTGTTGCGATAGATATGACTCTGACTCTTACTGCTGATGACTTCTACGGAGTTAAACCTTATGTAGAGTCTGCTGTCAGTTATTATTTTTCAAAGCTTGATATTGGTCAAACGGTGAACTACGAGAAGCTTATTGCGGATACTTTCTATTCCAATGCTGGAGTTCGTGATATAACCATATCATCTCCACAAGCTGATATCGCAGTAGGCACACATGAAATAGCCATTCTAGGCACCCTGGCAATAGTAGCTGGATAAACAAAGGAGCGATTATAAATGGCTGTCTATACTCTTCCTATTAATAGAAACTCTACGTGGAACGGAAACGCTGGAGTTAAAAATGGAATACCTACACGACTTACTGTGTACACTACCATATCTCCCTCTACAGACACCACTGGAGCTTCTGACTACGCAGCAATCACCAACGCTCTCGCCAACTGTCCAGCTTATCAAGTTGTAAAGCTTGCAGCTGGAACTTTCTATGTCAACGCCAGGATCAAAGTTCCAAGTAATAAAACACTGAGAGGAAACGGTATAGGCTCAACTATTTTACGAGCCGGTAGTGCTGCTACTGATCTTTATTTTATAGTGGGATTTGATAATGGTATGTGGCAGGATGCTAATGGAATCAATGTAGTATCAGGCTATACCAAAGGATCGACTCAAATAGTTACAGCATCTGCTACTGGTTGGTCAGTAGGCGATATATTTCTACTTGACGAAATCGGGGATGCTAATGGTGATCCTCCTGTCACTAATACAGGTAGTAATGGTACAGCTACTTGGAACGCTAGAGATGGTAATAGATACAATGGTCAGATAAATACTATTACTGCTATCAGTGGAACGACTATTACATTAGACGTTCCTTTACATTGGAACTTCTCTACAGCTAGAGTGCCACAAGTTATAAAACTTAATAGTCCTACGATCTACGCCGGTATAGAAGACATGACCGTAAGTAACGTAGACGATAAAGTAAAACATGAAACAGGTGATCCTGCTGTAATAGGCTTTTTGGGTACCTCCAATTGTTGGCTTCTGAATGTAGAGGGCAAACACTCCTATGCATGTGTGGTTCGGATGCGCCGGAACTTCAGGACCACCATTAGAGGTTGCTCATTTCACGAACAGGTTGGAGCCTCTAATGGATATGGAGTGTGGGTAGGCCCAGCGGCTTCTTGTTTACTTGAAAATAGTCTCATTTATCATGTCTCCCCCGCTCTTACAATGGCTTACTGTGTCATGGGTAATGTTTACAGTTATAACTGGATACATCATTTAGTTGGTGGTGCTTCAGGGTGGGCTGCAAACGGTGTGAGTGTACACGGTGGACACTGTGCATACAACCTGTTTGAAGGTAATATCATGGAAGCAAGGTTCTCTGGAGACAACGTGTGGGGTAGTGGTAGCCATAACGTCCTTCTTAGAAATAGAATCTATCTTGACAGTAGGAGATTTCAGACAGGTAACTGTGGGGCTTTTGATATAGAGCTTCAGTTCAACTCACGTTACTACTCAACCATAGGTAACATCATCGGACAAGGTTCTGAGAATGCTGTTCTGTATAATGGTGTGGACATACCTGAAGGTGGAAGAAGTATATACAGAACAGGTTATGTTTATGACAGTGATAACGGAGCATCTGGTAATAGTGCTAACGTTTTTGACACACTTTTAAGACACGGTGATTGGAACTGTGTACAGAACGCTGTGATTTGGAATGGAACTGACTCACATGAGCTTCCTGCTTCTTTGTACTTGTCTGCCAAACCTTCATGGATGGGATCGGCTCTAAATTGGCCACCTATTGGACCTGAAATATCACCGATGAATCCTATTCCTCCTACTGATGGAGATGACACTGTGTTCCCATTCACAGCTTCTACCGGAGGAGGTAGTGCTCTCAACTATTATGTAGCGACCACAGGTAACGACAGTAATCCAGGTACATTGGCTTCTCCGTTTGCTACTTTGTCCAAAGCATGCTCTGTAGCCACCTCTGGTTACACTATAAATGTAGCTGCTGGAACGTATACTGATTATGCCCAATGCAATCTTGCTCTCGGTGTCAACGTAAGAGGTGCAGGAAAATCCTCTACCTTCATAAATTGTAGAGTTGGAGGGTCTTACTATTTCAATTGTCGCAGTTACGGTAGTGGTGGACACAATATTTCTAATATCACGTTTATGGGTGGCACTAGTGCCAGCAGCAGATCATGTGCTGCTGTAGGGAGTTTCTGGAAACGTGATAACGTTATAATACATGATTGCGACTTTAAGTACTTCAGTGGCTCAGGAACTGGCTTCTGTCTTGAATTTTTAGGTGCCTTGTCTTGGAGTGGTGAGGTCAGTGATACCTCTCCTCCTACTACATGGCAAACAGGCTGTCAGCTTTATAACTGCAATTTCACAGCTTGTGACTATGCCTCTCAGTATACAGCTGCTTTCCGTGGGAGCTGCTTGAAAGATATGATCGTTCGGGATTGTATTTTTGATGAGCGTGGTACAGGCGGTTATGCTATGAAGCTCTCCAATCCAGGCTGGCTCAACAACTGTAAGTTTTATAACTGTACTGTTTATGTCGATGGCTGGGATGGCAGGGATGAAAAGCTTAACATTGAGCTATGGAATCTTGTAAATAACACAGAGATGTATAGCTGTACATTCAACAACGGATATATCTCATTGGTTAAAGGTCAACTTATGGGTGGGACGAGAGCTTTTTACTTCCACCACAACACTCTCATAAACATGATTGCGAATGAGTTTGCTGTACCTGAGATGACTGTATACAAAAACAAGATATATGGTTATGGCACAACTACAAACTATGACAACTGCTTTGGTCTTAGAGTGTGGAGTCCGTATCCTCCTGTTACATACTTCAGTAACATGATCTTCTGTTATAATACTTTCTACGACGGCCACACTGGCTCACCTTGTATTGGATTCACTAACAATAATGGTTCTGTTACTATAGCTACAGCTCTTATATTCAATAATACATTCAACAACAGTGGTCCTGCTTTCAGTAATTCTGTATCAAGTCTACAGAACCTGAAATTTGATAATAACATAGTCACATACTGTACTGGAGGATGTAATAACTCAGGTGGTTTAGCTGGTGTTGAGATTCAGAATAACTGTTTCTATAACAACTCCAGTAACTGGAATCTTGGTAGTGCCAGTGGCCAAAGTATCGCTAATAACTTGCTAAGCACAAATCCTTTGTATGTTGATACTTCAATCAAGGATTTCAAACTGCAAGTAAACTCACCTTGTATCAATGTAGGCAAGGATATGGGTAGAGGCTATCCTTTTACCGGCACTACTTATGACATAGGGGCAAATGAGTATGGGCTTGTGGATGTGCCACCGGATGAGCCTCCACCTCCCCCTGAAGACCCCGAAGAACCTGGAGATGAGGCTACAGGAATTGCCTATTACGTAGATTTTGTTTCAGGAAGCGATACTAACGTAGGTAAAACTACTGATGCTCCTTTCCAACATTGTCCTGGTGATGCTGCTGCTACAGGAATTGCTGCCTCAACAACCTTAACACCTGGGGATTCAGTAACCTTTAAAAAAGGTGTAACTTATCGTCCTGATCTGATAACAATGGCAACCGAAGGGGCTACTGTTTGTTCAGGGACTACAGGTACTTTAACTTCTACAGGAGTACTATCTGATACCTCTGGAACCTTTGTATCAAGTGCTGTTAGAACGTCTGACTATGTGTATATCTGGCACAGTCTTGACAGTTCGATTAATACTTATGTCGAATCAGTAGGTCTGCACCAGATAAGTTCAATCTCAAGTAATGGTCAGCTTACTCTCAGAAACTACGTAGGAATAGGGCATGCTGTAGCTACTATTTCTTACACTATATGTAGACCAATTACATTCAAATCTATACCTTCATGGGGTACTGGTTATGCCACTATTACTGGTGATGTAAACGGTAGCGGTACAGTAGAAGCTGGTGACAAGCTCAAGCTGATAGAGCTGAATGGTAAGAACCACATTAAATTTGAAGACTTGAGGTTTAACCTTTGTAATACAGACACCAACGTAACTACAGCTGCTATAGCAAATACTGTAGGAGATGCTTTATATTTACAGCTGATCGGTAACACTTTTGAGAACATTAAGTCGAGTAGTGTGTATACAGGCAGGTCTATGTATACAATCTGCATTGGAAATACCTGTACTAACATAGGGTTTAACGCTCTTCCTCCAGGTGGTGAAGGTTGCTTGTACGAGTATAATATAATTACTGGTCCTGGTTGTCGTAGTGGGATGTACGGTCTACGCTACAGTATCACTCGTTACAATTATGTTAAAGACCTCACTACTCCATGGAACACTAACGTGCCTTACGGAGTAGGCCCGATAGACGCTGGTTCTCTGAATAATGGCTGGTGGGGTTGGGTACATGGTAATATAATAGACAATTGTACTTATGGGATCAGTCTCCAGAATAACTCCAACAAACCAGCTTCCAACTGGGTAGTGCATAGTAACGTTCTAATAGGAAGACTGGAACAGACTGGCATAGGCACAGCTGCTATTCATCTGCAAGCTCCACAGAACATTGGTATCTACAATAACACTATCTATGGGTCTGCTGGGAAAGGGTGGATAGACGGACTTAAGCTTGAAGCAGCTGGAGCTTATAATTGTTCAGGAACGGATGTGAAGAACAACATCTTTTTTCATATGATAGGTGTATCAAGTCCTATCAGACAGACGGTAAACGTAGCTACAGGTCAAGGAACTGGTTTTGTGTCAGATTATAACCACTTCTACACGGATAATCCAAGTCCTTTAACTTATTTAGGAGCATCTCAGACTCTTGCTGCTTGGAAAGCTTTGGCATTTGATACTCATGGTATACATTCTCTATTAGATATCAATGCTAACCCTAACTTCATAAGTACTAACCTGAGTAGTCTAAATCTTGGCCTGCAAACTACAAGTCCTGATATAGCCAAAGGCACAAGTTGTGCTACGTCATTTACCAAAGACGTTACGGCCACAGCAAGGGCTATTTGGGATGTAGGTGCTTACATGTTCGGTGCTGCTAGCCCTGATCCTGTGGGAGTAGGCCAGAATAGACTTCGGTGGAGTGTAGATGATTGCACTGCTTACATGTGGACAACCTCATCGGGGGTTAAATCCTTGATGACTGCGGGTAACGAAGAGATTTTGGATGGGGATCAATATTCAGGTAACACTGTAGATTTCACAGGGAAAGGATTGATGATTCATTTGCCTGGTACTGTGGCTATCAATACAATGAAATTAAAGTTCAATCAGAGTAGCACATCTATTAAGATAGAAGTTTCCACTGATTCAACGGATGGGTTAGATGGAACATGGTCTACTGTAATAAATAACGGTACTTACCTTACGCCTAACTACACAACATTCAGTATGAATGATGCTTTGGCTACTTGGATTAGACTATCAAATACTAATGGTGGATCAATTTACTGTGCTCATGTTTTTGGTACATATACATCACCGAAAATAGAAGTGTGGAGAGCAGATAAAGCTGCTGAGTATACGTCTGAGTATCCGTTGGCTTTCCCTAACATTCCAGACAGTGCAAATTTCTCCAACTATGTTGATTTCAAGATTTATAACAAAGATGGCTCTGCTCACAGCTATACTGTTACAGTAGGAGCTGTTAAATATAATGGTGATGCTGTAATAACAAACTACTTCAAACTATCACTGGATAATGGAGTAACCAAAGCTACATCAGTTACTGCAAGAAGCGAAGCTAACGTAGCTATACCAGTTCCCTCTAACGGATACTCTCAAACTATCAGGTTGTATGCAGATATTTTGAAACAGAACAATCCAGCTGATGGATATCATTTCTTCACTCTTGTTATAACAGAGGTGTAATATGGGAAAACTTACTGTAACAGGACGATCTAGGTTAAGTCCTGAGAACCTATCTGCATACTCTATTACAGGTTTTGCTATAACCCTTAACTCTTGGACTACTGAGACAGGAACTCCTGTAGCTCCATTAGGCGTAAGTGCTATCGGTCAGAATAATCAAGTACGCCTGTCTTGGAGTCCTGTTCCACAGGCAATGTTCTACCATGTGTATTGGTCAACAATATATGGAGTCACAACACTGAGCGGTTACAAACTTGTAGCCGCTTCTTCCCCATACGTACACATAGGTCTTATGTCTAACTCTACATATTTCTATGTAGTGACAGCTGTGAATGACATAGGAGAGGGTCCAGCTTCAAGACAGGTGCATGCTACCACAGCTCCTGTTGACATAGTAAAACCACCTCTTCCTCCACCTCTCACTCCCTCACAGGCAATAACCTATCCTGTAAGTCCTCTGAATCTAGTAGAGCATCTTCCTCCTTATTTTGACAAAGATAGCTACCCTACTCCTATATTCAGAGTAATAGACGATAGGGTAAACCATGTCAGAGTATCTCCAGACATGAAAACTCTGATAATACGTGTACCTGAGGAAGAGAAAGAGATAGATATTGCTAATAAAACTATAGCAGAAGTTAGTCAGCTTGTTTCTGATGCTGGTTTCACTGTGGAGACTATAAATACAGAGTGGAACAACTTGAGAAGTCATACTCTTACCAATGGTCCTATTGTAAGCAGTACTGTATATTATGAAACTTCTCTTAATCGTAGGATAGTCTCAGCGATAGAGCAGTTTCTTATGGGTAACATTAGTGATTATATCGCTGGCAAGGAGGAAATCTATTTCGGAAGATCGGACAACGATTGGCTTACTCTTTGGTGTAAATACTTTGGATTTCAAAGGTTTACAGCTGAAGAAGATGCTGTGCTGTTCAGACGAGCAATGGCTGGTATTGCAGCTATCAAAATAAATGAAAAGGCTCTTATAAAGTTAATGCTCTCTCAATTAGGATACTCAGTAAACGTTACTGATGAGTACCCTGTTCTGAGAAATACCTTTGGAATCAAGTTTAATGGCATTGATCTTACTACACTCTCACAAGCAGAGATTGATGCTATAATAGATGTAGTTAACAGGTATAGAGCTGCTGGGTGTTTTCCGGTATACTACATACAGAGCGGTTATTTGCACACAAATACTGTTGGAGAGACAACAAACGACCCTCAATGGAGAACAGCACCAGGGAGTTTGATCTACATACCGATTGTATTACAACATTCATAAAGGATTGAACAATGCAAAAAGGCACTAACTGGACAGGCAACTATTCTCGCTTCAGCTATGATGAGACTGATAACTATCTTATGGTACTTAAGGAGATGGGAGTACCTGTACCAGATGATGAGTTCAATGCTTTGCAAGAAATGCAGCTTACCTATCTTCGTAGGATAGCTTACATGATAGTTGGTGATGGTACCAATGATAATGGTTTTCTCTGCGTAGGTACAGGAGCAGCAAACAATTTTACTGTCAAAGCAGGTAAGTATCTATTAGATGGTTGGTATCTTTCTAACTCAATAGATTGTACTTACCTTACTCAGCCTAATTCTCAGCCTAGTTTAACTTCTCCAAGTGGTCCTCGTATCGATAATGTATATCTTGATGTATGGTACGATGAAATTAACGACATAGCTGATCCTGAAATCAAAGATCCGACTCTTAACATTAGAACTTCTTGCAGGCTCAAGTTAAATTGGGCGGTTAAAGTAGCTGAGAATAACGGTAGCATGGTAAACTACACCGACAGCAGCCAAAGATATCACTGGGTATGCCAAATAGCTATTATAAATAGAACAGCGAGTGGTGACATAGTATCCAGCATGATGATAGACAAACGTAGGCTGTGGGGAGGTAGTAGTGCTGAGTACATTGCTCAAGTTGCTTTTTTTGCTCGTTCTACTGTACCTGCTGGTTGGCTTGTATGTGACGGTTCAGCTATCAGTAGAACCACATATTCAACACTATACGCGGCCATTGGTACCGCGTTCGGGGTTGGAGATGGAACAACCACATTCAATCTGCCAGATATGAAAGGTCAGTTTGTTCGTGGTTGGAATGGTACCTCTACTGGACTAGATGCTAATAGAGCTTTTGGAGGTACACAAACAGATAACTTCAAAGCACATAAACATACTGTGCCTTGGGGTGGTGGTAATAACACTGAGCATATCTTTGGTTATAATATGGCTTATGGTTTAGCTAATCCTGGTACTGACAGTACTGACTGGGATAATGCTCTTCCTTGGACAGATGAAGCTGGAGGAGGAACTGAAACTAGACCACACAATATCGCACTGCTGCCTTGTATTCGTTACAGATAATTCACTTGAAGGGAGTATGGGGTGCTTGATGACAGAGAAGAAAAAAGAATAAAGACTCTTGAAGAGGGTGTGCTCACCTTAAAGCTTTGGAGCGAAACTACTCAGGAGCACATTAGCGAAATTAAATCTGATGTGAAAGATATTAAAGAGTCAGTAGCCAACATCAGCACTACTCTGCTGGTAAACGAGAAGATAGCTCAGCTTAAAGATCAGAACAATCTCTGGCCTGGGATCAGGAAAAACACAGCAAACCTATTTGCTTGGATTGCTATTATATTTATGTTCTTTATGGTAGTAACTCATCTCAGTGATTTCAAAGATTGGAAAATAGGAGAGAAGTCAGGTGCTCCAGAAGTGAGGGCTGAGCAAAACTTTCATATGAACCATATAGAGGATAGAAGATAATGGCACTGAAGCCTGTTACCTCCAACGCTGAGAGGATGAAAATTTTTGGTTATTTTAAATACAACAAGAAACCAAACGGCGAAATACAGATTCTTGGCAATTGGATAAAGAACAACATTGTTTTAATAGATATACCGCAACTTAAAGGGGTTAAAGGTGCTCCTAAAAGCTGTGATATTTACATGCACAAAAAAGCTGCTGAAGCCATGAAAGCTATGTTCGCTGAGTGGGAAGCAGCAGGATTGCTGAAGTACGTATTGACCTGGGGAGGATCTTTCTACCCTCGTATGATCCGAGGTAGTGAAAAAACACTCAGTAACCATTCATTCGGTACAGCTTTTGATATCAATGTTGAATGGAATCCTCTAGGTTCTAAACCAGCCACCGGCAAGGGCACAGTCAGACCTCTAATAGAGATAGCTAACAAGCATGGCTTTTTTTGGGGAGGAGACTATAATAAAAGATTAGATGGTATGCACTTTGAGTATTCTCTAACAACGTGAAAGGGGTGAGAAAGGTATGCTTACGAACACGCTATTTGCACTGACATTATGCATAATAGCTCTACTCAGTTTTTGGGTACCAGTACCTGACAAGAACATGGAGCTATTGAAGATGATTGCTTCAGCTTTCATCGGCGCAATATCTGCCTTAGGGTACCAGAAACTATCTGACAAAAAGGAGAACAAACCAGAATGAGAAAGTTAACTATGTTGTGTACAGTATTGATGCTGTTTGTCTTTACTGGATGTGCTACTGTAGGAAGTAACTCCAGCCTTACACCTGTACAGCAGGCTCAACAGGCAGCAGAACAGACTGTTGACAGTTTGGGTGTGGCCTTGCAAGCAGTACCACCTCTCTGTGAATCTTTGTATGCAGCCGGTCAAATATCTAAAGAGACATATAATAAGATTACTCCGGTATACAATCAAGCTTTAGGCTCTTACAAACTATTGCTTGTTGCTTTGAGAGAATCGATTGTTTCAAACAATGATCCGAATAAGCATACTGCATACCTTGAAGCTGTCAATCGCTTTCTATTAGATAAACAGATGCTTGAGAGCTTGACTTTGGCTCTTCTAGGTACTACTGCTCCAGCGCCAGTGGGAGGTAAATAATGAACCCTCAACTTGTACTTGCAATCCTTCAGCTGGCCACAGTTTTAACTCCTCCAGCTATTCAACTTGCTAATAACTTGATGAATACGATGGAAAAGTCCGATGAATCGCCAGAAGAAAAGATCAAGAAAATCAACGATCTGCTGGATAAACTCCAGCCGATGCAACCTAAACTGTAAAATTATCCAAAAATAGGTTGTAAATCCTTTGTAGAGGATATAACATGTGAAGTCCTACCGGGAAGAAACCTTGTAGGGCTTTCGTGTCTGCACCAAATAACTATGAAGGAGTCAAAAATTGCAGAAGCAACCATCTATTAGCCATATTGACGTAAGCATTCTCCCTGTAACATCCAACATCTCAGCTTTAATTTTGTTACAGAAGTTGTTGAATGAGGGAGCAAGCAAAAGCAATCCTGCACGATTCACCGATAAAAATCTCACCGATGAACTCAACATTTCATACAATCAACTACAACGTGCAAAGATTATATTAAAAGAGAAGAAGGTACTCAGAACCATGCGAATTGGTTTTCCTATTAGAACATATTACATAGTACTTTCCGATGCTCTAAACGCACTAAAGTCTAATATATAACATGACGACAAAAATGTTTATATTAGTTATTTATTACTTAAGGAATTCATCAGTTTATGAATCCGCTCAAAAATATAGTATATAACTATACTAAAATACTCTTTGTACTCAATCATTTTTACTTCGTAAAAATGGGAGAAAATTAAAATTTTCTCTTAGTCCACTTCTTGAGAATCTGAGGTAATAACAAATGCTATTAGAAGTTGAATCAAAGGAAACCATATCAGCTGTCAGACCTGTAAAAACAATATTTGATATTAGAGAGAAAGCAAATCAAAAGCTTTTAGCTCTGTCTGAAAAAAATTTCATAGGGACTGAAAAAGAAATCTACAAGTTGTCTATAATATACGATAAGATGTTTTTGAAATACACTGGAGTAATCCGGCATGCTCTGTCACCTAAACCTGTCGTAGCTAGAAAAAGCAAGAATTGGAAATCTTTCCAGCGTTTGTATGCTCTACTGTCAGCTTTCTGTTATCCTGAAGAGTTGTACATCGAAGTTCAATTCAAGGCATTCAGAGGTAGAAATTTTGGAGGAAAAACTTACCCTTACCCAAACATGCTAGCTGGCATGTGGGCTGAAGAGAATTATAATAGATACATCCAAGAGAAGCTCGAAACTGGAATGCTTGCATCTGCCATGAAGTCAGAAAGCAGCAAGATAGCTCAACAGCTCAAAAGTTCTGTAGAAACTGTAGAATCCTTCCGAAAAGCTAATCCTGATCTAACAGAACTACAACTCCTGATTATGTTAGAAAATATGCTGTCACCAATCTATCTGCTTACCAATACAACATTTCTGAATTATATAAACAGTACTAACACAGCTTTCAGTGAGGATATGATAGCTCCTTTGATAAGAATGAGAAAAGATAAGGATTTCTATCAAACAGTGCTGTCAGTAGCTAAAGAAGTGAAAGGGCTGTGACATTATGGATGTAGAAACTTTTGACATAGACATGCAGCAGAAGATTCTGTCTGTTATGGTACAGGACAGATTGTTCTTGGCACAGTCAGTAGAGCTTGTTAAACCTGCATATTTTGATTCAGAAGTGCTAGTAGACTTAGTGCGACTGACAGAGGAATACTTCAGGGAGTTTAACGATGCTCCAACACCCTTGGCTCTTGCTCAGCTAACAAAGGACTATTTGAAGACTGTTAAGAGAAAGAATCCAGTCAAATACTTCGATATGATTGAAGATGTGTTTGCTGATTCTTTGCCAGAGAAGGATTTCATAGCAAAACAGGTGCGTGAGTTCGTAAAAGCACATGAAGTAAGAAACGCTCTTGCGGAATGTGCCGATTTATGGCAAGATCGAAAATACGACAAAATGCAGGCAATTTTGCAGAAAGCATTTAGCGTTACCGAATTCAAGCGGGAGGTTTACAGGTATTTTGATGAGAAGAATGTCCGAGAAAGGTATGCACCAGATACGGATATACGGATTCCAACAGGCTTTCCTGACTTTGATAACAAGATCGGTGGAGGCTTGGGACCGGGGGAACTTGGTGTCATTCTTGCTCCAACCAACGTGGGCAAATCTATCTGGCTCACGCTCTTTGGTGCAAATGCCTTACGTTTGCGGAAGAAAGTTCTGCATATCACACTGGAAATGTCTAAGAAGAAGGTGGCTCTTAGATATGACCGAAATCTTACCGGAAAAACAAAAGCGATTCTGCAAACAGGCTCAGAGGAGCTTGCAAAATCTCTTGTTACCTTACAGAATGCTTACCATTGTGATCTAGTAATAGAAAAATTCCCAACAAAGGGACTTTCTGTAGCAGAGTTGAGAGCTTATCTTGCTTTTTTGAAGCTCGAAAACTTTGTACCTGAGTTGCTTCTGGTTGATTATGCTTCTATTATGAAACCGTCCTCCAGACAAGATAAACACATACAGATTGAGGAGATTGTTGAGGATTTACGAGGGTTAGGGGATGAGCTGGGGATTCCTATCTGGACAGCAGCTCAAACAAAGCAGAGTGCAGTTAACAAGAAGCACGTATCAATTGAAGACCTTGGGGAAGCTTATGCCCAGGCCAAAATAGCAGATGTTATCGCTGCTCTTTGTCAAACAAAGTCAGAGGCTGAGGAAGACCTTACAAGGCTCTTCCTGGCAAAGAACAGGGACGATAAGAAGTATCAAACACTTCTGTATAGCACCATCTATGATATTATGCGAGTCAAGTTTCTGGAAGAAGTTACTGGGGCTGATTTCGATAAAGATGAGAAAAAGGATGGTAAGAAGAAGTGAGTTCTTTGAAACTTGCATTGAATGAGATTGGTGTAAAAACCAGACCACTTCCTAAGCATACTGAGTTTGCTATTAATTGCTTTAAGTGCAATGACACTGGTATGCACATGTATGTGAACGAGAGTGTGGTTAGGGAGGGAGTACGGGGTTGGTGTTATTGTCATCGAAGAGGGTGCGTTGCTACTATTCAACAGTTAGCAGCTTACTATCATCTATTACACAGTTACGAAAGCTATAAGGGTACAGTTGCCACAACAGAAGCCATATTAAATAAATTGGCTAATTTAAGCTTTGATAAACCCGTTGAAAGCATTGAAACATCGTATAAAGGTGAGCCTTTTGATATAACACAATTCCCAAGCCCGTTGGACTCAGATGATTTTTTTGCAAAGAAAGCGAGAAGGTATTTAAATAATAGACAATTCAGCGACTCGTTAATAGCTTTGTACGATATCCGTTATGCTAATTCAGGAGACTACGCCGGTAGAGCGATTATTCCATTTTACGAGCATAAGGAGCTAGTGTACTTTCAAGCTAGGAGTTATCTAATACACTCAGACCTAAAAATTCTCAATCCTCCTGATGGGGCTTTCAGATACGGAAAATCAGAGTACCTGTTCAACTTTGACAGGGCAAGTATGTTTAAACGGGTAGTTATAGCCGAGGGATGGGCCTCAGCAATGACTTGTGGCTTAAACGGTGTAGCTATTAATGGAAATAAAGCGTCAGAATCTCAGTTAGACAAGTTGATAGAAAATTGGCAGGAGTTTATTGTTGTATTGGATAATGGGGTGGAAGACAAGACATTCAAGTTGGCCAAAGAGATTCTGTATAGGAATCCAAGAGCATTAGTGGGAGCAGTCTTGTTATCTCATGGCGATCCAAACGATCACTCTTTTAAGGACATGCAAGAAATTATAAAGAGAGCAAAGACGTATAACACAATGTCGAGTATAATCACCGATGCCATAAGGCTACAGTAAGAGGAATAGATGGTACGAATTTTAGTAGATATAGCTAACTCAAAAGTTACTACTGATGTTCCAGACTTACTGTTAGCATTAGATGAAGCTTTTGCTTATGATGTGATAGGTCGTGAGTTTGTAGATTCATACAAACGTCATTTTTGGGATGGCAAGTCTCATATGTTCAGTCGTCTTACAGGTAAGTTTCCTTCTGGCCTATTGACCAGGGTTATCGATAAGATAATAGAGTTTACTGGTAAGATGCCTGTAGTAGAGTATATGTATGCTATTCCTGTCTTAGGTGAGCCTATATGTGAATCATTGCATGGGGTCATACCAAGGGATTATCAAGTTGATGCTGTAGCTGCTCTTTTGAAGTATAGACGAGGTATTATAGCGGCTGCTACGAACGCAGGAAAAACTGAAGCAATGGCTGATTTTTTGCGTAAGCTTAACATGGATGCAATCATTATGTTGCATAGACAAGTTCTTATGCATCAAACAGCTGAGAGATTAAGCAATAGACTTCAGGTACCAGTAGGAGTAGTAGGAGATGGTATTGTTAAACCTGAGTCTATTACTGTGGTGATGTATCAGTCAGTTGTAGAGCCAGCTGTAAGTAAAGATACAAAAGGTAGGATCAAAAAGAAGAAGACTTGGAGGGTTAAGGATGAGTTCAAGTCTTTGCTTAATGCTCCTGTTCTTTGTTTCGATGAATGTCATAATGTGTCTGATGATAGAGCTAAAACTATACTGAAAAAGAGTAATGCTATATATAGAGGGGCGTTTTCAGGTACTCCTCTGATGAATGATGAAGTTACAAACATGCAGCTTATAGGATACTTTGGGGATGTGCTGTTTACCATATCCAATGATGAGTTAATTCAGCGAGGGGTTTCTTCTGTACCCACCTGTCGTATTATCAGAGTTGATACTCCTAATATACTTTCATCTAAGTATGATATTGCTTATTCAAGAGGTATCGTAAACAGTAAAGAGCGTAACGAAGCTATTAGAGAGATAGCAAGCAGACATGCAAGCCTAGGTGAATCCGTTTTAATTATTACTAAAGAAATTCAGCACATTCACAATTTACGGCAATTGATACCAGGAGCTGATTATGTACATGGTTCTCTGGATAGTAGGCAGCGCCGGGACAGGCTTGAAGCGTTCAGACAGGGAAATTTAAAGACTTTGATAGCCTCTACTATTCTTGACGAGGGTGTGGATATAGCTAACATAGGAGTTTTGATTTTGGCAGCAGGAGGTAGGTCTGGTATTAGGCTGCTCCAGCGGATCGGTAGGGGGCTAAGAGCTAGTGAGTCTATGAGGCTAGTCGTATATGACTTTATGGATGTTGGTAACTGGTATTTACTTGAGCACTCTCGTATTAGAATAGGTCTGATGAAAAATGAAGGTTTCGAGGTAAAATTAGCATAATTTGGCTTGCAATATCCATCAAAGGTTTTATAATAGAATAAAGATCAATTGAGGAGCATTCGTTTAACAGGTTAAGACTTTTCGGGTAGCATAACTTAATTAAGGCACAGGAGAGACAGAGGTAAGGCTACTACCCTAAACATCGGAGTGCCATTAAGTTACCGAAAAATAAGAGTTCGATACTCTTATGCTCCCACCGAAAAATATAATAGAAATATGCTTGCAATGGTTTGAGGGTTGTGTATAATATAAATATCAACGGAACACAACGCACCTAACCGAAAGGAGAAGTCATGGAACGCATACTGAGCATGGAAGAAATCCGCAGGGTAGCTCCTTCAGTTTTCGCTCTTGAGCCTCACGAAAGCCGCAGTGACCGCTATGGCTTCATACCTACAGTGCAAGTGCTTGACGCTCTTCTGGCCGAAGGGTTTCAGCCATTCAAGGCTTCTCAGACGAGAACCAGGGACGAGGGACGCAGGGATTACACGAAGCACATGCTCCGTTTCCGTCACCCTAACCTGTCAATGATCCAGGCAGGTTCCAACCTTGTAGCTCCTGAAATTATAATAGTAAACTCTCATGATGGTTTGTCCCGGTACAAAATGATGGCCGGTCTGTTCAGTTTCGTATGTGAGAATGGCTTGGTTGTTGGCGATAACCTCGTACCTCCGGTATCCGTAATGCATAGCAAAAACGTGGTACAGGAAGTACTGGAAGGTGCCTTTTCAATCATTCAGGATGTTCCTCTGCTTGCCAACAGTGTTCAGGAGATGCGTAATATCGACTTGACCGAAGAAGAACGGCTTGTGATGGCTGATGCCTCTCGTATGGTCAAATTCGTTAAACATCCGGCTGAGGGTTTGGAAGAGTGGAAGCAACAGCTTGATGAAATTCCTGTAAAGCCGGGACAGGTGCTCCAGGTTCGACGCAGAGCCGATTATGAGCAGCAGAACACGCTTTGGGGTACTTATAATATCATTCAGGAAAACTTGGTCAAAGGCGGCTTGCATTATAACAAGCTCAATGAAGAAACTCACAGGGTTCGTCGGCAGAGCACTCGTCAGGTCAATTCCATTACCGAAGACGTGCGGCTGAACAAAGCTCTCTGGACTTTGGCTGAAGAGATGAAGAAAATCAAAACAGGGAACTGATGCCGAGCAGGGGGGCTTGACTAGAGCAAGCTCCCCTTTTAGGGGGCTATTGTGAACAAACAAGAAAGAGGCGATAAGTACATTCTGCTAGAGAAACCTTATAGTAATCATCCTGGTGATTCTCATCTGACTATGGTTTTAGCCAGATGGCATAACAAGTTTGTAACCTGGGGGTATAATATGCAGGATCAGGGTTTCTTTTGGGGGCATTATTTTCAAGAGAGTGAGTTGGAAAAGGCTTTAGACGATTTTAACAAAAGGGGGCTTATACAATGACCTGGGATGAGGTTTATAATTCAGCGGGTAAGTTGATAAAATTAAAAGCCTCACGTCGAGGGGATGATGACCATTATGCTCTGAATTTTCAAGACCTTGTAGGTGAAGGCTGGCTAGCTTTTTCCCTGTTACTGGATGAGTTTGGAAAAAAAGGAAAAGATGATCCTGAAGAGTTCATCAAGATGTTTCACAGCAAATTAGAGTTTCATTTTCGTAAGTTGTACAGGGATCATAACAGACAGAGGCGTAAAGATGGGCCTAAAGCTGAGACTGTAGTAGCTGAAGCTTACCATGTGGTAGATATGACTGATATTTTTGATCTTATTGGGGGGGAGGGTTTTGAGGAGGCTATGATGGCTGAGTATATTAGAGAGATACGGTCATTGATAAGCCATGATCCTGAGTTGGTTGTTTTATTTGATGTTCTAATAGATACGCCTAAAGAGGTTGAAGACATTGCGATGGAGTCTTATACTCGAAAGATGCATTTGCATCGGCAAGGTTTTGATGTGCGGGGGATAAGTACTGTAGCTCCTACAGATAGCCATATCGCTAAATTTTTAGGGTGGACTTATAATAAATTCCACAAGAAGCAGAAGAGACTGCAAGCCATAGTACAGGATGTAGTTAACGAGTACTTCAGTGGTCAGTCCATGAGGACAATGGGGTATCGTATTCCAGCATAATAAAAAAGTTTGACAAGACTTCTGAAAAATAGGAGTTATAATAAATAGGGAATGTGATTTAAAAAGGTGAAGTACAATATTAGAAAAGGAGAAGTACAATGGCTGATTTTAAAGCGATGTATGATGACAAGGAAGATTGTTTTGGCCTAATGTTTGATCCGGCAGAACAAGAATGTATTATTTGTCCTAATTCTGTAGCTTGCAACGAATGGAAAGAAGCAAAAGGTGAACCTACACCGAAGGATGAGAAGAAAGTAGTTCCTAAGAAAGAAAAAGCTACGAAGAAAGATGGCAAGAAAAAAGATGAGCCTAAGCCAGAAGAGCCTGTAGGTGATGCTTACCTGGAAGGGATCATGAAGAATGAGCCAGTGGAAGGTGATCCTGTGGTTATTACCGAGCGGGAAGAATTGGCACCTGAGACAGGGGTAGAACCTGAAGTTGTTACCGAGCGGGAAGATCCTGAGCCAGAAGTGTCGGCCAAAGTTCCGGCCAAAGGCAAAGGCAAATCAGCCAAAGCTCCTGCAAAACCTGCTAAAAAAGCTCCAGCTAAACCGGCCAAAAAAGAGGCGGGTAAAATAGTGAAGAAAGAGGAGTCTAAAAAAGCAGAGGGGAAAAAACCTGTGCCTAAAAAAGAAGCTTCAAAAAAGGTTCAGGAAGCTCCGAAGGAGAAGGGTAAAGGGAAAGATAAGGGCAAGAAAGCGAAACCGGCTCAGAAAGCGAATACAGCAGCAGAAACACCGAAAAAATCGACACGTAAAACCACTACCGATGAATTTGGATTTCGTGCCGGTAGCAAGACTGCAAGGTACTTTGAGCTGTTGAAAGAAGGAACGCATACCGTGGATCAGATTATCAAGCTCACATCCAAAGAATTCAAGTGCCATGAGCTGAATAACTACGGTACCTTTAAGGTCTTTCTGTCACATCTTCAGAGCACACCAGATGCAACAGGGGTTAAAAAATACTCTGCAAGCCGGGGGATTAAGGTTGTGACCAGCAATGCTGGAATCATAAGCTTGGAGATGCCGAAAGCTAAGTAATTAGTTTGGGTTAGTGCCGGAAAGCTATCTGCCACACAGATCGGCAGTAACACCTAGCCGTAGGTTTAACCGGAATGGCCATTAACCCAAAAAACTTCTAATAAAAGGGAGAGTCCAGATGAAGAGAGATATCTATGATGGATCGCTGCTGTGAAACAAAGAGGTCAAATTTAGAAAAAGATCAGCAAATTGTAGTAGCAAATAAGTAACGATAAGGGGGTAGGCATGCTAAGGCATGTTTACCCTCGTCTCGTCTCTAAGGACTGTGAAATATGCAATGTGAATTTGAAGAAAGTTGTTCTCTTCATACTCAGTGCGAAACCCCAAGAATCAGAATAGAAGGTAGGCCAAATCCAGATGTGTTGGTGATTGGGGATTGCCCACATGAATCTGATGATAAGTGTGGGGGTGTCCTGGTTGGAGAGGCTGGAGAACTGTTGCGGCTGGCTTTGGTGGGTAATGGATTTAGTGCTAATAAAATAGCTTATACTTATGTCGTGAAATGTAGGCCAACACAAAGGAAGTGGAACAAAACTCTCAACCGAGAGCCTACCGATAAAGAAGTCAAAACCTGCAAACCTTATCTATTAGCAGAGATAGAAGTATACAAACCAAAGATCATTCTTTTATTAGGTGGTGTGGCTCTCAAGGCTGTATTAGGGGAGACAGGCATAACCTCTAAGCGAGGTCGAATCTTTGATTATGAGGGTATTCCAGTAGTTCCTACATTGAACCCTGAAGTGGTCGTAAAGGATGACACTTATCTGAATCCCTTTCTGAAAGACCTGGAGACGCTCTATAAAGAGTTTACAGGTACCATGCCTACTGAAGAACAGCCAGTCAACTACGTCTTCTGTGACACTAAAAAGAAGTTGGATGATCTATTAGACTATGCCTCCGATCAGGAAGAGGTAGCAGTCGATACAGAGGATTCTTGCCTTAATCCGTTCAAGGAAGGTGCTCAGATTGTTTGTTGTCAGTTTTCTTTCAAGGAGTATGAGTCATACGTCATCCCTATTTATAACAAAGAGATGGTATTTACAGGGAAGATGCTGGAGTACGCTAAAACAGTGATGAAGCTTATATGTGAGTCTGATATTAGAAAGATACTACAGAATGCAAAGTTCGATTTGATGTGGTTTGAGATAGCCGAAGGAATCAGGTTGAATAACATAGTTTCTGATATCATGATGAAGTCTTATTTATTAAATGAATTGTCAGGTACTCATGCTCTTGACTATTTAGTGTGGCAGTTTTGTCCAGAAATGGGTAGTTACTGGGAAGGGTTGGAAAGGTACAAAGCACAGCACAAGGACTGTGATCCTGAGCGTGGCGGTTCGTATCGGAATATACCGTGGAAGGTGCTTATACCGTATGCTGCGGCAGATACAGATGCATCTATCAGGATCGATCATAAAATTAGTCCACTATTATCTAATAGAGAGGAAACAGTATGAAGATATATGTTGCAGCATGCAAGCAAGACAAAGCTCAGATGATGGCAAGTACTCTTGACAACAATGGTTTTGACATTGTTTCTACCTGGGTGTACAAGGTATTCAAGCGTACAGCTGACTACACTGAAGAGGAGCGAGAGGCTATAGCTGTAAGAGACACGGAAGAGGTTAAGAAAGCAGATGCTATGGTGCTTATAAGTGATGATGAGTATTATGCTGGCGGCAAGTTTGTTGAGGCTGGAGTAGCTTTAGGCTTAGGCATACCGATCTTGGTGCTGGGACGGAGAGAGAATATACTGCTATGGCATAAAGATGTACAGTTGTTTAATACAAGGGAGGAGGTGCTAGCAGAGTTGCAGAGGCTCAGAGAGAAGTCTCGCTGTTATTGTACAGAAACCTTTCGTAAAAATCATTGTAGGAAAGGATGTAACTGATGGTTATTCTATGTGACATGGATGGTGTAGTGGCTCAGTTGGAAAAGCCGTGGCTTGAGATGTATAACAGAGACTATAATGACTGTCTTACTGTAGAAGATATAAATGATTTCAATTGGTCAAAGTGTGTCAAGCCAGAGTGTGGTAATAAGATATTCGACTATCTCAAGGTAGAAGGTTTGTTTCTTAATTGTGAGCCTTACTTAGAGTCTGTTGATGCACTCATGCAACTATATCTGGATAAGCATGATATTTATTTTGTTACAAAATCTCCTACAGATTCACGCTTTGCTTATTTTGAGAAGCTTGAATGGATAGATAAACATGTTCCGTTTGTAGGACGAGATAGAGTCATCTGTACAGGTCAAAAACATATGGTACGTGGTGATGTGCTGATAGATGACTATCCCAAGAATCTTATTAATTTTCCAGGGAAGAGAATTCTTATGGATCGTCCTTGGAATAGACAGGTACAGGAGCCTAGTCTTGTTCGTGTACATTCCTGGTTTGAGGTGTTGATTCAGGTACAGTTATGAGTGATGTTTTCCCTTCAAGGAATAGCTTTCAGGAGGTGCATGACCATCTGTTTATTCCGGCTATCTATGCCATACAAGGTATAGAAAAGTCAGGGTTTCAGATTGATATAGCTACTCTGTCTATGATGGAGAAGGGTTACGAGAAGAAACTAGCGCAGTTGGAAGATGCAGTTCGTGGTTATCCTGAAGTACTGTCAGTAGAGAAAAAGCTTGAGAAGAAGTTTAATCTTAATTCAGGGGATCAGATACATGAACTGTTCTTTACTGAGATGGGGTTGTCAACAGAAGGGTTGGAGCTGACAGATAGTGGTAAGAGATATAGCACTGGCAAGAAAACTATTGCAAAGCTTAAGGATGTACATGAGATAGTATCTCTTATCAATCAGCATAAGAAGTATGCCACACTGTACAAGATGTTTATTAAACCTGTGCATGGGCATATCTGTTTAGATGGGAGAATACATAGTACTTATCTTCCGATAACAGTTACAGGTCGTCTTGTTTGCTTTGATCCTAATCTACAGCAAATTCCAAAGAACATAAAAGCTGCTGACATAGGGTTTGATTTTGATCCTATGCTTAACATTAAGAATATGTATGTACCATTTGACAGTGACTATCTGTTAATGGAGGCAGACTATTCTCAAATGGAGCTTCGCATCTTGGCGGCTTATTGTCAAGACGAAGTAATGTTAGAAATTTTTAGGAATGGTCAGGATATTCACTTAGCTACTGGTCAGAAGATGGCTGACATAGCTGAGCCGGGGATCATTGTAGACAAGGACAGCAAGTGGAGAAAAGCAGCAAAGACAATTAACTTTGGAATCATCTACGGTGAAGGTGATAAGGCTTTGGCTGAGGCTTTAGGCGTGACTGAGAAGGAGGCTAAGAACTTTAAGAAGAACTATTTTAATAGCATGCCAGGGGTTAAGGTATTCTTGGATTATGTAGAGGATTTTGTTACAGAACACAAGTATGTGAGTACTATGTTCGGTAATTATCGAAGGTTGTTGGGCGTAACTTCTTCACAGAAGTTTACAAAGTATGAGGCATTACGACAAGCTTTGAATATGCCCATTCAAGGTACAGCAGGACAGTATACAATTTGTGCTATTATAAACCTCATTGATTTAATAAATAAGTACAAGCTTAAGTCAAAAATTATTGCTACAGTTCATGACTCCATTATGTTCTGTGTTCATAAGTCTGAAGTTAATATAATAGCAGAGATGGCTACTTCTGTTATGTCTAATCCTCAAAACCCATTGATATACTGGGACTTGGGAGTACCTCTGGCAGCTGATTTGAAGCTTAGTGACAAAAGTTGGGCTGATCTGAAAGATTTTTCCATATAAAGGAGTATACCAATATGAACGGTATGAAGTTCATCCTTAAGGAGAAAAGGAAACAACATGTCAAAAATTGATGCAATTCTCAAGTTTACTATTAAACTAGATCGGAGCTACCAATGCGATTTAAATGAAGACCTGGAAATAAACAAAGCTGAAATAAACGAGGAATTGGCCAATCAACCTTCTCAGTTCGCATGGTATGCAGTGCTTAGCGAGATGGCAAAGAACGCAACTCTAATAGCAAAGAATGAGCTTGAGCTGGAAGTAGCAAGGCTTGATCCTTTGATCCGCAAAGATTGGGATACTGACAAATATGGCAGGATGACTGAAGCAGGAGTTGAATCAGTCATGAAGATGCTCACTAGTCATAAAGCCAAGATGGAAGCTTATTTGAATGCTAAAAAGAACGAAGGACTTATGCTAATAGCAAAGCAAGCCTTTGAACAGCGTAAGGATATGCTGATAAGCATCGCTTCCAATATGAGGGCTGAGTTTGATGCTGATCTGAAGATAAACAAGCAGAAAGTCGCAGACAAAATCAAAAAGCTTAAAGGAGATTAACACATGGCATTCTCAGTAGAAGACGCAAAGAAAAAACTAGCAGAACTTAAGAAGAAAAATGGAGGCGGTGATTTTCTACAGTGGCAGGATGGGCCTAACAACATTCGTATACTGTGTGACGAGGAGCTTGACTGGTATGTGGAGGTTGATCTTCACTACTTTAAGGTAGGTAAAGATACTATTGCTGTTGTCTGTAACAAGGCTTACGATGGCAGTGAGTGTTTCTTCTGTGACATGGTGGAAGGTCTGTATGGCACCAAGAATAAAGCAGACAAAGATCTTGCAGGTAAACTTAGAGCAAAGACTCGTTTCTATTCCAATGTAATAGACAGGGACAATGACAACAAAGTCAAAGTAGCGCAGTACGGTCCTCAGGTACTGGAAGGAATCCTGAAGTACTTCAGTCACATTGATTATCAGGATGATTTGTTTGACGCAGAGAAAGGTTTTAACTACGACTTCATAGTGACAAAGACTGGTGAGAAGTTGGATACAGAGTACTCTGTTGAAGCTCGTAAAAACCCGTCAAAGCTTGGAATCAAACTGGAAGATGTTAAGCTGTCAGATTTGAATGCTTTAGCTTATTCTGAGGTGTTTACAGCAAAGGAGCAAGAGCGGTTGTTGGATGGTGAGAGCAAAGAAGATATCCTCAAAGAACGGAAGGGAGAGGAAGAAAAGACAGCCAAAAAATCTACTCTAAAGAAAGATGCGAAAAAAGAGAAAGAAGAAGAGCCAGAGCAGAAGAAACTAGTTCGTAAGCCAAAAATAGATCCAGAAGAGAAGTATGCACTGTACATTGAAAGGTTGCCCTTGGATGTTCCTAAGGTCAAGAAGCTGTATGCATCATGGCTTGAGGAAGACGGTACTGAAGAGGGTATTCTGGCTCTTGTTGAGAAATATGGCGATGACCTGGAGGAGGAAACCGAAACGGAAACTGAGGCAAAAAATGCCGAAGGTGGAGATTCTGAGGAGGAGTTGGAAAAAGAGATGCAAGCTGCTTTGGAACGCTTCAAAAGCAAAGATGCAGGAAAGAAAAAGAAATAATAAAAAAGGAGAGAGTTTAGCATGGATGAATTTGTCGCACTTGAGAAGCTGTTGGTTGAAACGAAAAAGGATGCCGAGAAGTTTTTTACCAGAGGTAACAATGTAGCGGGTACTCGTCTCCGTAAAAACATGCAGGAAGTCAAACGACTTGCACAAGTAGTCAGAGAGAAAGTAGCTGCAACACGTCACGCTGAAGAGTAATAGCAAGGTATAATAGATGCCATAAAAGGCACTAGGACTAAACATCTTAGTGCCTTTTGTTTGGGGGTAAAGTGAACGTCGATACTATAAATGGATTGTTTGAATTGGTAGGCGGAGCTGTGTACTGGTTCAATGTAAGGAAACTATTAAAAGACAAGCAAGTAAGAGGTGTACACTGGAGTGTACAGGCTTTTTTCTCTATGTGGGGGGTATGGAACCTTTACTACTATCCTACGCTGGGGCAGTACTGGTCATTCGTAGGTGGAGTGTTCTTGTTGGCCGGTAATGCTACATGGACAGCTTTAGCTATATATTATACTAGAAAGGAGAAGATAGATGGCTGAGTTCTGTAATCAGTGTGCTAAGCTGTACGATTTTCCTGAAGGGGATTTTAAGACAGCTGAGAAGCTTAAACCTGGAATGGGGTGGGCTGTGCTGTGCGAGGGGTGTGGTCCTATCCTGGTAGATTCAGATGGCAACTGTCTTTCTGGCAGTGAGTTCGATTTCAAGTGTGACGAGCCAGATCATTATAAGGAGCAAGAATGAAGAGACAGAGTAAAGCCGTAAATCCGTTGGATGCAGTGCTGGACAGTACAGTTAAGGCCGTACAAGGTAAGTTTGGTAAAGACTCTATGGCAAGACTTAATAACAGTAATGATCTTGCTATTATAAAGAGTCATACAAGTTTTGGACATTGGGGGCTGGACAAGATAACGGGAGGAGGTGCTCCATCTGGCAGGTTGATAGAGATTTATGGAGCTAATTCAGTAGGTAAAAGCTTTCTAGTGGATGCTCTGTTGGCTAATTGCCAGATGCATGGTGGCATAGCAGCTTTGGATGATATGGAGAATGCTTATGACAGGTTCTTTGGCGAGATTGCTGGGGTCGATAATGACCGTCTTCTGTATACACGTTCAGAAACTGTAGAAGATTATTGGGACAAAGCTGAGTTTACTTTGTCTAATATTTTCAAGGCTGATCCTACTGCCTATGTTGTCTATGTTGGTGATAGTATTGCTCAGGTTCCATCTAAGGAAGAGAAGAACACTGATGTTGACGATATCGGTGGATACAGAACAGAGAAAGCTACAGCCATTACTGTAGGTGCCAGGAAGATGACAAGTCTAATAGGTAAATACAATGTGGCTTTTGTAGTTGTCAATCAGCTTAAGCATAAGATAGGGGTGATGTTCGGCTCAGATGAGTATACAACTGGAGGGGATGCTCTAGGCTTTTGGGCTTCTATCAGGCTTAGGCTTTCTATAATAGAGATGCTTAGAGCAGCCAGTACTGGTGATGAGGAAGAAGAAACGAAGCCAGAGGAAGAAGCTAAAGCCAAAGGCAAAAAAGGTGGTGCTCCTAAGCCTAAGAAAGATGATCCGATTATAGGAGTACGAGGCAAAGCTCAAGCCAAAAAGAACAAGATAGTCAAGCCTTTCCAAGAGACTACCTTTGATCTGTACTTTGATCGTGGGTTAGACTACACTAGCGGTTGTTTTGATCTGCTGCGAGGGGAAGGGATTATCAAGCCTGGGTGCAACAAAGAGGGCGAGACAACCAGTGGTTGGTATCTGTATGAGGGGGCAAACTTTCGTCGCAAGGAGTTGGAGCAGTATTTTAGGGAAAACCCTGAGAAGCTAGGGCAATATACTAATCTGAGGTGATGTATGAATAGACGAGCTGTGATAGATGCAATAGCCAGAGAGGTTCTGAGAACAGAACTGTCACAAGGTAAGTATCTTGAGGGGCAAGGGTTATTTGATCCGTTTGAAAATATGACTCAAGATCATTATGTAATGCAGTATATTGCAAAGAACTGGGACGCTACTCTTAAGACAAAGTTTTTGAGGTGGTATGGTTCTTTGCAGCAACGTAGATTATATAATAGAATGACACAAAAGGATCATTCTAATTCTAAGGTGCCAGTTCAGCTGCCTGGAGACTATAGCATAGCGGCTTTGAGAGTGCTAGGGATTGATCCGTGGCAACTCTAATAGTTGATGGCAATAACCTTGCCAAACGAATATGGAAAGGCACTCCTCTGTTGACAACTTCAAAAGGGGAGCATGTCTCTACTATCTTTGGGATGCTTCGATCTTTACGAAGTAATATAGAAAAGTTCAAAGCCTCAGAAGTTCATTTGACGTGGGATGATCGTCCTATGGCTCGTCGTATAATTTTCCCTGATTACAAAAAGAAACGTGCAGAGAAGGTGAAAGAGCATACTCCTGCCGAGCAAGAGGAGTATGCTCAGTTCAATCATCAAGTTAAAGCTTTGTTCTCTATTATCATGGCTACAGGAGTCCATCAATACAAAGGGTCTAATATAGAGGCTGATGATATAATTGCTCTATTAGCAAAGCAGATCGATGATGATGTAGTCATACTGTCTGAGGACAAGGATTTCCTGCAACTGGTGTCTAAGAAGGTGCATGTTTATCGTCCTATGGCTCTGAAGTACTACACCCTGGATAATTTTAAGGAGCTAACTGGAGTACCTACGCCTGATATGTATTTGCAAGCCAGGGTGCTAATGGGCGATGAGTCTGATGAAATACCTGGGGTTCCAGGTTTTAAAGAAGGTAGGGTTCTACCTCTTATATTAGAACATGGTTCAGCTAGAGAGATTATTAATGTTGCTAAGGGACAAAAAGGCAAGTTAATGCAAGCACTTGCCAGTAGCACTAAGATCGTAGCTCGTAATTTTTTGTTGATGGATTTGCGTTATTCAGTTGAATTTATCAACGAAGAGTTATATAATATAAAATATGAGGGAAGGTTCGATGAGAAGGAATTGAAAGCCACATTCATGAAATACGAGTTCTTTAGTTATATGAAGAACTTACATGCTTTTATGCTGCCGTTCAGGAATTTGAGGTAGTCATGCGAAGAAAAGCCAAAGCACCTGTTATCGATTCTGAGGAGAAGATTCAGCAGGATGTAGCTAAGCATAGGAGATTATTTAATAGAACGCTTAAGAGTCCTTGCTTAATTTGTAAAACTAATGAGATACCAAAATGTGTGAAGGGCTGTAAAACCCTGGAGTGCTTCCAGTTGGCACTGAGGAAAGTTCCGATATATCAGAGAGCAGTAAACACCGAGGATAATTCATACGAAATCCTCTATGAAGAGGACAACTGAAAGGGGAATCTATCATGGCTAAATCTTCTGTGAAGTCCGAAGATCGTACACGCAAAGTAAGCAATGCGCGTATTTATGAGGATGGAGAAATGGTAGGCATAATGGATGGCACTGTAGAAGAGGTGGAGAACAGGGCACAGATGTTTCGTAATAGCTCAAAACGTAAGGGTGCCGTGGTAGTACTGAAGTATGAAGGTAAGAAAGTTGAGTTTACTGTAGTTAAGCCTTTAATAAAAGAACATAATCCTGACTACGCAATAGAACCTAACGGTGAATGGTTCAAAGATAGAGCCAAACACAATCCAAAGAAGAAACTCCCGGTAGCACCTAAACTTCCGATTAGAAAGGCTAAAGCGTGAGAGTAGTAGTTCTGGCTGATGTACATGCACATAAGCACTCTCAGTTTTCCCATCCAGATACAGAGTTCGGTACCAATAGAGTGAGGCACATAGTCTCTTGTCTAGGACAAGCAAGAGACTATGCTGTTACTAATCAGATTAAGTATGTAATTATAGTAGGTGATCTATTTCACTCTAGGGGAATACTGTCAGTAGAAGTAAATAATATAGTGCGTGACTCTATAAAGACCATGAAGAATGTAGGTCTTGATGTTATTATTGTTGCTGGTAATCATGATCAAGCTAACAAGTCAGGTTCTATTACATCTGTTAGAGGTGTTGAAGAGTATGCAGATGCAATAGAAGATTTTACTATTATGGATTCTATCGCGTATATGCCTTATAGTGACTACAGAGCAGAGGTTGTCGAGTGGTTTCAAGAGTGTAGAGTCAGAAAGGTAAAGCAAGTTTTTGCTCATATTCCTGTGGCTGGGGCTGAGCTTGTCAAAGGTTACACCTCGTCTTCTGGTTATGAGATAACCCTGGAAGAGATACAGCCAGAGGCTTTCCAGTTTGTAGCTATGGGTCATTATCACAAGCCTCAGTTGCTGGCTAATAATGTATTTTATGTCGGTAGTCTGCTACATCATTCTTTTGCAGATGTTGGACAGGATAAGGGCTTTTGGGATATTACATTCAATTCTGATAAATATAAGGCTACTTTTGTGCCTACGGAGTTTCCTTGGTTTGTAGAGTATGTAATACCAAATAAGAAGGGCTTAGTTAGGTTTTTGAAGGATTATGTGCCTGAGTATTTTTATAAGCTTAAGCTTAACTCTGAGCTGGATTTTCCAGAGGATTTAGACAACGTTCTAATAGAACGTGTTGTGAAAGATGTGGAGTTTGCACCACGGCTAAGAGCTGTAGAACAGGCTCAGAAGCCTATTGAGGTGGTGGATGCTTATTTGGGGTATAAGAATATTGCAGAGCCTGAGCGATACTTAAAGTATGCTACCTCAGTATTTGATAGGCTCAAGGCAAATATAGTCGATTAAAAGGGGTATACAGAAAGGAGAGGAGGTGAATACAGATGGCTGAAGGGACTAATAGCAAGCAGTTGTTGAATCAGCATGGCAGCATCAAAGTGATCTGCAATGAGTGTGGCAGAGCCAAAGAGATGGAAGTGAAGCACTACTATAAATCAGGGGTGCGCTCAAACTGTTGTAATGCCACACTGAGTACAGTTCCGATGAACAAACGACAAACTCACAAAAATAGCCGGGAGCGTAAACCGCGAGGTGGACAGAAAGGATAATAAGTCATGATTCACATTAAAACAACCAATGTAGTTAAGAATGGGGAGAACTATGTCAGGGTTGATAGTATAAAAGCCTTGAGAGCACAGCAACTTCCTACGATGTACACAGCAGACAAGAAAGGTAGAGCTGTTTTTCTGTCAGATGATGGTCAGGAGCTTATAACTCCTACCAATTTTGAAGTGATGCGAGTAGGCAGCATGTATGAAGAGGAGTTCTTTTCAAGCAAGATTGCCTTTATTAACGACTGTGGGTTGCGTTTGACAAAGATCAATGCTTTCTTGAAAGAGCAAGCCAAGACATTTGTTGGTGTCTCTATGACATATCACATCTAATATGATACTCAAAACTCTTGAATTGAATAACTTTCAAAGATGGGACCACTTGGAGTTTAATTTAAATTCCGGTGGTCTTGTTTTGTTGTTAGGCAAAGTAGGTGCCGGTAAGTCATCTATATGGGATGCTCTTACTTGGTGTCTGTTTGGTGTGACTTTGAAGGGTCAGAAGGGTGATGATGTAGTTAGTACCTTTGCCGGTAAGGATTGTAGCGTTAAGCTTGTAATAGAGGAAACATATGGTGAGATAGTAGTAGAACGCTACAGAAAGCATGGAGAGCATAAAAATAATCTGTACTTCAAGCAGATGCCTGATGGTGTTGACTTGGGTGGTTGGGATACTGACAGTACCCAAGAGCATATTAATAGCTTGTTGGGTATGGATGCTAAGTTGTTCTCTCATTCTGTAGTGTTTGCACAAGGGATAAGCAAAACGTTTGTTACTCTTGATGACACTGAACAGAAGAATCTAATAGAAGCTTTTATTGATTCTACAGTGTACGCTGAAGCTCTCAAAGTAGTTAAGAAGGATATAAGTGAGTTCTCCCAAAAGATTATGCAGTATAATAGGGAGATTGAGCTTACTGAGTCACGGATAGCTGAGCTTAACGATGACATGCAGGTTTACATGGAAGACTGCAAAGATTTTGAGTGTAAGCGACAGCAGAGTATCGATCAGGAGAAAGCAAGTTTCAAGGAATGTCTAATAAAGGAGAAGCAAGCAAACAAGGAGCAGGAGAGGGACAGGAATCAAATAGACGAATTGCGTAGTAGACTAGATAAATTACAGTCAGAAAAAGCCGAGGACGTGTGTGAATACTGTGGCAGCAGTTTACCTTTCGTTTACCAAGAAGAGACGGATGATTTACTAGAGGAACTTCAAGATCTGCGTAAAGCGATAGCAGTTAGAGCACGTACTTTGGACTATAACCAAAGGGAGCAGCAGGAAATAGGGGAGAGAATTGTTGAGCTGTCGGAAAGTACTAATTCCTATGATAAGATGATTGAACGAGCAAGACAGAAGAAGGTGGAAGCTGAGATTCTTTTGGTAGAAACTAGATCATTGCTTGCGGAGTATCAGGACAAAGCTGAAGTAGCTGAATTCTTTGCTGATGGATTTGGGCCTAAAGGTATTAAAGCTTCTCTGTTCGATGCTATTATACCTTCACTGAATAAACATCTTGAGTATTACTGTAATAAAATATCAGAAGGTGTAATATCGGTTAAATTGTTACCTAATAAAACTCTCAAATCTGGTGATGTGAGAGATAAGTTCTCTATTAGAGTGTATAATTCAGAAGGAGGTAACTCATATAAAGATAGTTCCAATGGAGAGCGAAGAATAATTAACTTGTCATTTATGTTTGCTATTCAGCAGCTGGCAAGAGAAAGACTTAGATCTGCTATTAACCTCTCTATTTTGGATGAAGCTTGTGATGCATTGGAGCCTGAGAATATAGAAGCGGTATTTGGGGTATTGCAAGATCAAGCCAAAGAGATGACTGTTTTTGTTGTGTCACACAACGATGAATTGAAGTCTTCTGCTTTGTTCAATACAGTGTACTGGATAGAGAAACGATCTGGTAGGAGTAAACTGAATGGCTTATTACTTTGAAGTTAAAAGGGGTACCTTATGCCCACGATGTAAAAGGGGATACCTTCGTATAATGGATGATTTGAGCCTAGCCATCTGTTATAGATGTGGAGCTAGAACTTACCCTGTACTTAATATGGATATATATCCGAGGAATCTCAATGGGAACCAAAAGGCATAAAAAAGTAATTAGGACTGTAGAGCTGGAAGAGGAGCCTCCGAAACCAGAGGCTGGAGTTTTTGAGAAGAAAAAAGCTAATCCTAAGCGGTGCAGACTTTGCGGTGCCTGGGTGGATACCACAGTTACTGAGTGTATGTATTGTGGCAATATTATGGGGTAGTTATGAATCCTGAGCTTAAAGGTATCAGCGCACATGCGATACTCAGGTTTAAGGAAAGAACAGGAGCCAAGTATGGTGTTGATAAAGTAATAGAGAAACTTACTGAGCTTTATGCTAGTGCAGAGCCTGTGGTTCTTAAGAAGAAGTATATTGTTGTGACTTTGCTTAATCATAATTGTGAGGAAGCAGAGTATTACAAAACAGGTAGTTTTATCCTAGTTATTGTAGATGGTGAGCTTCGTACAATACATAAAGGGGAAGCTCACAAGTGGGAACCTAAAACTAAATGACACCTATACGTAAAGCGAAGATAATAGAAGTTCCTCCTAAGGAGGAGTTTCTATATGTACTATATCTTCCTTGTACCTGGATGCCGTATAAAGATCCACAATGTAGACCGTTACCAGCGGAAGAGTATAAAAAATTTGTTAAGTTTATGAAAGAGTTTCATCCTCGCTGGTGGGTTGAGTATGAACCTTTTACGGAGGTAGTACCGAATGAGTTATAATTACGCTAAGAATAAGTCTAATACAGGCTTGATTGCAAGATTCAGAGAAATACTTTTGTTTCTTGGAAAGGAGTCTACTGTTATTCCCATAAATGCTTTTATCCCAAAGGAACGGAGGCGTAAACATGGTATAGTGACATGGAAAATAGATAAACCGGGGGTATTTTGCTATACAGCCTGGGATGATGACATTGATGAGATGATTTCCGGCCAAGTAACAGCTGATATGCGAGTGCTTGAAGAGGCTTATAATAGACATTACCTTGAAGCTAAGGAGAGAGTCAAACAGATGATTTTGGAAAAGCAGATTGAAGAGTATATTATAATTAACATATTCAAGGAGACAATTTAATGCAAAAAGGGGCTGGAAAGGCCAAAGGAAGTGCTTTTGAGAGGCAAATAGCTAAAGAGCTTTCCTTGTGGATCAGTGCAGGGGCTGATAAGGATTTGCTGTGGCGCACAGCTTTATCAGGGGGGAGAGCATCTACAGGTAAGTCAACGTGTGGGTTTGGTGATCTAGGCATAGCTAAAGAGTCACCGAGAGTAAAGGAGTTTCTATCTGTCTTCTGTGTTGAGTGTAAAAACTACCAGGAAGTATCTATCACAAAAGCTTTTCATAACGAAAAGAATCCATTGTGGGCATGGTGGGAGCAGGTACATACCGAGGCACACAAAGCCAAAGTAAGACCTATGTTGATAGCAAAGGGAAGCAGACAGAACACACTGTTGATACTGGATAGTGTGTTAGCTTTTCTGGTACTACCTCAGAAGATAAAGGCAGTACTGTACTTTGATAGTAAGCGAAGCGTGTTGATAGTTGATTACAATGAGTTCCTGGCAGCATATGACTGGAAGGACGTATATCGAAACATGAAAGGGTTCCCGGTATGAGACAGTTCAAGACAGGAGCAACACGCAACAGTAACATAAACAAGTTTGATTACGAGGGGTTTCTGTCACCAGCTGTGCTGCATGAGTATGGTGCATACATGCATGAGCATCGCAGACAAGCTGATGGTCAGTTACGAGACTCAGATAACTGGCAAAAGGGTATGCCTATCGCTGAGTATGTAAAGTCTTTGATACGGCACACTATAGATCTGTGGAGAGCACATAGAGGAGCTGTAGTAGTAGATAGAGATTCTGGAGAGCATGTAACTAAAATAGAATTGCTTTGTGCTATTATATTCAATGCACAAGGTTGCATGTTGGAGATGTTGAAGCAGGAGGAGAGGAGAGCCAAACGAAATGGCCAAAAACGATCCTGCTAATATAGAGCGCAAGGCAAAGAATTTGGTTAAGCCTGAAGAGAAGATTACGGCACGTAAGAAGAAGGGAGGCAAGGAAAACCTTACTCCTTTTGCACCTGGAGCAAGCTGCAAGCGATTTGCTGTTGAGAAGCAGATGAAAGCCAAGGCTTTGTATTTGTCTAAAGGCGGTAATATCTCTGATGAGGCTATAGGCAAGGCTGTAGGAGCTTCCAGGCGAAGTGTTATTAATTGGAGGCATGAACAGAAGTGGGAAGAGGAACTATCTGCTTTTCAGGAGCAGTTCAAACAAGACATAATAGACAAGATACGTACAGATGGGGATGTATCCGAGGAAGAAGCTTCTGATGATGAGCTGGTAGGAGTGGCACAAGAGATAGTAGGACCGGCTATAGCTTCTCACTTAGCTCAGTTTCTGGCAAGGATACATAAGTCAGATTTGGAGGACTTAGAGAAGCTGAATATTGCTATTAGACATAATTTGACTAGAGCAGCAGAGCCTGGGTCAGATGGTAAGATATTACCGATGCGTTCTCAGGATATTAATAATCTTGTTAACGCTAAGATTAGTATTATAAAAGCAACTAGGTTGATCTTGGGGCAATCCACTGAGAATATCAAAGGTAGTGGAGGAGGTGGGGATACTGAGGAGTTAGCTGTAGTGCTTGAGCTTGATCCTGTTCTGGCTAGAAGCTTGGTGATGCTTAGCACTATAGAGATTACAGATGCTGATTACAAAGAGATAAAGGAGCCTGGAGATGGAGACAAAGTACCGATCAATAACGAAGGATGAAGAAGATTTTGAGAAGCGTATACAGGCTACTGTAGGTGAGATGTTGCAGGAAGAGGCTACAAAGTGTCTTGCTTTTTTAGGTATTGATTTTACTGACGCATCTACTGTAGATGACCAGATGAAAGCTAACGACATTTATATTATAAGTGTCAAAGATGAGCTTCAGATATTCAAGAAGGATAAGTTGGAATATGCTGTCAGAATGGAAACTTCCGAGGCAGGGAATGAAATTCATCTGCAATTGGTTACTGTAATAACCAGTAATCTTGAATTGGTACAATAAAGTAGTTATTGTAATACCCTGTGTAAGAATAGTACGCCTTACAGGAGTATCTTAAAAGGGGTAACAAAAATATGACTTGTACAGCGTGTCAGCTTAAGATTGACGAATTGCAGCGTATTAACAGGAATTCTAATAGAGTTGTTGTAAACATGTTGGATGCAGCTGGACTTGAAACTAGACTAGGTGATCCAGTAGAGGTAATTAAGCTCCTGAAGAGAGAACGTGACTCTCTAAAGGAAGCTCTTGAGTATCTGCTGAGTGTGGACGCAACAGAACAGGACAAAGCATTGGCAAGAAGAGCTGTCAATTCTTTGTCAAGGGAGAAGGTGAAATAACTAATGGTATACGATGTTCGATGGGGTGGCACCTCGCAGTATCAAGTAGAACCACTGGATGAAGAAGAAATAGAAGTATGGAAGTACAAATTGCGTAGGATGACTATTAGTGATCTTGTGGTATTGCAGAGATACACCAAAGTAGGTCATCCTGTTTTTACTGTTCCACAGTTGCATGCTGAGTTTGTGGAATGTGTTGCAGCATTAGGAGGAATAACTCCTGAAGCGGTATTAGCCGCTAAATTGAGCAGGGGTAGATACTGAGAGGACGGTTCAGTCCGATGCTTAAACAACCTACGGTTGTGTTTTTTGATAGAAAAGAGTCACGCAAAGGAAGAATATTTGCTACAGTAGTAATAGAAAAAGTTCCATATTTTATTCTTGTATGTGAGGATGGCACCTTTACTAGCAGACCAGTAGAGAGGTGTAGGTTAGATGCTATGGAATTAGAGATTGAACAAACTCCGTTTGCCAGTTGAATTAAATGTCAGAGACAGCCGAAAAGGTCAAAGTCAAATATACTGCTAAGCAGTTGCTCAATAATTTCTTCCTGTTTGTAGTTGTAGTATTGGGATATGAATTACATGAGTTTCATGTTCGGTGGGCAAAGTTTCAATTGTCAAGGCCACGTTCGTTGGTGTTGGCACCAAGGGGGCATGGTAAGTCAACCATACTTACCATTGCCTATCTCATCTGGAGGATCATCCAGAATCCAAATATACGTATTCTGATAGTGTCAAACGCTGCTACTGCTGCTGAGAAGTTTCTAGGAGCTATTAAGGATCATTTCGAGAAGAATGATCTTTTGCGTACTCTATATGGGGATTTTGTAGGCAAGCAGTGGAACACAGGTAGTATTGTTGTAGCTAAACGTACAAAAGTAGGTCTTAAAGAGCCAACTGTGAGCACTGTAGGTGTTTATGGTTCAATTGTATCCGGTCACTTCGATCTAATCATGGTCGATGACTTAGTGGATTTTGAGAACGCTCTTAAGAAAGAGTCCAGGGATAAAATGTGGAACTGGCTTTGGACTGTTCTTATGCCTACTGCTGATGATGAGATACATTTTATCGGTACTCGTTACAATGATGATGATCTGTATGGGAGAGCTACTCGTAAACGAGCAATAACGGCATCCCTTAAAGGTCAAGTTGACTCTGAGAACGAGGGTTTTCTGTCTGGATGTTGGGTTAGAGACAGAGCACTTAAGAACGTGGGAGGTGATGAATACACAGAAGATGGTAAGCTGAAGCCAGTCGATTACGCTCATCCTGAGAATCTAATAGCACTGTGGCCAGCAAAGAAAGGCTGTTCTGTATCTGAGCTGTTACAAACCAGACGGCAAGACTCTATTATTTTTGAGATGCAGTATCAGAACAATAGTGAGCTTGCTAGAGAGCGTATCTTCAAAAAGCAGTATTTCACTGGTAGGTACATCGCTTTGCCTGAGCGATGTATGATTTTTGGCGGTAGTGACTTAGCTATTAGCAAAAAGGATTCAGCTGACTATTTTGTAATGGTCATATTGGCTATTGATACACAAAAGAATGTATATATTATAGATTTGTGGAGGGATAAGATATCAGCACCTAAGCAGTTTGAGGCTTTCAAGGCTGAATACAACAAGCACAAGTTCGTAGCAATGGGAGTGGAGAGTGTAGCTTATCAAGAGGCTATGACTCAGTTTCTGCAAGAGAATACGGAGGTACCAGCTAAACCTGTCAAGGTACATTCTGACAAGGTAATCAGAGCACATTCTGTTCTAGGTATGTTTGAGAATGGCAAGGTGTTTTGGCCTGAAAACATGGATATAACAGACATAATAGAAGAGTTCTGTATGTTCCCTGAAGGAGTGCATGACGATATGGTAGACGCTGTAGTTATGGCAATAAACATAGCCATTTCAACGGCTAGGTTTGCTTTCTCATTTGCGTGATAACCTTAGCGATGAAAGGGGAGTAAACATGATTAGGGGAACCGATGATTTGAATTATACCAGGGAGGAGCTGTTACAGGTTTTGAAGGATGCTGATTTATGCTTAAGAGAACATAAGGGAATAGGTCTGGATTACTTCATGCATGACTCAGAGATATGTGGAAGATGTGCTGCTTCTGTGGCAAGGAGTAGAACTATTATTCGGTATATTATGCAACGAGGACCGCAAGATGCTAAAAGGCAAGGTGATCGGTAAAGTCGGGTGCATACGTTTGGTTGTAGACGAAAGCATACCGGCAAATGAGGTACACTTCAGGGATTATCATGGTGATCTAGTCTACAAAGTAATTGTATCGGAGCAAGGAGCAATAAGTGATGAAGGTAATATCGGAAGGTCAGAGCAATAAAGATAAAAGGATCAAGGAGCATATCAGGGAATGTGAAGAAAAAGGGATGAGTAGAGCAGAGATAAATAGGGAGCTGAAGAAGAATTTCTCTGTTCATTTCAAAGACAATCCAACCTCAAAGTATGATAAGCATACCTGTAGCCGGGAGAGGGAACAAAATCGTAGGATGCAGCAAAAGCGACAAGGCTCTAAATAGGTTTCATGAAAAGAGCAAAGGGAATATTTATTTTTATATTAGATATTCCCTTTACTTTTACGCATGGAGTTGTATAATAGAATAAAGGGAAAGGAGCACATGATGTTGGACCTGTTAATCGCTCTAATTACACTCGTAATAGCCACATTAGGCTTAGCCACGATAGCTGTAAAACTCTTACTTTGGAGGTGTACATGCGAAGACTCAATAAGGTGCAGAAAAGGTTACGTGAAGCGACAGCGATAATCCGTCTGCGGTTTGCTGTATACCGGATCAGAAGATTTAAAGGGTAACGGAGGTTTAGCATGGTACGTGCAGCAAAACTATACGAGAAGAGGCAGAGGCTGTTACAGGAGGCAGCAGCATTAATTCGATTGAGGTACATGAATTTTGACCTTAAGCGCAAGCGTGGTAGTGAAGAGTTGTTAGAGGATGGTGACTAATGAAATGTACAAACTACATTAAAGGTGAGAAAGACAGGTTTGTATCATGTGCTGAAGGGCTTGATTGCCCTAATACAGATTGCAAATATCATGTGTCTTTCGGGGAGAGTAAATGACCGCTATCGATGTGCTTAAGGAACTTAATGAAGCATGTTATGGTTTTTGGTCAACCGAGAAACCCAAGACCAAAGCCAGTAACTCTGAGCTACGCAGGTGGCTTGACAAGGGATCAGTCAAGATCAATGGAGCATTTTGTAAAGCCTTTGACGAAATCGATCAGGTGCTGGAGATTGTACTATTCCCAAAGAACGATAGAAAGAGGATTAGCTTTAGGTTCTAATAAAGGAGAAGGTATGAAAGCTATTAGAGCATTGGAAAGGGCGATGGAAAAGAAAGCCAGGGAAAATGGTCATGATTGCTACCATGCTGGGAGAGGCAGCACTAATGGAGTGGAATTCTCTGCTATTCAGTGTAAGAATTGCTCACTTTTTGGAGTAGCCGATGTAAAACCAGAGTGGGAGGCAATACCTTATATCTGTGGAGGCGTGATAGAGGTTAAGTGTTCGGGAAGGAGTGCAAGATGCCGGTGTTTATAAGTCAAGGGGTGGTCTTCGCGGTGGTTGATAAGCTCAACTCTATCTGTAGCAATATTACAATAGACAAAGCTGGTGCCTGGGATTCACTTCTGAAGCACCGAGGGTATGCTGAGTTGCAAGATGAGGCAATAGAGGCATATGAGGCAATAGGTTATGTGCTTAAAGAGTACCATCTAAGTGAGTATAGCCTGTTAGAATCCATCTTAGGCAATGTCACAGGTCATACTTTGGACTTGATGAAGAAAGATCTTAAAAGATCAGCAGAGTTCTTTCCTGAACAGTGCAAGGATGCTCTGGAGTATGTAATAGAATTCCAAAAGGCTAATTTTGGAGAGTAGGAGAGGAGAAAGCGAGTAAAGTCATGTTTGAACTTATCATAGGAGCTGTGCTTTGGTGGCTTATCTGGAGAAAGGTTAAAGAACATCATAAAGAGAAGATGTGTGTGCTGGAGAGCATCGATAAGTCTTTGAAACAGATATTAGAAAGGAGATAAAGCATGAACAAATGGTTAAAGTATCTATTAGTATGTGTCAGGGTGTTGTGCTTGACAGGAACAGGCATGGCTACCTTGATGTTCGGAGCTGGATTGACATGTCTAATACTATTTAGCTCTGCTGTAGGTGGATTGCTGCTTGAGCTGGCATTCTTTGTCATAGGAGCTGCATATTTTATCTGGATGGTGCTTGACAAGATCGAAGTACGATACTCAGAAGGAGGAAAGTGATGGCGTTCAAATCTGACAAAGAGGCAAAACAGGCAATCGATGCAGCAAGAAAGGCAATAGAAGAGGCTAATCGGTACCTGGAAGAGTATTACGAAGTAAAAATGACAGATATTAAAGCAGGAGCTGTGTTTTTGATAGGACAGGTGGAAGTTGTTGTATCTGAAGCTCAGTGGGACTCAAGGGAAGCTGGCAAGAGATTCATACTGACTGGGTTGGATGGTAATCCTAACAAAGCATACATGCAAGGACCATACACTCTGGAGGCAATGTACGATTACTTGACAGGAAGTAGCGTAGCGGTGCGTAAACTGCCACATAAGAAAGTGGTGGTAATCGATACTGATAAAGAGTGGATCAAGACTCGTGAAACTGAATAAGTAATTTCACAAATTGCATATTAGATGAGGACAAGAAAATGACAGAAGAGAAGTGGGCGGTAGTGTTTGGGTTCGGTCCTGTAGTCATGTGTGCTATCGCATGGTGGGAACAGCATCGACCTTGTGCATATACGCAAGAACAGCACATAGAGCAGTATCAGGTCAACTGTGTTGGTGAGAGAGAAAAGGCACTGGCTAAAGCTGTATCTGAGCTAGTTGTTCTATTAGACAAGACGCATTAGTTCACAAAGCACTAATACACAGGAAAGGACTATTAGAATGAATGCTGAATTGATGGTAAACCTGATGCTCCTAATGGCCCTGTTGGTGGTACTTGCCGACATGCTCTTCCCATGCTGTCATAACTGCAAAAAGATCAAATTATTCACCAAAGGCGTAACATTTCTGAATCACAAAGAAGAAATAGCATGGCGCTGTAATACTTGCGAAGAAGAGGAGTAAATGATGTTAATAGAGATATTAAAAGCTATGTTGGTATCTGTAAGTGTACTTGTCTTTTGGATAAGTCTAGCTTATATATCAGTGCGCTGGGAAATGAGAAAAGAAGAAAAACAAGAAAAACAAGAGGAAAATGATGTTTGAGTCTGAAGGGTTAATAGCATTAGTAGCGGTACTGCTGATATATGCATCAGTACTAATCACAATAGCTGTAATACAACTAGCAATAGGAGAAAAGAAAATGTGGCATCCATTCAGAACGTACAAAATATTGAAAAGGGATGTAAATCAACTGAAGTATCATGACGGTAATCACGATAGGAGATATGATTCTATGTCTTTTTATCAATGTGAGCTTAGCGATAAAATAGACAATCAAAATGAGGCAATTGCAAGTCTGCGTAAGGAAATAGAGAGGTTGGAAGCTGAGCTACATCGGGCAACTACAGTGCCTGTTTACGTAAAAACATTTGGTTTCTTTGTAAATCCATTCGGTGGTCGGGTACCGATCAATCAAGCCATAAATGCAGTCCTGAATCACCTGGGAATGGAGCTGAGAAAGGAAGAAAAAGAAGAAAAGGTAGTTCTCGAAAAGAAGGAGACAGAATAATGTGGACAAGGCATAGACTGGCAATACTGGAGAGGCAAATGCATGTCCTGGAAGATCAGCTCTTGAAAACGAGACAACAGATCAACACTATGGAGATGAACATCATTCGATTCGAGCAGAGGATAAACGAGAGAATGGATGCAGTCTCTGCTAGACAGTACAGATCAGCAAGAGAGGATTGTACCGAGAAAGTAATCAACGCAAGGGAAAAAGAAAAAGAGGTTGTGATCGGAGGGAGAACAGTTCCGGTGCATGACCTGAATGATGCAATCATGGATTTTAGGGATAGAATGAGTACACCTGAAAAGGGACTAAAAGCAAAAGAGGTATTGGAAGAGATAGAGAAATCATGGGTTGCAGCTAATGCCTTGAAAGCTACATTCGATACGATGAACGATGATAGCCTGGATGCAGAGATATACAGGTTGAAGTTGTTTGAGCAGATATCGCCAACAGGTAGAAAAGAAGAAAACAGAGAACCGAATCAGCAGACTCTGAACGGCATCAATGTGGCCTGGAGTGAACCAACAGATGAACAGATACAGAAGTTGGAAGAGGATTTCGGTAAGCTCCACAAGGGAGTAAGAGAGGTACCACCTGTAGGCTTTAAAGCAATAAAAGTGATGCAGGAAGTAGAAAGAGCCTGGATCAGTGAGTCACCTGTGAAGCATGCAGAATGTGAGCCTGGAGAGTTCACAGGTTTGAGTGAATCAGTGCATAAGGGAATGACCAATCCAGAGACAGAGCATGTCCAAATGGGTGCAAAAAGTGATCTTCTTTGTCCCGATGCCAACGAGGACACTCTGTTGCTCAACTGGTTGGAGGAGAAACATTACATGCTCAGCTTTGAATACCCTGATGAGGAGTCTGACGGCGTATGGGTTGTAACTAAGGAGAGCGGGAATGTGAATGATCGTGTATGGCGCAAAGTAGGCCAGGGAACTACGATCAGGGAAGCAATTAAGAGTGCAATGCCTATTAGACAAGTTGATCCTCCGTGTGCCTCCAATTCAGGTGGGTGTGAGCGTCCTTTGTCGTGTTACTCTTATCTCTGTCAAACGCAGTCAGGCCATAAGTACTGTACTGGTAAGGTGCATGATTGTGACGAGCCTGATTGTCCGAGCCGAAGGAAAGAAAAAAGCTATTAGATAACTTGACTTGCCTAGCTTATCTGGTATAATATCTATATTAGATAAGTTTAGGCAAGGAGAGGGGGTATACCAGGATGAAAGGATCAGTGAAGTTCAAAGATGCAGCCTGGATCGCGTTCTTCGTGAGTCTGCTGATAGCAAGCATAGTATGTTTAATATCCTTAGCATACAAGCTGGCTATAGCATTAGCCGGATAAGGAGAGTACATGAAAGAGTATAATTACAAATCGCCATATGACATAGACAACTGGGAAGATGCACTTGATCTATTAGATCGTTGGTATGACAAGGACCGTGATCGACTGTGTACAGCGGAAGAAGCACATTATGCAGTGGATCACTGCATCTTGTGTAGGATGGCTGGGCTAGAGAGTAGGGATGCGGGGTGTGGCTCTTGCTTGTGGATGAAGTACGAGGGGCGAGATTGTCCATCGTTCAGTGGACATGTACGGCAGTATCCAGACATATACCCTGGCCTCGCAGAGAAAGCACAGGAGCGCATTCGACGCTGGAAAGCTTTATTAAAAGAGGAGGAAGTATGAGACGGTTAGCCTTGAGAAATAAAGAGACAGGCGAGGTTGTGAACAGTGTAGAAGGTGCATACATCTGGATAAGCTTATCAGGTGATGTATATAACTTGGCAAACTACGCTGTAGATGATCTATCTGATGAGTATGAAGTGGTATTGGTGACTGAGTATCAATGGGGAGTGTCATACTCAAAGCTTGATGGCACAAATTTTGATAATACAATGGTGCCTCTACCTGAAGTGAAGCTGATGGATATCAAGCTACCTTTGGTAAATTACAAGTTTAAAGGCAAGAGATACAAAGATGTATTACATGAACACCGAGCAAGGGTGTGGGTTGACTAACAAAAAAGGAGAATGAGGATGAAACTAATACGATTCCCAAGTGAAGAAGAAATAGTAGCAGCTGACGAGATTAACGAGCATGATCTTGTCGTTGTAAACAATGATGAGGAGCGACATTTCGGTGTCCTGGGTGTGCGTAAGGGTGTATACGTCTTTTGGGAGCCATATCAGGAATCCGAGCTGTATATAGCAAATCCAGGGGAATCCTTGTATGACTTCATGCACCGATCATACACTGAGCAGGTTGGCAACGAGCTGTTGTTTTTTGCTTCAGGGAGGGAGCTAATAGATTGGATGATAAGGAGAGGTTGAGATGGCGACTTCAGAGAGAGATTTCAAGGTGATTCTTACACTGACCGAGGAAGAGGCAAGACAAGTACATATTCATCTGCATCCTAAGTACTTTCCTAACAAGTGTGATGCTATACGGAAAGCCATTTCAGACGCTCTTGGGTATGTGCCTGTAGACCACGAAGATGACTAATAGACAATAATACTCAAGTAACGGGAGTATAGGAAAGGGGGTATAGTGTGATCGAAGCTATTATACAATTCAGTTGGGGAATGCTGGTAGGTGGAATGGCGTTCCTCTATCTGCTACCGATAGTATGGGTTGCAGGTAAATTGGATAGAAAGGATGAAGATCGTGTTACGGAAGAAGCTTAAGTATGTAGACGAGTCGAAGTATACCTATGCAAAGACAAACGAAAAGGTTGTGGTGCTTTATATTAGTAAAGTGCCTATCTTTGCGTGTCCAGCTTGTTTGCGTGTCCGGTTGCACTATGGCTCAGCTATCTGTCCCTATTGTAAGAATGAGTTACACTGGGAAGGAATAAGAGCGGAGGATGGTTATGAGTATGAATACGAAACAGTTTGAGCTTATCGGGGAGCATAGACTACCGAGAAAAGGTGAGTGGTACGTCAAGCTTGATGGGAATTTGAAGTGTGCTCCTTCTGACTACATCTATGCTGAGTTTGATATCGTAAGGTTGCTGGATGGTGTATATGATAATACAAAGACTATGAGTAGAGAGCTATACAGAGAAGGAGAAGTTTCTCTTGCAATACCATATAATGCAATATCGTTGAGGGCACTAATACCTTGGGGAATGCATCCTGATATACCTGCTAATAGACAACAAAATGAAAGGAGAACAACCGTGAAAGTAAAAGGTACAGTAGTGAAAGGGTTCAAACCGATCAAGCTGGAAATCATGATAGAGAGCGAGGAAGAGCTGAAAGACCTAATAGAAGATATGGAGAGTGCTGGAGGTGTGAGCTATGAGTGTATCTCTGAGAAAGACAGTAATCTCTCTGCTGTATGTAATAGAATCATGTATGCAGTTAAATTTCCCAAAGAAGAGGAATAAGCGATGATTAGAGTGAAAGCTACAAGGAAGAATGATTTTAGGTCGATCAAAGTAGAGTTTGCAATAGAGAGTGAGGCTGCTTTGGCCTTCTTCTGGAAGTGCTTCGATCAATTAGGAGGGGGTGCAATGCAGCATTGTGAGCTTGAATCAGGGCCTAATTACACTAATCCATTTAATGTAATAGCACAGGCTGTCAAATATCCCAAAGAAGAGGAGTAATAGACAATGACACCGAAAGTCAAAGTAACATCACCTAAGCCGCAGTTTCAGCCGATTAAACTGGAGATTACACTGGATACAGAGAATGACCTGAGAGAATTTATCCGGGACTATAACAACATACGGGAAGATACTCAGATAAACTACGACTTTGTGGAGATAAAGGGTAGCTATGGTAATATCTTTAATATCATTGCTCAGCTGGTAAAACAACAATCAGAGAGGCAATAAAATCTATGAGCGAACAAGGATGGAATAGAGCTGTACTGGGTGATCCTGATAGTGAGTGTGCATGTGGTCATAGGAGAGATGAGCATGGCTATACTCTAGGAGTGCTGGGCAAAGGACGATGTAAAACAGACAGCTGTCACTGCCCCTGTGAACGCTTCATAGCGAAAGGAAAGAACCATGAACACAAGTTTGATGAAGATTAATATTAGCGAACTGCTGGAAGATTCCACGTCAGCTCGACCTGGGTTTTACCGTACCAGGGAATACTTGGAGGCTATTAGAGAGCTGATAGAGTTGTATGAGTATAATAAATACCCTGAGTACGATGACGAGAACAATATCGATGTAGAGGATTGTCCTTTGTGTAGTGTAGGTACGAGATGCAAGCAGTGTCCTGCTGAGATGTTCTTGCACTATTACAGTGACTTTTATCTACCAAAAGGCTGTGGCTTTCGCATGGACAGGTACGGGGATGTAGAGGCTTGTAGAGAGCGCATTGACGAGCTTGTCTGGTTGTATAATGTATACTTGTTCGCCGGGATCGCAAAGTCAGAAGAAATCTTCTGTGAGGTGTAACATGATTGCATACTTCTTTACACTGGTATCTTGGGTGTACTCTGTACTGTCTATTATAAGCTTCTGTATGATTGTGAAACACAACATGGCACGAAAGTTTTTACCGAGTAAGCAGCTCAGCATTAATCCGGTAAGGTTTCTGCTGTGGATAGTGTCAATCATATGGCTATTGACCTATTATCTCTATTAGAACAACACAAGCTAAAAAAAGGAGTAACCTGAAATATGGAAATAGTAAAAGAGCTGGATCAGGATGAAAAAGACAATTACGTTTGCGAGGTAATGTACTGCGGTAACGATGCAGACTACAGAGTGGTAGGTTGGGGATGTTGCACGCACGAATACGACGAAGGGTACATCTGCAAAGGGTGTTACGAAGAGGAGATGGAGCAATGCAAGTCATTTGTCCACACTATAAAGAGTGTGAGTTTAAAGATTGCGGTCATGCTAAGGAGCATAGCCAGCATGATATGTGTCGGATCGATTTCTCGTACCCATGTCCTACTTGTAAACCTATTGAGGAGGTTTTAGAGGGCTGAGTAATAATAGACAAGAAAAGGAGTAAATTATGACAGAAACTATGAAAGAGTATGGAGAGAGGTGGGATTGGCTTTGTGATCGTATACACTGTGCTGCTTTTAAAAGCTCTGAATGTAGCCACTTACAGCTACACATGGAGATGGAGAGCTTGACCGATCATAAGGTTATGGAGGATTAAGATATGCAAGATTATCAATTAAGAGTAGTAGAAGAAAAAGCCGAGCTTGATAGGAAAGCTCAAGCACTGAGCGAACTCATCGGGCTAAGTCCTATCTTTGCAGAGCTTGATTTGGCTGAGCAGGAACGGCTCAAAGTGCAGAATGACATTATGTGGCAATACTCAGAAATTCTTGGAGCACGTATAGCTGCATTTGTAGAGTAATAGGGGAGTAGTATGATAGATACTATTATAGAACAGGAAGTACTTAAGGAAGAAAGTCGAAAGCGTAATTTTGCTTATGTTGTAGCTGTGCTACATGCATCAACTGAGTATACTGCTATGGATGGCGGGTTGAACTATGAACAGCTTTGGAATCTGTTTATAGAGAGGGAACAGAGTAAGTTGCTTAGGATTGAAGAAGCGACTGATGGTATTGTATTATACAGAGATAGTAACTGGGATGAGGATATTCACTCTGTAAGCATTAATAACCTGGAGGATGCATTCAAGGCCAAACTTGCAATACAGAAGCTTATCTTCAGACTGCAAGTAAGAAAGGAGAGATAACATGGTAAAAGTGGATCAGATTCAGATATGTAATAAAGCTGACAAGTGTGGCAACAAGGAGTGCAATCACAGTAAACCACATACACGTAATGACATATGCGACTCTAGCTACTGTGGCTTTGCCAATGACTTTGCGAAATGCATCTCTGTCAGATCAAAGAAAGGAGCAAAGATTTTGAATAATATAACAGTTGATAAGCCAGCAAAGAAACGTGGTAGGCCGAAGAAGGTAGCACAAGTACAGCCACCTCCAGAAGAGCAAGCTTTGTTGCTCATTCCATCTGCTGATGAGTTTTCCAAGAGCTTGTCTTCTGTGGTGGAGAAAGCCAGGATAGCCAGGGTCAGGCTTCTAGTGGAGAGCTTGTATTCTCAGGTAGTGATAAACAACCGAGCTACAGAGAAGACCGAGGAGCAAGCGAGAGAGCTAAATGTTCTATTACAAGGTTTGACTCTACCTATTGAATTTGATTAAGCCCCGAAAGGGGTTTTTTCTTATAAACGGGAGTAATTGAAAGAGAGGAGGCTATATTATGTCGGTGATATAGCTTGTGTAGCTATTAAAACAAAGGAGAATATGATGAAAATCACATCCAAAGAAGCTTTTCGTAAGCAACAAGCAGATGTAGTAAGGAAAATGAACATTGATCGGGTAAAAGAGCTATCAGACGCTATCCGTGAGAAGTTGAACCGAGATGATTTTGATAACGAACTTTACGAAATGACGCATGAGCTGAATATTCTCACAGAAGACTTGGTGGAGGACTAATGGAATTTGATATTATAAGAACTGAATTATCGGTGCTCATTGTCAAACCTGGAGATGTGCTTATATGGCGGCTTGAGAAAGCAGTACGTCCTGAGATTTTTGAACGCATATGTGCCGAGATAAAGAAAGAGACTAAAGAGCTGTTTCCTGATAATAGAAGTATGGTGATGACTGACACTATTAGTTTAGAGATATACAGACCTGACGAGGAGAAAAACAATGGATGATAAACTAAGGTTCTATTATAGTATGAGTGAAGATCGGTACAACGAAATATTTGGTAAGAAACCAAAGAAATCAGAGTCTGAGCAGATAGATGAGCAAAGATGGATGACACCTACACAACTTGTAGAGCTTGCCAGGACCGGAAAGCGTATACACGGTGCATACTCTCTGTATTACTTCGATCTATTGGATGAGATTGAAGAACATAGTTGTACCAACAATGCTCGTTGTATAGTCTGTGATGGTGACAACGATGTGCTAGAGTGTGCTAAATGCGGTAAACAGTGGGTTGCACGTTGTAATTTTGATGAGAATTATGCATGAGCCACAGAGAGTTAAAACTAACTATAGCAGAGTTGCGATTGCTTAACCCGGATCAGGTAGATGACAGGTTGATGGACGCTGGCTTTGATTTAAGCAAGCTTATCACCAAGATGGATGACGAGCATGGTCCTGGTTCATATTGTGTAATATACACTCAAAGCATACCTGAAAGTAAGCTTATGACTGTGTATAGAGCACAAGTTTATCCTGTGGCTAGTATAGAGCAGAGAAAGGTGACTAAGTTCACAAATAATTACGTGTTTTTTGAGGATGGGACCAGGGAGTACAGGCATGAACCATATCGGGCCTACCCTGCAACTTACGCAGAAGCAAAAACGTATATTATACAACAGCTAAAGATGCGAATAGCCGAGGCTGAGGGGGCAATCAAGGATTTTCAGGCCAAAATTGCAAGAATAACCGATTGGGAGGAGTAACCAGGGAGGGGAGGATGCGATCATGTATATGGCAACACTTGAATGTTTAAAAGATACAATATCATGGTACACCAGGAAAAGTAGAGTTTTTGAGCTAAAACCAGGACATATACGAGTGTTTGTCAATAGGTACCCAAGGATATCTTTGAATGTAATCATCGAAGTTGCGAATACAGTTCGCCCTGCGGGAGTAGTAATAGAGGTTATAGAGGTAGAGGAGTTCTTACGATGAGAAGAACTAGACTGGAGACAACAGGGTTGATGCCTTGTGGATGCTTATTCAGGGAGCTTTCACCTGTTTGTCCAATCACTAGAGAGGAAGCAGCTTTCGCTTGTTTCAAGCATGAGATTGTCTATTACACCTTTGATAATACTGTTAGAGAAACCTGGAAAGCTGCCAATACTTTGCCAGAAGAGAGTTTAGCCGAGTATGGAGTAAAAATATGCTGAGAGAGCCGTGTAGATATTGTAACGGTGATGGAACGTTTGAGACATACCGTAATGTCAGAATTGCCGATTACACGGAGGGTTGTACCGAAGAGGAAGCAAAAGAGTTGATGCAGTATATATTCGATGAGGACACAGGAGAATTCTGTCCTGTATGTAATGGAACAAAACTACATCCAGAGGATCATATTGCCACTACGGAAGGATAATTGACATGTTTAATAGAACCTATAGAGGCTTATGCGTATGGGGTGCAATGGAAGGTCATTTTCTTGAGTGCTCTAACTGCTTTTATGAGTATAACGAGCTTGTTAAGCCATTACCTGAAGTAGGGGTTGAAGTGTCACCCGAAGATGTACATTATATAAGGCGTACTTACCATTGGGTAAGTCGTAACGGGATTGCTTTTTGGGTACCTTTTGAGGAGCTAGGATCATCAATTGAGCATTTGATGAATCGTATTGCTGAAGTAATGCAAAGGGCGAAGTCATGCTGAAAAATTGTAAGAGATGTAAAGAGCCATTTGCACCTAAAAATGATTACTCTGAATACTGTGCTCCTTGCTACTTTGGCTATATCAAGCCAGAAAAAGATAAAGCTAAGCAAGAGAAGCGAGAGAAGTTTAGAGAAGCTTATGGGGGTAGGAGCAGAGATTTTGGGGGTTTTGGAGGGTTTGAGGGTTTTGGGCCTTTTGAGGAATTCTTCAGGCAGTCATTTAACAATTCCTCCAGAACATCTAATAGAACATCTTCTTTTGAGGATGAGTTTATGGCAAAGTTCAAGGATTTAATAATGCTCTGTCATCCTGATAAACATTCTAATAGTGAAAAATCACATGAAGTAACAGTGTGGTTACTCTCTTTGAGAGAGAAGCACAAGAAAGGATAATTTTAGGAGTATACAGAAGGGAAAGGAGTAAAAATCATGGGAACTACAGCATCTGGAAAAGGCGGGGGCGCACGTAAACGCTGGTATGTTGTGCGCTGTGATCGACATGGAGATAAACCTAAAGGCCAAAACTACGGTGAGGTCAAGGTAGGAGCACCAAAAGGGAAGAGCATTGGGCGGCATAGGAGCCAATGCCCTTATTGCGTAGGAGAAAGAGAGAAAGGAGAATGATCGCTAAACAACTAAATTCAGCGAGTATTAGTGACATTTATTGTAGTGCGTGTGGCTGGCCTGTAGTTGATGCTTGCTGCAACGATCAGATGGGAAAGCTTCACCCTGAAAGTGATTGGTGGTGGTATTGTTCAAATCAAGGGTGTATTCATCACGAAGGGGAAGAGTACGGCGTAAACAACACCCCAAAGTGGGTATTTCGACTAAAGTCTGTAACTAGTAAACGGGAGAAAGGTGAATGAGCGAGTTTTCTAATAACTTAACAGATGCTGAGCTTGAACGGCTTGCTTTACTGGCTGAAGAGCTTTGTGAAGCAGGACAAATCATTCAAAAGATCATTAGGCATGGATACGAGAGTTATCATCCAAAGAATCCTGAGATTACTAATAGAGAACTACTGATGAAAGAGCTTGCTCATGTCGATGTTGCTGTCAATCTGATGTGTATGAACAAAGACATTTATCAGTATGCATTACTTGAGTATGGCAAAGCAAAGCTGGAAGATATTCACCAGTGGCTGCATCATCAAGATAAAGGAGAACAGCCATGAAATATATTATCATACTAGTCTGTCTGATGATTGTGCCTACCTTTGTGTTTGACTCAGCCGCTAAAAAGCAGATAGGAGCACCAAAAGGATTGAAGATTATGACAGTAAAGCCTCAAAGAGAGGTAAAACAGATTGAGTGGAGATGTGTCTTTTGTCAACGCACTCCAGAAGAGGGCATGAGTAAGTCATGCAATGCTCCAGACGGTGACGGTCATCTGTATCAGAAGGTGACAAGATAATGGTATCTGCACTTCCTGGGTCAGTTAAGGTATACATGATCGATGCTGAAGGTAACAGGACTGAGTTAGGGACAGTTACTAATGCTATACTATATGATGAATGTGTTGTAGTAGATGATATGCAATATGCTCAGTTATATATTATACAGTCCGGCCTGACACTTACTCAGTGCAGCATTGGCGCTACTTATGATGATATTAGACAAACAAAAGAAGAGAGCAAACACAAGTACCGTGAGTTCATGCAAGAGCAGTATGATAAGCGGAACAAGGGAAAGAAGAGGCGAAAATGACAGTAAAAATATTGATGCTTTTGAAGAATGTACCTGTAGGCAGTATCGTAACCAAGAAAACAGGTACGTTTCTATACATAGTGGCTGATAGTATCAGAGTATTCAACGGTTCGGGTTGTTTGGTGCATGAATATTATACACCTGAATGCTATCGACTGTTGATAAGCACCAAAGGAGGAGATGCACATAATCTGTTGGAGTCTGAAAAGGAAGTAATTTGGCATGCAAGTGTTGAAGATGCTAAGCGTTACATAGATCAGAAATATAATAATGAGGAGTGAACGTAGCATAGGGAGAAGAAAAGATGAGAGTGCTAGTACTGTTTTTGGTGGTGATGATCCTGCTTTGGGCTGACACACTGTTACAAGCTTATTTTGATGAGAAGACTAAGGACCACTTGCCGAATCACCTGGGAAGTGGTTTTAGGTATCTAATACATCATTGGAGGCATTGATGGAAGAAGAACAGGGAATGCTGAAGAGTTCATGCTGGATAGCTGCATGCACAATGCAGGAGCCTTTGACCAAGGAGATGCATGAATCGCTGGATTCGATGAGGAGGATTCACTTATCCGTACCTGGGGAGCTTCAGCCATGCCTCTTCTGTCCCAACGAGGTATGGCTCTGGTGTATAGAGAATCATAATGAGTGTGAAGAGTTTGCAGCCTTTGCTGATTATCAGGCTTATGGAGAAGCGTTCGAACAACCACATCCAAAGCCGATATACCTGACCAACTGGGGCATGATAAAGATGGCAATAAAAAATATGTGTAGGGGGTTATATTATAGGTTATTTGGGAGTAACCAGAGAGGAGAGAAGTAAATTCAAAGTATTTAGGGAGTAAGATCATGAAATACGTTAAGCTAAGCGAAGAAGACGCTGAGAAGATCGAACTAGGTACCGCTGTCGTGATGGTACTTCCGGTGAGAGATGCACTTCAGATAGCTTATGTATTACAAAAAGGACTTGAGGAAGATAATGTAGTTGTGGATTACACCTGTTCGGCTATATACAAAGCTAAACTGATTGAAGCTTTGCGGAATCATGACATAAGCGATCATATTTGTGAATGTATGCGTCATTTGAAAATATTTCAGCATAAGGAGGATGACCTGTGAGAATACATGCATTAGATAATGAGCAACAGTTTGAATACTTGAGTCGTAAAATAGACTCAGTAAACAACATGAATGCTTTTATTACAGGTTTGCAGGTACTGGCAAAGCATTTGAGAGATGGTCTTGCTACAAGAGTATTTGTTTCAGGTGTACGAGATGGCGCTTTAGTGCTGGAAGTATCAGAGTTTGAGATAGAGCAAAGCAGTTACTCAGGAAGAATACTCAGAAAGCTAGGTTTTAATGTAGATGATCTAGGTTACTGGGTTTGGCCGATAGGAGATTAATACAGTTTGCCTCCCTGGTGTGTGGCGCTGACTTGGGTATAAAGTCCCTTGCAGCCTCCGTAATGGAGCGGGGAGGCTTTTTTTACAACAACCGAAAGGATATTATATGATCTTATCAGAAGCGATTAGAGCTGTGCAAGAAGGACGAGCAAGGATGTTTATGCATAAAGGAGTCAGGTATGCTGTTGAGAATGGTAGGCTGATGTATGTGGATGACAACAATAGAAGAGAGCCGTCTTGTCTTGTGCAACGAGTGGATTTCCTTCTGTCCGAGGAGTTTCAGCTGATTTTGTTCACTTCTGATGGGTTTAAAGCAAAAGAGTAACTAGCTGTAATTAAAGAGGTAAGCAAGAAAAAAAGCTTCTATTATAAAAAATAGGGGCTTTTTTCGTAATAAATGGTAGTATACATAGGTGAGGAGGATAGTATGCTTCCCAATGACAAAAAAGCTCTGAAGCTGATTTTGGCTCTTGCAGCTATGGATATATTGATGATCTACCTAAAGGTGAACTATGGCTTCTAGTACTCAGAAATATACCCTGGAAGAGGCAGTACAGAGAGCACAAGAGGCATGCCGTAAAGAGCCATGCCACAAGGCAGCAGGGGGCAGGTTAAACTGTCCCTTCTGTCCACATCTGCAAAAGCTGATAAGTGCTCAAAAAAGAAAGAGAAAATAATTCTATTAGATAACTTGACATGGTTTGCAGATTTGATATTATATAAGTACGGAGGTAGTTATGGTTTGGTATCGGATCAAGTGCATAGGCTGCAACGAGTGGTTTACAGTTGGGTCATTTGAGGTTGTAGCCGATCCTGAAGCTGACCTGTTGCATGTATGCTCCAGGTGCCGTAAAACCAGTGACACCTTCCCATATTCCACCAATAGGAGCTGCTAATGACCAGGACTGATAAATGGATAGTCAAGCAGGAGCTACGGAAGATCAGGGGCATGGTCGCTGAGATTAGAAACCTGGGAAGGCCAGCTGAAACCGTGGAAGAGTACATTAACCGAGTTATCGCGGGGTATGATAAATGAATGAAAAACCGTACATCAAGGTAATCTGCCGTAAGAACGAAAGCAGCTCAGCTATTTTCACGGACGGCAAGGTATATGAGGCTCGTCATATTCGTAATGCACTATATGGGGTACGGGATGATAAAGGGTATGAACGCTTCATTATTCCTGATGTACCTTGTCCTCACTTGAAGCTGTCGGAACGTAGCACCGGGGTATTTGAGACGGTGGAGGAACAGTCATGACCGATCTAGTGGGAAAGATAATAGAATTTGAAGCTGGTGAGATGGAAGAAGAAGAGACTGTCGAGTTCTTTCAGGAGATGATTGACACTGGTATAGTTTGGGGCCTACAGGGTGCTTATGGTAGGATAGCTACAGAATTGATTGAAGCTGGTCACTGTCACCAGAAAGGAGCTTAACAATGAGACTTCTAATAAAAGGTGAACCTGCGATGATCGGGCAAGTCTACGAAACCTTCAGAGGAGAGCGTGTAAAGCTCCTGCGGATCGTTGAGCCACACAAGCCGAGCAGCACCGGGAGAGTGTACGTAGAGGAGCCTAATGGATCAAAAGGTGAGTTCTTCCCTGGCGTGATCGATGGGGTATGGGAAGGGAGGACCGATCAATGAGAGGAAAACCAAACTGTGGGTGTGCAACTGACCGGAAATGCTGGTGGTGTGGCTTGTGCAAGAGATGCTGTACTTGCGGGGTACTACCGTGAAAGCAAGCTGTAAGTGCCACCACAAGTGTCCCAAATGCTTTTGTCTTATGCGTGAGGGTTGGCAGGTTGTAGATGGCCGACGGCGAAGGGTTTGCTGGTGTGGCTACAGTGAATTGATCTAAAACATATATTATATAACTCCTTGACATGGGTACCAGTGGTGATATACTTATAATAGATAAGGGGAGGTCATCATGGCAAGCTACGAATACGAGAAAGAGGAACGGTACGAGGAGTCAATAGAGCTTACGGAGCATGGGTTTTTTGTGGTCCGTACTTATGAAGATGGCTTAAGGAGCCGGAAGTATTATTCAACAGAAAGGGGCCGAGCATGAAAGCGAAAAAACGGGTATGTGCATGCAACCACAATATGAACGAAGTTCTGGACGGGTATAAATGCTTCAATTGTGGTCGAGAAGAGAAGCTGGAAGAACGAGCATTTCTATATGTTGACGACCTGATGTTTGTTGATCCAACCTGAACGTAAGATCAGTATTGACCGATTAGTAAAAAGGAGAAAATAAAATGATAGGATTCTATCAAAAAGCTAGAAATAAATCATACAGCCTTAACAATATATACAATATAGAGTTTACTTGTAACAATACAGACTGTATAGTCTGTACAGAAGCAAAGAAACAACGTGAGGCTGTTCGTGCTTTGTTGCATTGGTGCAGGTAAGCCAAATAAATGAATATGGAGAGGCGGTGGGCTAACTAATGTGCGAGTGTGGACGGAAATCCGAGTGCTTCTGCTGCAAAAAATGTACACGATGCTGTCACTGTTTCGACTGTATAATATTCAAAAGATAAGGAGCTAAATAATGAAAAAATCCTTGGAAGTAACAGAGAAAGCCATTCAACGAGCAGCCAAGAAAGCAAAAGAGACTGGCAAGCCTGTTGTTGTGGCTAAGCAGAAGAAAGAAAAACCAGCTCCTCGCCAGCGCATAAGCGGCAAGGAAGCAATGGAAGAGCTTAGGAATGTAGAATCTGACCTCACATCCCCTTTGCCAGCGATCAGGGCGAAGTGTCTGGACTGTTGCGGAGGCATGTATTCTGAAGTAACTTTATGTACGGCTAAACAGTGTCCTCTTTGGGCTTTCAGGCTGGGCAAGAATCCGTTTCGTAAAGCCAAGGTAATGTCTGATGAGCAACGAGAGAAAGCATCCAAACGGTTAGCCGTAGCACGATCTGCCAGGGGGAAATGAGCCTATGAACAGAAGAGATATAATAGAAAAGCTGTTGGCGATACTGTCAGCAGCTTTTGGTACCGATGGGGTGTACAAGGAAATGCTCATAGGTCAAGAAGTCAAGAATGAGCATGAGATTTCCTTGTACTATTTGGTAATCAAAGGGGAGCGGGATCAGGACACTCCCTTTTACTGTGGGTCTACAACCACTCATATCTGCCGGGAAGACCTTCTGGATGGTAAAGTGGTGTGGGCTGAGATTATAGCCACGGAAAGTGAGGGGGGTCTATGATTTACAAAGATGTACGATTCCTATCCAAAGACAAAGCTGAGAAGCTAAGAGAGAAAGGTGAGTACACCTTCATGGTGTGCTCTACAGATTGTCCAATCTGCCAAGCAATAGCGGAGGAGCGAGAGATGGCACGTCAAGCTAAGATGAGGTCAGAGTACGATCATCTGCCGCAGGAGCATCTGACACAACGTATAATAGATGATGCATGGCTTAATTTGGTGAAGTATTCCCCATACATGTCCACGATGGTAGAGTATTCTACTCGTCGGGAGTTCCAGGTGATCGATCAGGAGACTCTTTTGAAAGGAGTAGTGTAAATGAGCCGAGAAGATATATTAAAAGAGTTAGAAGAGCTGATGGTGGTCACTGGGGATATTAGGGGAAGAGATGGAGAATACCTGTCAGACCACATTACAAGCCTTATTCGGAGGATCAAAGAAGATCAAAGCCAAGCATAAACTCCCATTCTAGTAGAAAATTAATGAGAATCCAGGAAAGGATCATCTATGGAAAAGCTTAATTTTACCGAGGCTGAAATTGATCGTACCGAAGGAACTTGTGAAATGTGCGGAGCAGAGACAGCTATTGCACCTTTTGGTGTAGGCTTTCAGCGTATTTGCATCAATTGTGCAAGGAATAATCGGGCTGTGGCTATTGATAGTACAGCTAAATTATACAAACATGCTGTTATGATTGGAAGTCTTCAGGCCATGGAATGGCTTCTTGATAGCATTTCGTTTACCCTACAACCGTCTGATGAAGAGTTGAAAGTAGATCAGTCTTTTTCTGCCCGATATGAAGAGATGCAAAAGGAAGCTGTAACCCAAAATCTGCTTTCACTTCTGTTGCAATCAAACAATAAAAAACATGGAAACTCTTGAGCTTTAAATAAGAAAAAGGAGTAACTAGAACAGGGAGGTTACAAACAACATGCGAGAGAATCAATACGAAGCAGCACGTAACAAGCTTATACCGGAAGCTGAGCAATATGCTTATGCTCAGCATGGTCCTCGCCCCGATGCGGCAGGAGTAGATCGGGACACCTGGGTGCAAAAGTGGAATCGAACATTTTTGCAAAGAATGGATTATCTGGCTAGGGAAACTGGTCTAATAGCAAAGGGGGTGTAATTCTAGTGAATATTCAGGAGCTGGAATCACTGAAAGGCAAATGTCCTCGTTGTCAAAAAGATACTATGCTACTTCCTTATGGAGTGGAAGATTCGTTGATTTGCTTTTTTTGTGGCATGGAGCATTATCGGGACAAAGTTAGTGCGTTTGCTTTAGACGGATTACAACAGACACTGAGAATCGATTACCCTGACATGTCGGAAGATGAGCTACAACGTACAGCTGCAAGAAAGCATAAGGTAATCATGCAAACGCTAGATGAAATTTACCAACATAGAGAGAGGTCAGAGAATGAAAACTAAAATTGGATCGTAACCTGTTTTAAGTAAAGCCTCCGATAAGGGGTTGCTAGGGGATAAATGATGCTCAGAATCAGAGGACAATCAATATACGCAGTGCGCTGTTCAAAGGGTTGTAACAAAGGCGAGTCTATTCCTTTGACTTACACTGAAGCATTTGAACAGCTTTATCATGTATGGACCTGTCCATTATGTGGTTCTGCCGCAGAATTCGATACAGAACACTATAACACTAATCTATTAAAGGTACTGAGATGATAAAAAACAAAAGGGTATCAGATGTAGAGCGAGACGGCTATCAACAACGATCAGGCCGACCTTATCCTGAATTTCGGAATTCAGGCAGGACTACTGCCTGTTGTCTGAAAGCTATTGCTGATGCAATGGTTACACCAGGGAGCAAGATAAGGATTCAGGATCATGACAGTTTTGGTATAGGTACAGGATATCTGGACTATATGATGACAAGGAAAATTTCAGGTATTCTGCATGTTCTTGGGCTGGAACACTTTGAGATTATACAACAGCAGAACATTTGGTTTATAATATATAACATTTTCGGAGATGCTGATGAATGACGATGAAATCAAACAGCAGTATGAGATGTTTTTAATAGAGCATCCAGAGCTGTTGAATGCTGAAGAGCGGGAACGCTGGTTGTTCAGGGCATGGTGCGAGTTGCGCCGGGAATTAACGATGGCTATAGCAAGGAGCATAAGATGAAAGAGGTTGACTGTACAGGTTCAAAGTTTATGGTGGATTTTGACTACAAGTATGCTCAGGAGAGGGTATACGAAATGATGGATGCAAGACCTTACATCTATAATGATCGGTATCTTTTTTTGTACCAGGAGGCTTGCAATCGAATCGAACGGTGATACACTTATATTAGATAGATCAACATCTAATGGAGGTCATTATGGAAAGGGCATTTCCTTCAATATGGACTATGGTTAAATCCGCAGCTAAAGCATGGTGGTATTTTTTCACGTCAGGTTGCCAGAAGCTTCCGAAGTACAAAAGGGATGAGCGGCATGCGACCTGCCTAAGCTGCCATGAACTATGTCGTATGCGCTGTTCCTTATGCGGTTGTTTCGTAGCGGTCAAAACGTATTTTCCCAAAGAAGCATGTCCTGTAAGGAAATGGACGGAAGAATTATGATCTACTTCATAGTTATTCTATTAGCAACGTTGCCGGTACGGAGATTGCCAGAGGAAACTCCAGTCAAGATGATGGAGTTTCCACCTGTACAGGAGATGCAGTTTCCTATGCTTCCTTCACAAGAACAGTATACATCTAATAGAGAGGGTAAACAGAATGCCGAAGCTGGAGGATTCAATACTGACAGAAGAAAATTATCAACTCATCAAGCAGACACTGAGCACTGATAATGATCTGGTTATTGAGCTATATCATAAGACATGCGATAGGCTCACAGTAATGCTATTGAGTGAAATCATGCGACTTAGAGGAATAAATCTACCTGATGAAAAGGTAGTAGCCTGATGAGCCGATCAAAATCTAACAAGTATACAAAACCATGTGCCATAAGAAGGAGACAAGCAGAAACCTATGCGCAAAAGAAGTTCAGGAGAATAGTCAGAGAAAGGGACAACTACACCTGTCAACGTTGTGGACAGCCGGGGAAGACTGTGCATCATATCTTCTCCTTTCGTTTATGTAAGACACTGTATAACGATCCAGACAATGGAGTAACATTATGTGATATCTGTCACGATATAATAGAAAAGCGTAAGAGGCTCTTGACCTGATAGTCAAGAGCTTTTTTTGACTTAAATGCAGAACAACGCTACAATAATAACAGTTCATTGAAAGGAGCTTTCACATGAAAACTCGTGTTGTAAGTACAATAGACGGAGGGGAAGTCAAATTCTTGGAGCCTGAGAACGATCAGGACAGAAAAGAGCTAGAGTTCCTTGAACTTGCTGGGGCTTGTTCACATAATCAATCTTTCGGTGATTGGAGAATAGCGAAAAGTGATCCTCCTAAAGTTACGTTACAGAAGTCTGCTTTACATAAAGAGCGACTTGTTTTACGTGATGTAATAGATAAAAAAGGTCATAGAGTAAAACGCTGGGTAGCTACTGGAATGAACAAAGAGGCTAATCAACAGACCAGGAGACTTCAGATCAGTGTAGAGCCTAACATTGACTACAGCAAAGATACACGTAAGCTTGACCAAATCAGTCAGGCTGAGCTGATGAATCAGGCTAATAGAAAAGATATATACCGACAAATGCAAAAGAACCTCCAGGGCATTAGTCGGAAACCTTCTACTCTGTCAGAGCTAAAAGGTAAGTTCAATACAGAACATGTTTCTATTATAGCTGATGACATGCGTTCCGAACTATCTCTGTACACAGGCTGGCTTGCTGGGGATACAGCAGACCTCATGCACCAGTATGTTAATCAGTTAGAGAAGGTCTTGAAAGTAGCCGATCTATCACATGCCAATGCTTCCGACATACAGGCAATGGGAATCGATTCTATACGGAAGCTTATTTACCAGGATGTGGAATCAACTAGACAGGTTTATTCCGATCATGGGATCAGGCATATCGTCGGTAATATACTCTATCAAAATAAGATGATTGATGTGCTCAACTCTCAAGGTGTTACCGTAACCCCAAAAGAAAAACTTATGGGGATGTTTGTGCAAATAAACCATGACGTAGGTTACACAGTGCCTATTGTGAGAGCAACTGGTCCCAATAGTGCGGTAGCTTCCAGTAAGCACCCTGAGTTTTCTGAGAAGATACTCAAAGAGCAGAAATCACAGTGGAACGAAGGTAAGATATTTAGTGAGGAAGAGTATAATAGAATACTCAACATCACTAGACTTCACCAGAAGACCGACTTAAGCCTGGGCGATCCTGTTCTGTTCACCACTCAAATTGCAGATAACACAAGCATGTTCAGTAAGGAAAAGATTCCACCTCTGTTTCAGTATATCGATGGGTCAACTGATTTGCTTACAGATATGGGGCTTGCAGCTAAACAGCAAGATATGGAATGGTTTGAGTCTGCACGTAAAGAGTTATACAAACGCATAGATGCTAGTGAGTATAACAAGAACCTAAAAAGGGACTTGAAAGCTGCTGTAGCATCTATCAACCAGATGACACCTAAGTTCACTATGGGTATTCTTGCAGGAGAGCTTCAAAGTGTGCGTAGTTCCCATGACGCTGTTATTGAGATAACAGTCAAACACAATGAGTATGATACATTTCTGTCACAGTTCCTTGATATGGGACAGAAGAAACTCAGGAGCCTATTATCAGGCTATGGGATTACTGACTATGACAAGAATGAATACACTCTAGGAGAATATAATAACAAGGCTTTGGTGAAGATTAGGGTCAAATAGGAGATAGAACCCAATGAGTACAGGGCTTATCATTCCTGATGGTCATATAAATCAGGATCAGGATTTGTTCCGATTTATGCCTGTAGGCAATCTAATAGTAAAAAGAAAGCCAGATTGGATTGTAACTATGGGTGATTTTTTAGGAATGCAGTCTCTTTCTCACTGGGATAAGAACAAGAAAGTAACCATTGAAGGTAGACGCTACCGAAAAGACCTCGCTTTTGGCAACTGTGCTATGAACATGTTGCTCCATCCTCTTATAGAACTTCAAGAAAATCAACGTAAAAACCATAGACCTGTATACAATCCACAAAAGTACTACCTGATGGGAAACCATGAAGCATGGTATGTTAAGTTCATCGAAGATAATCCAGCTATGGAGGGCTTTGTTGATCCTAGAGAAGACCTATGTTTAGTTGAACGTGGATTTAATATTATAGAGTACAAGCACTATTTGGAGATAGAGAATGTGCTTTTCACTCATGCTGTTATGAATCAAGCCGGCAAGGCTATTGATGGGAAAATGGCCATATTCAGAGTATTTGAGAATACATCCAAGTCGATCATCTTTGCTCATACACATAGGAAAGAAGGACTGTGTGGAAGAAGACAGGGTGAAGAGAATATTATACAAGTTCTGACTTGCGGTTGTTATTTCGAGAAAGATGAACCGTTCACTGAAGGGTGCGCTAATCCTTTCTGGAGGGGTGTAATGCTGGTAAATATCTATGAACCTGGACGATTTGACATAGAGGAGATAAGCATTAGTCGTCTGTATCGTGAATATTGTTAAACTACATTCTATGGGTTATACTCATATTAACAGTACTGAGGGAGCTTATACGTCGAAGAGAGCATGGTGTCTCACTAAATTCAAAAGGCAATAAGCCTATTATAAGTTTCCCTCAGTCTTTTCTTATGAGGATTGTACAGTGCCGTTTCAAGAGCTTGATATTCTAGTACGAACAGGTGATGGTAGGCATTGTGTTCTCATAGAACCTTTTATTTATATTACAAATGAAGGAGAACGTATAGAAGTTCCAGCTGGAAGTGAGTCAGATGGTGCCAGCACTCCCCAATTCATGTGGGATCATCTCCCTCCGTTCGGCAAGTATTTCAAAGCTGCATTTCTTCACGATTATCTCTACCGCTACTCAAAGAAAACCAAAGAAAGTTGCGATCTGATATTTCTGGAAGCTATGTTGTCTCTAGGAGTCGATGCAACTTTAGCCGGGGTAATGTATCAGGGCGTAGCTATTGGAGGCTGGAAAGCCTTTGAAGAGTGTAGAGTTAAGAGGAAGTCTAAATAACTCGCAGTCACAGCGAGTATGAGTTACGGCGCATGGAGTTTTTCAGTCCTTTCTCTCTATGCGCCGGTTTTTTATTATCAAAGGAAATGTTATGTCTAACAAAGAAAGCATACTTGAGAAAGCTTCTGATACTATCATAGGAATTAGATGTGGCAATTGTGGTGAGTTTACGCCTTTTCCTGAGTATGTAGCAGAACACATTGAAACAAACATACTTTTTTCGTGTGTTCACTGTGATATCAAGCATATAATAGAGAAAGGTAAACCTAAGATAGTAAGACAAGCAGTAAAATCTGGTTACGATGATGATGACTACTGGTGGAATCTTAGACCTTAAGAGGATTTATAAATGGCTACGAAGTTTACTATTAGTAAGTCTGACTATGTAAGAGTGCGAAACGGTAAAATAGAGCATGTACATAATAAAGTAGTAAAGCACTATACTGAAGATGAATTAATAGCTATGGATATCGAAGAGCTAGACACTTTAGCTTTCGGAGTAACTTCAGGCCAAATAGTATCTCTTAAACCTTCAGATATAAATATTTATTTGTCTGACATAGAAAATCCTGAGTATAAGTACAAGAAAGAGGGCATGTCCTGGGTAAACTCAGTTAGTTTCGATGAGCCTGTGGAAGTATCTATTAAGCAAGACGGTAAATTATACTTAGAAGATGGTCATCATAGGTGGTTTGCTGCCAATAAGTTAGGTAAAAATTTAAAAGCAGAGATTACTGTTCAAGCTAATCCTGTAAAGTATATTTTGGAACATCAAATGATAAATAAAGCTAACTACTATAGAGTGAGGAATGGAAAGCTTGAGTATGTTCATGATTCCAGAATCAAGAAAGAGAGCTTCTATCAAAGCCTGACAAAGGTCAGTGGCCCATTAGGGAGTAATCCCGGCGGCATTTATGAAGATAAAGCCGGTCAGAGGTATTATATTAAAGTACCTTCTGACAAGAATAGAGCGGTCAACGAAGTGATAGCTGCAAAGCTGTATGAGCTTGCAGGAGTAGCTGTTCCGAAGATCGACTTCATCAATGCTAACGGGCAACTGGGCGTAATTAGCAAGTGGGTGAATGGCATCGAAAGAACACTGGCAACTCCAGAGCATAAAGGCACCTACGAGGGTTTTGTTACTGATGCTTGGCTAGCTAATTGGGACACAGTAGGGGATGGTTATGACAACCTTCTGTCAACATCTGATAGAAAAGCGATTAGAGTTGACGTAGGTGGAGCTTTGCTATATCGGGCAAGAGGAGAGGCTAAAGGTAACAAGTTTGGCTCGTCTGTGACCGAAATAGATACGTTGCGTGATCCTTCTGTGAATGCTCCTGCTGCCAGTGTATTTTCTAGCATAAAACCTAGTGATCTATTAGTAAGTGCTGCCAAGGTGACTCAAATTACCGATGGTGATATAGCTCACATTGTGAACACTTATGGGTCAATGTGGGATATCAATACTAGAGAGAAGCTGATAAGTACTCTAATAGACAGAAGAGAGTATATAGCTGACAGATTTTCTTTGCGCAAAGCCAATTACTACCGAGTAAGGAATGGAAAGCTTGAACTGGTACATGATAATAGAGTGAAGCATGAAGTATTTCACTATAGTCATAAAAATGATCTTGTAAGGCTTGATCCTTCAGCTCATGGTTCAGGCTTTGCTGGGGCTGAAGTAAAGCGTAAGAAAGCTGATCCAGAGAACTGGGTGGATCGTACTTACTTTTATGTAGGAGAACTTCATAATAAAGAAGCAGATTTAGGACCACATAAGTATGGCTCTGAATTTGATCCTACTGAGATATACGACTTTGCAAAAGATCCTGATAATCTGAAAGCATTGTCTACAGATTATGGTGTATTCTCTGTTACAAAGTATGAGAAACAGATCAAAGATGCAGGATATAAAGGTTTCATAGTACATCATCCTCAACTAGGTAGTGTTATTGCTGCCTTTTATCCTCAAGAAGTCGAGAGATTGACTAAATCAGGTTACATCGCAGTAGATCTGGATAAGACTTTGGCTAAATACAGTGATGGTGATGATATTAGACAAATAGGTAAGCCTATAAAGCCTATGCTGGATAGAATCAAAGCAGGAATAGCCGAAGGTAAAAAGTTCAAGATATTTACAGCTAGGGCTGCTTCTTACGAACAGATTCCTCTTGTTGAGTTATGGCTTAAAGAAAACGGGCTTGATGGGCTTGAAGTAACTAACAAGAAAACTCCTGACATAGTAGAAATATGGGATGACAGAGCACGACAGGTTGAGCCTAACACCGGCAAGTTTACTATACGGAAATCTGATTACACAAGAATTAGATTAGGCAAGCTTGAGCGTGTACACGATAAAAGGACAAAAAAGCCAGTTGTTACTGTATCACATAAGCAGGGTGGAGCTGTTAGTCCTAGAGCAGATTTTGAAGGTGATCTTACTTTTGTTGCAGTCCTGGCAGAAAATCCTAAACTGGTTGCCAAGAATGCTGAATCTGTAACTGGGTACACTGGATTTAAGACAGTTAAAGGGGAACAGCCAGCAAAGACCATCTCCAGACTTATTGGTCAGCTTACCGACAACCTTGAGTGGTTGGTTAAGCAAATTCCTCCTGATAAGATCAATAGCACCAAAAAGTGGTACGAAGGAGCTAACAAGATAGCCGGTGAATGGGGAGATAAGTATAATATAACAAAGGAACAAGCAGCAGGAGTGATTGCTACAATGTCTCCCCAGCTTGACTGGTTCCAGAACTTGCATCTGGCACAACATGTAATAGAAACATACAATAACAAACAGAATGAGCCTTGGAATAAGGCAATGGCACAGTATGTAGATTCTCGCGTACTGTCTGAAATAGAAGGTAAAACCTTTGCAGAAGTAGAAGGGAATGAATATAAAGCTATCTGGCTGTTGGCTTACAACAAGGCGCAAGGCAAGTCTCCAGTAAGCGTATATACTCCTGAGGGGGAAAGAACCACAGACACTAAAGGTGAGACTTCCTGGTTCACCTCTGCTGCTACGATTGCCAAAGCTCTGAACATCCTAGATGGAGCTTCAATATCACCTAACCTCAGTAAAGCTCATAAAGTACGGAACTTTTATAATAACATTATTGACCCAAGTGATCCTGATAGTGTAACCATCGATACTCACGCTGTAGCTGCTGCCTATTTGTCACCTATGGGAAGTTATGCTCCTGAAGTGCTTCATAACTTTGGTTCAGCTGATGTTACTAGAGGGATCAATAAGCCAGGAACAGGTAAGGGCGTACAAGGCACTTACTATGTAGTAGCTGATGCTTACCGTAAAGCAGCTGGGCGCTTAGGTCTACTGCCAAGGGAGCTTCAGTCAGTTGTATGGGAATATATTAGAGAAGTGTTCCCGAAAGAATTCAAAAAGCGCAATGAATCTAAGGAGATATTCAATGTCTGGAACGAATACACCAAAGGACGAAAAACAATTGATGAAGCAAGATCAGAAGTTGCAAAACTCTGGCGATCCGATCACAAGCTTGATGGTGGGCCTAAAAATCCCTCTGACAAAGGAAAATTACGTAAAAGTGTGCTATGGGCCAAATGTCACCCTGGAGGACTTGGGGCCAGAACAGCTTGCGGAGATTCCAGAAGACTTGTGATTTTGTCTGCAAATAAGCCTACAAGTAATTTGCGAGTGGTGAAGAGCATGGGAACGGTTGCATCCACTCCCGATCCTAAGCCATCGTTGATTCCTATGGTGAAGATAGTTCATAAAAAGGGTAAAACTTTTCCTCAGAAGTACTGGGTCGATCCAAACAAGGATTCCAAGTCAGTACTTCAGTCTGTGAAGAAAGAATCTATTAAACATGAACAGGCTAAAGAAGTAGATGCTCCTACCATTAACCTGTGGAACAAAATACAACAGTTAGTTGAGACTTTTACTGTTTCTTCATTTGGAGAAGCAAAGATGGAAGTATCTGCTGAACCTTGGGGAGCAGTTGATAATGGTAACGTTATAAACTTTACATTTGGTTATGACAAAAAATATTCTAAATTGCTTGCTGTAACTTTGCCTAAAAATGGTGAGAACGAAGCTAAAATACGTAACCCTATGCGAATATTAGACTCAGATGAAATTATATTAAATAAAGCTATGTTTGCGGAAGCTTTATCTTGGCTTTACAGACAAGGCATCAAGAGGGTTGTATTAGAAACTCCATCTTTACAGACTTTGGATGATGTATCAGTGTTTCAGCATTATACAAAGTTTAATAATTTTATTACTCAGGAGTTTAAAGCCAAAAAGGTAAGTGATAGCTTTGTGATAGAGACTGAACCTTTCGCTAAAAATGACACATACGAATCTTACACTAACTATAGAGACATACAAACACTTTATTCCCAATTGGAAAGCAAAGCTCAAGAAGTCAGTAAGCTTAAAAGTATATTAAATACAAACGTTAAGTTCACTGAAGAACAAAGCTCTAGGCTAGACTTACTCAAGAATCAGCTAGATGTTTCAATTTCAAATTTATATGACAATAACAAAGATGCTTTATATGCTCTGTATTCGATGAGTTATTGGGATGCCAGTAACTATTCTGGTATACGAAGATATTTAATTGATTACTTTCTTGAGTTAAATGACTCAAAAACTTCCAATGTTATCAAGTCAATATCTGAGTTGTCTGTGTCTCAGAAAAGTGGTAGCCTTATGGTGACTGATGATGTAGTTAAGTCTAGTACTGTAATATCACAACTTACAGAAAGTTGGAAGAGCAGCTCACGTTCTGTAGGTGCTCAGCTTCTACAGCAGTATGTTTCTGAGTTTACTAATACAAAAAGGCCATCATACTTTACTCAGCAATGTAATAGAGTTCAATTCGATGATACTGTTGAGTGGCTGCAAGGTACAAAACTTGAAAGTGTTATTAAAGATTATATAAAGAGTGTGTATGACACTACACAGGAGGAAATTACAGGTTTAAGTGATACAAAAGCAAAGGCTGAAGCTCAAATTAAACAAGCTAAAGCTGATTATGATATAGCTATGGTTAAGTTTAGAAGTAAAATAGGTTTTTTGAAGTCATCTTTGCTTGAATCAATTGCAGAGTCAGGCTTGGATGAAAATTCTTATTTGTTTAGGCATGTTACTGATGTTTCTAAGATTGATAGCTACTCTAGTGCAGATATTGTTTTTGATTCTATTATAGAACTAAAAGTTAACAAGGTAACTGATGTTGCAATGTCTGTTTTAGCAGGGCAAATTGAAGATATAAAAGATACTTGGGCGGTGTGGGGTAAATTAACAGCAAAATATGCAGACATGCCTCAAGGCGTAGACGGCTCTGATGACTCTATTACTCTATATCGTGGGGTTAGTGATGCTTATACAGCTTCTTCTACACTAGAGAGTTGGACTACAGAGCGACATGTAGCTGAAGAGTTTGATGGAGGAGCTGTTATCCAGAAAAATATACCTAAATCAGCTATTTACTGTTGGTGGGGGAGTAAAAACTGGAGGCACAAAGAAGTAGGTAGTCTTTACGATACAGAAAAAGAATTTGTTGTAATAGCTGATAGGATTCCGCCAGATGAAAATAAAAAAGAAACAAAATTCTCTATTAAAGCAGCATTTGATATAGCTTTACAAGTTATAAACGCCAAGAGCATGTTTTTTCACGAGGGATCATCTTACGAGGAGGATTCTAAAGTAATGCTTGATTTAGTGCAAAGAGCTGGCGGTGTAGATGCTTATAGACTAAAGAAAGTATTAAGATATACAGAAGATTCTGGACTTGAACACTCTATTAGTTTTGAGGGTGCAGAAGTGTTAGTAGACGCTCTTATAGGGTACTGGGGTAAATCTGCTATAGAGTCAATGTTAGTAGAGAATGCATATGATATCAATGAAGTAGCAAAACATGTGGAACTTGCTGAAACACTTATTCATGATAATACAAAAATGGTTGATATAGACATAGAAGACTACGATATAGAAGATATTCAGAGTCTTATTCATTATGTAGGTAAAAAGGATATAAACGTTAATTCTTTGTCTGAGAAGCTTACTCTGTCAGCAAAGCAAGCTCATATGTTGTACAAGATACTTGCCGATAACTGGGATATAATATGGTCCTGATTTACAAAAGTCTATACTACATGTACCATTAGATAAGTACAACAACTATGTGAGGGATCACAATGAATTTTTGGGATTACACTGTCAGTAAAGTTTTCGGTAAGAGGATTGAGGTAGTAGCTGAGAATAAAGCTGATGATTATATTAAAAAAGCACTTGGTGATAATGTACGTACAGATCAGAAGTCATGGTTGCTGGATATACTGAATGCTCAAGCTGCTATGGGGTTTAAAGAGAATCCTTCTGCTATTACTTACAACACTCTGAGAAAAGTATCCCGAAAAAATCCAATCATTGCTGCTATTATAAACACTCGTTTAAGCCAGATTTGTTCTTTCGCTGAACAGTCTGATATTATGGAGTTTGCTTCTAATAAACCCATTGGATTTAAAGTAGTGCATAAACGCAAGCATAATAAGGAGATGACCGAAGCAGAAAAGAAATATGCTAGTGAGCTTGAAGATTTTATTTCCTATTGTGGGTACACAGATAGATTTCGTACTGGTAGGAAACGCGATAAGTTCACTGATTTTCTGAGGAAAATTGCCAGGGACCGCTTAGTTTTCGATCAGATGTGTTTTGAGCGAGTACTGAATAGAGCCAAAGAGCCAGCAGAAGTATTTGCTGTTGATGCTGCTACTATTCGGCTTGCTTCTGAAGAGAGTATGAACGAGGGCATAGGTTACTGTCAGGTAGTGCAAGGACAGGTAGTAAATGAGTACACATGGGCTGAACTGGCTTTCTGTGTCAATAACCCTGTGAGTGATATTAATCAGTATGGTTATGGGTTTTCAGAACTTGAACAGCTTATTTCAGTTGTTACTGCTTTGTTCTATTCTGATACTTATAATACAAAGTTCTTTTCTCAAGGACTTGGAGTGCAAGGCATTCTGAACCTTGTAACCAAAGATGGTGCGATTCCACCTGATATGATGGAAGCTTTTAGGGTACAATTTCAAGCACAAGCTGCTGGGGTAGCTAATGCCTGGAAGACTCCAATACTCAATGCTGATAAAGCTGAGTGGTTAAATCTGAAACCCACTAACAGAGATATGGAGTTTGTTAAGTGGGTTGAATATCTAATAAAACTCGCTTGTGCTGTATACCAAATCTCTCCTGAAGAAATCAATTTTGAGACTAAATCATCAGGCTCAGGTAGTTCCCTTCAAGAAGCTAATCCTGAGAGCAGGCTTAAATACAGTAAAGACAAAGGCTTGCGTCCTCTGCTTACTTATTTGGCGAGTCAGTTGACTGAATATCTAATAGAACCTTATACATTGGATTACATGCTCATCTTTACTGGTCTTGATGAAAAAGAAGAAAAAGAGATGGCTGAAATTCGTAAGCTAGAGGTAGAAGCCTACAAACAGCTTGATGAGGTAAGAGCTGAAGCAGGGTTGGAACCGTTGGGGCCGGATAAAGGCGGTGATATGGTTCTTAACCCTCAGTATGTAGCACATCGCAATCAAGTAGCAGCTCAAGAAATGCAGAAAGAGCTGATGAATAGTGGTTTAGGTGGTGGCTTCGGTAGTGATAGCAGTGGGAATGAGACTGGTGGTAGTGTGAAACGTGGAGTTAAGGAGACAAACTCAGATGACTGAGAAAATTGTACTGACAATAGATAAGTCCTACTACACCAGAATGAAGAACGGAAAGCTTGAGCATGTACATGATAAACGTATAAAGCATTCTATAGATAATCCAGGTAGAGAGGTGCGTATTACTAAAGAAGACGTTCGCACTGCCTTTACGAGAGGTACAGTCGGAATTATCTCTGCTGGTAGGAATACTAACAGTGAAGAAGACATGCAGCTTACTGATGCACAGATAGCTGAACGTGATAAAGCTCTTGAATATCAATTGAAGAAAGATGGTAGAGAGTACATTTCAGCTAAAGGTGTATGGGAAGGTAGTGAAGAGCGATCTTACATAGTGGCTCTTCCAAAAGCTGATAGGAGTTATCTAATCAAGCTTGGTATTAAGTTCAATCAAGATAGTATCATTTTCGTTGATAGAGGTAAGAATGAGTATATTTATACCACTGGGCCAAACAAAGGCATGGAACATACAGGAAGTGGATTTGATGAAGTACCGATAGATGCTGTCAGTGGGTATACAGAAGTAGAGGCTGTAGGAGCTTCTCCTTACAAGTTTGCACTTGACTTGGATTTCGATCATACATCTCCTCTCAAAAAGTCTTATACCATATCAGTGTTTGAGAAATCTGACTACATGAGGTACCGAAATAATAGGTACGAGTATGTACATGATTCAAGAGTTAGAAAAGAAAAACAATCTCCTCCTGAGCTTGATATCGATACTAGACTACAGATATGGGATTTGGAGCTAGCTGAGTTGTCTCACAAAGAAAAAACATTATCTCCTATTACAGTGCAAGGTCTGATTGATATATCACGTAGGAAATCTGAAATATATACTGAAATGATATCTACACTTGAAGCTCATATAAAGTTAAGTAAACGTAACTTTTTTGATTACTCTACTAAAGATATTCATACATCATTGGTACATGATATAAGTGTAAAGCCACGAGAATTGATAGTGAAAAGGGGAAAATGATGGAGTTCACTATAGAGAAAGCAGGAAGAGTAGGTCTTATTCCAGTGCAGAAGACTGTCACTCAAGGAGGTAAGACTTTTCAGCGCACTTATTGGTGCAAGCCTAGAGATATTCAAAGCTTCAAGGCTACTACTCCTGCGGTTGAATTCCTTATGCAGACTGTTAGTACTCAGAAGACTATGATGGATATGGTGTCTCAGCTTGAGGAGTACAATCAAACTCTTGCTGCTGAGATATACAATGAGATGATAAAGAACGGTGAAACTTCTGTGAAGGTTGCTAATAAACTAGCAAAGGTTTCTGATTGGGTTACTGCCAGAGAAACCAATATGACTACGTTTATGGCTGGTATCAAGCAGATGTTAAATGAGAAAGGCAAGCTTGACATGGGTGATATCTCAAAAACCTATCAGGATGTGTCTTATCAGTATCACAAATTGGGCCTGGAGCTTAAAGAGGTCGATGAAACAGGCAAGGAAACTGCTATTAAAAAACTAGGTGTAATACAAGACCTAGTGCCTATGAACTGGACAAATACAGTTAAGGAAGTAGGAGCTTCTTTGCGATATTCTATTAAAAGTGGGCTGATTACGCTCAGAGTACTCTGGCAAAAGCTTGGCAAAGGTAGGATAGCTCCTCAGCCAGAGGAAAAAGATTATAGGATCAAAGAGAATAGGGGTGGTCTGGACGAGTTGTACGACTCGTATCAACAGCATGCCCCCGATGCTCCTGTCTTGCGCCCTCCTAAGCTCACTCTTACAGAGCCTCAGAAAGTTGCTTTAGAAGGTACACCAGCTCCTGCTCCTAAACGATCTGAGAAAAAGATGACTGTCAATCCTAAAGCCACAATGAAAGATACAAAAGATGTAGATGTGAGCAAGATAAATGTAGCTAAACCAAAAAAAGATACTGGCAAGTTGAATCCTTATCAGAGGAAGCTTGCTGAGAAGAAGTATAAAGAACTGATTGAAGCTTATGGTACGTGGGAGAATGTTCCTGAGCATATTAAACAGATGGCACTAATGCTGATTGCTAAGGAGAGTTAAGCTATGATGAAAGAACAGGCTGAACAGGTATTAAACAGTATTCTGTTATATTATAAGCAGCTAAATGCTGTTGGAGATAAGTTGCTTGAGACTATCGAAACACAGACAATGAAAAAAGAAAATGACAAACAGTGAGTATACATTATAAAGTAAAGAGAGGGGTAAAATAGTATGTCAGTTTCTTTGGATGATTATTCAGATAACGTGATAAGTAAAGGGTTCTCTGATATTGAATTGGATAAATCAGACTACCAAAGAGTAAGAAATGGTAAGCTGGAACAGGTACATGACAGTAGAAAACGTAGCTATGAAGATGATATGAATGAGCTAGAAAAAGATGTAATAAGACACATTCATACTCTAAATATGATGGCTATAAGCTCAATAGCTTCTGAAAGCACTATAAAAGAACGCTTAAGAAAGCTATTACATAATATAGGTACTCATTTCGGGCTTAATCAAGAGGGTAAGTGATGAGACACAAATCAGACTTCCAGTTATTCTTTGAATTTGACTGTATTGAAAAGGCAGAAGAGGGTGAACAGTCACGTAGAATATGTGGCTATGCTTCTACTGAGGCTCTTGACAAGCAGGGTGAAATTCTTGTTCAGAAGGGTCTGGATTTTACTGACTTCCTAAAGTCAGGTTGGTTCAATGATAATCATGATCGTACTACTGCCGGTGTTCTTGGCTATCCCACAAAAGTAGAGTATCACGAAGGTAAAGGCTGGTATGTCGAAGGGTATTTGCTGAAAGGCTATCGGAAGTCCGACGAGATATGGGAACTTGCCAACGCGCTCCAGAAGTCCAACCGCAAGCTTGGATTCTCTGTAGAAGGGAATCAAGTCAAACGTGATTTGAAAAGTTCTAATAGAGTAGTCAAATGCAATGTGACAAACGTAGCTATCACACATTGCCCAGTTAACTCTGAATGTACAATGGAAGTACTGATGAAGAGTATGTGTTCCAATATAAGCTCTCAAACTTGTTTACACTGTAACAAGGAATGCATCAAAGCTTTGGAGACAGGGTATGAGCAATCTACTGATATGGAAGGTGGTGCTGCATTGAGAAAACAGAGCATTGACGGTGAATGTAAATGCCAAAAAGAAGGCAGTAAATGCAAGAAGTGTAATAAACATTCTGAGAAGTCTATGCTTAATTATCAAGAAGCAATAGACGTAATCACTAAACGAGGGTATGATAAGAATCAAGCAAAAGAAATATTATCAAAGCTCGATACACTTGGTTATCTACAACAGAAAGCAGAATAAAAGACAGATAGGAGGATTCACAAAATGGAAGTTGAAGAGAAAGTAATTGCTCAGGACCAGCTTGAAAAAGCTCTCGGTAGTTTGGATGAGCTTCTGAAACCAGTTGTTGAGACACCGAAAGAAGAAAAGCCAGTAGTAGAGAAGTCTTTTGCCGAAGTTGCTAAAGAATCGGACGAGATTGAGAAAAGTATGGACGTGGCTCCTTTCCTTGCTGAAGTTGTCAATGCTATCGGGACGCATCTTGATGGTCTGACTGCCTCTTTGAACGAGAAACTCCAGAAATCACAGGAAGCACAAAAAACTGCTCAAGGTACATTCAATGAAGCTCTTGTGAAGTCTCTACAGGAAATGGGTGCGGCTCTTTTGACTATTACAAAACGTCAGGAGGAGCTGGAAAAAGAACCTGTCGGCGTGAAAAAATCAATCACAGCTCAACCTGTTGAACGTCAGTTTGCCAAATCTGGTGAAGAAGAGGGTGAAAAACGCCTGTCTAAAGCTCAGGTAACTGACAAACTCGTTGATATGGTACTCAAAAGCGAATATGTCGGTGGCATTCCTGTGACACAGACTGAAGTTACAAAGTTTGAAACCACTGGACAGCTCCGGCCCGAACTTAAAGAACATTTGCTCAAAGGATAATAGACAAACAGCCTAACTAAAGGAGGCACGTAAACCATGTTTGAGAAGGATATTGAAGGATTTGGAATTGGTACTCAGGAAGACGTAGCTGAGCTTAACAAAGCTCTTACTACAGGGTACGAACAAACAACTAGCATGACTGGTGGTGCGGCTCTGCGTGTTCAGTCGCTTGAAAGTACGCTGAAGCTCCTGACCTTCCGCGAAGACCACATGGTTGTGTGGAAAGACATTGCAAAACTCCCGGCCTACAGTACGGTTGAAGAGTACAGCCAGCAGACTTCTATTGGTTCTGACAATCCTGGATTCACTGGTGAAGGTGTTGCACCGGAAGAAGATGATTCCAACTATGCTCGTAAAGCATCGCTGGTCAAATTCCTTGGTACGACTCGTAAGATCACTCACCCTGCACAGCTTGTTCATACTATCAATGGTGACGTAGTTGCCAGAGAGAGCACGAACGGTATTCTCAAAGTTATGCGTGATGCTGAATTTGGTCTGCTTTGGGGTAACAGCGATCTTGTTTACACTGCTGCTGGTACCACTCCGGAAGGTGTTGAGTTCGACGGTCTGAATACTCTGATTGATGCAGCCAATGACCTTGACCTCTCCAATCGGAACCTGGAAGAATCTGACTTTACTCATATGGGTGAAACCATTGCTGCTAGTTTTGGTTACATCAATCGTTGCTACGTTCCTAACAGTGTAGCTTCCACTCTTGACGTTGGCATGCTTCCTAAAGAGCGTATCTCTCTTCCTGGTCCTAACGGCGTAGAAGTTGGTACTACAGTAGGTGCTGTAAAAACTTCTTTTGGTCGTGTAGCTGTTCGCCCTTCGCTGTTCATGGGACCACAGCTTGCCTCTGGTCGTTCTCCAAAAAAACAACCACCGGCAGCTGCTACTTCCACTAAGGCTCCTGCGGCTCCTGCTTCCATCGCTACGTCTGCAATGACAGGTACTGATGGTCTGTTTCGCGCCTCCCAGGTCGGAGTTATCAAATTCAAAGCAACCGCTTGTAACCGCTACGGTGAGTCTGCTCCTACTGCCGCTACTGCTGATCTTACTATCGGTGCTGGTGACATTGCTAAGCATATCCCACTGACAATCACCAACAGTGCTTCTTCTGAGACTGTTATTCCTGACTACTTCAATGTGTATGCTACTGAAGCTGGCGGGGCAGTGTACTATCTGGTTGCTACTGTTGTCTGTACTCTTAAGACAAATAGTGGAACAGGTGCTACATACAGCTACACTGGCTATATTATGCCAAATACAGCAATCTGTTTTGCTGGTCAGTTTGACAGTGAAATCCTGGTATTCAAACAGCTTGCTCCGATCATGAAGATGGACCTTGCAGTAATTGAGCCATCCTATCGATTCATGGTTCTGATGTACGGTGTTCCTCAGCTGTTCGCACCAAAAAAACTGATGCGTGTTATCAACGTCAAAGACTTTTAATAGGAGCGATTGACAATGGCAAAAATTTTTCGTGAGAAATCAAAAGGGCAAACACTGATTATCGGATCGTTTATTGTGGAATTTGATGAAGAGGGTTTCGGTGTGCTAGAAGACAATGAGTACGCCGAAACTCTCTGTCATAACCTTCCACATGAATACACACTGGTAAAGGAACCTGCGAAGGTAACGAAACCTATAAAGGTAAAAGAACCGGAAAACGATAAGGAACCGATAAAAGAGCCTGAAGGTAACGACAAGGAAAAAGAAGAAAAAGAGAAAGAAAAAGATAAGCCACCTACACGTAGATCGGCTAAGCCGTAACAACTGACAACGAGAGCCTTATAAGTTAATCCTTGTAAGGCTCTTGATTGTACGGAGGATATTTCACAATGGCACTTAGAGTAAAAAACACATTGGAGAAAGGTGGAGTGCTTGCCGCTCTGATAAACGCTTTTAACACACTGGTGACTAACTGCAATGCAAGTATAGGTTCAGTAACTGGTGTGAACTTGCTTGTAGCCGATCACAACAAAGCAGCTACAGATATTGGAACAATAAAAACGGAGACAGATAAAGTCTATGATGACCTAGCAGCTCTTCGTACTGCATTCAACACTCTTGTTACAAAACTCAATGCAGACGAGGGAGTTACTGATACTAACTATGCTGCTGCACCTGCTCTTACTAGTGCTGCTCCTATCGCAGCTACTGTTGTAGGTACTGTAGCTGACGTTGAAGCTGGTGGCATCACTGCTTCTGAAACCATTACTCTTGTGGACTAATTTAATAACACAAAAGGAATAGTGCATGAGGACAAAAAGCAAGAGGGTGATATACAAGTCCTCTTGCTTTTTTATTGCTACAAACTTCTATGTAATTCATAGAAAGAATCTCTACAACCACTGTATTTATGAAGGAGAACAACCACAATGGAACACAAGCTTACTAAGTCGGCAGAAATGAAGGATCGAACAGGTTACTTTTCTACTCATCTGTACAGGGAAAGGATATATCAGCAGAAGACGATGGCAGCAGCTACCCATATTGAATTTACAGCTACTCAGTACGAGATAGCTGATCTGTACGTATCGGCAGCTACATACTACAGGATCACTGCTGCTGGAACTGCTGCAACTGTGGATGGCGATGTATGCGGGTATGTACCTGCTGGTGGAACACGAAGACTGGTTGTAAACGTAGGTGACGTAATTTCTGTCATCAGTACTCCTGGTGGACAGGCTAATCTTACTGAATTGGGGTAAAAAATGACTGATATAGTAATTCAACCAGATGACAGCTACATTGACAATTTCGTCGATCTAATAGAAGAATGCATGAACGAAAAGCAAAAAGAGCAGGAGGAACAAAACAATGGCTAAATGGTGCTCTACTACTGTAATAGATGGTGCTCTGGACAAAATTGCGCTGGCTACTGGAGAGGTTATCTGTAGTGCTCAGCCTACCAACAGAACAGAAGCTGTTACTACTTACGGGCTTTCCGCAGTAGCTACTCTTACTTCTGGTGACTTCACTAAAGCTGCTGGTGACACTTCTGGCAGGAAAGTAACAATAGCTCAGAAAACAGGTGTGTCTGTTACAGCTAACGGTACAGCCACTCATGTTGCTCTGGTAGATGCTACGAACCTTCTGTATGTAACTACCTGTACTTCACAAGCTGTCACTTCAGGTAATACGGCTACATTCAACAGTTGGAAAGTAGAAATAAATGCCCCAACATAATACCTGTAGTGTAGGGTATTTTATCTATCAAGGGGAGAACTATGTCTAGTCACAAAGATTATGTCTTAACCAGGGAAGCTGCAACTCTGCCTATTAATAGAACAGAGAACATGATGACTATTATACAAGGTGCTGCTACCAGACGAATAGCTCCTAAAGACCTTGTGTTCGACTATGTACAGGTGACTGATCTTTCTGTAGCACTTGATGATGCCACACTGGATGGCAAGCTCTTGATAGTGTCTGATGCTCAAGAGATTGACGATGCTTATATAGTAAATAAAAACATTTGGGTGACTCCTACAGGTAGGATCAATGTTACAAGTACCAATACATGTGAGTTTGCTCCTTCGTCTCATCTAATAGCAGGTAGTTATCAGGTATTCGCTGGAGCTGGTACTGTAATAGGGCTTAGGAGAACTGAGCCTGTTTGGTGGGGAGCGGTTGCTGATGACAGCACTGACGATAGTGCTGCTATAAACGCAGCTATAGCTTGTGTTACCACGAATGGTGGAGTGGTTGACTTTGAAGCTAAAGTATACCGTGGTAACTTTACTGTCAGATCAGCATTTCTGGCTAAAGTTATTATCAACCTGAACGGCGCAACACTACGACCTTATGCTGATGCTGATGTACTAACAGTAGATTCTGCTGGTACTAATAACCATGTTATGTACTTTGAGTTTGGTGGCGGTTTTATGAAGAATGTCGATGGCTTTACGTCATCTTCTGCTATTAGAATTAAAGGAACTGATGACAATACTTTTAATGATTGGCACACCTACCATCATCTCAAGATATCTGAGTTTAAACATGGTATTCACGGCTCAGATAGGTTCAATTGGCTTACCTTTGAAGAGATAGATGTTATGTACTCCCAGGACACAGGCATTTACATTGAGAGTGCTTACACTATGTCTATTAATCATTTCAAGAAAGTAAGAGTAGGACAGTCTCAGAAACACGGTATACATGTCAAAAATACTTCAGGTGTAGAATCTGGATTAGTTTGGACTTTTGAAACTTGTAACTTTGAAGGTAACGGCTTAACAACTACCACACCTGAGATATCTGGTATGCTATTTGAGAGTTGTGGCATAGTTGACATTACAAGCTGTTACGTTGAAAACAACGGCATAGGAGCTACTGATGGCAAAGGATGTGGTATTAGAATAAAAGGTTCTTATGGTCATGCTTTCAATATAAAAAATAACTTGATATGGGGAAGTTCTTACAACATAGAGAACACAGCAGTTTTTGCTTCTGGTTGTATTAAAGGCAATAGGTTTAATGGAGAATGCCATATTGCTGTAGGTGGATCAAGTGATGGTATTGAGATTGGCGAAAATTATGGAGGCACGTATAATATAGAACCAGATGCTAATGGTTACTATCATGTAATATTCACTTCTCCTGCTGGCTGGGTACCAGCTTGTCCTGCAAGTGGAGATACTTTATGGCCAAAGCATCAAAATGTAATAGAGCATGCCTCTAATACAAACGATACTCTTTCTACAGCAGCTGATGGTATGTTGGGACAACTTTTGTATATAGAGAAAACCGGGGGTACAGGCACCCTCACTATAAGTCATGGCACTAGTACTAACAATTTTGCACTTAAGAATGGTATCAGCACTCTGCTAGAAAAAGGTGACGGAATTCTGTTTCGTAAAGGAACTACTTACTGGAAAGAAATTATGCGTACAAAAACTCCAGTAGTAGCCACAGCAAGTCTTCCAGCAGCTTCTGCTGATATGAACGGCACAGTTCTAATAGAGGATGCGGGAAGTGGTAACAGGAATATCATCCTATACGCAGGGGGAGAGCGTTTCAGAATTGATGGTGGTACTGCTTTCTAAGGAGAGGTAACGTACAATGGCTCTTCCTGCTTCTGACAGTTTTAATAGAGTAAATGAAAATCCGATAGCTGGTAACTGGTCTACAGCTGGCTGGTTTAATGCTTGCCAGCTTACTAGCAACAGAGTACAAGGCACAGTAACAGGTGATGACAATGCTTGTTACTGGAATGCTGATACTTTTGCGTCCAATCAGTACTGTCAGGCTACTATAGCTGCTAGTACTACCTATATGGCTTTGTTGGTAAGATGCCAGGGCAACAAGAATGCTTATGGTGTAATGGTATCAGCTACCACCTTTCGTTTCTGTAGGTGGTTAACTGGTTCTTTTTCATACCTTGGAACAGGTGCTATCACAAAAGCTTCTGCTCCTGGGGATGTAATAAAGTTTGAAGTAAACGACAATACTCTTACTGTTTATTACAATGGAGTTGCTGACCCAAACACGATTACTGATTCTAGTATAGCCAGTGGAGGAGCACCTGGGTTGTATCTAGGAGGACTCTCAGGTGCATGGGATGATTGGTCTGGTGGGAATCTCGTAGATTCATATTCTATTATAGCTGGAAGTGCTGCACATGCTCAGCTTGCTGATAACAGTACTTTTACACAAGAGCATGTGCTATCCACAAATCATAGCTTTCATGCTCAGCAAGTCTCCGTGCTGTCTTTACTGCTAGCACCTACTAGTCTTATTACTACTCCAAATGTTTCTTCTCCAAGCAATGTAGGAGCAACTGTAAGAATAGATGCTACAGCTTCAGGTGGTACTGCGCCTTATGAGTATCAATTTTCTATTCAAAAGGATAGTGGTGGCTATTCTGTTCAAAGGGCATACGGTACTACTGCTTACTGGGATTGGACTCCAACAGAAACTGGTACTTATGACATTTTAGTAGATGCTAGATCAGTAGGTTCGCCCAATACAAGTGATATAAATAATACAGTTAGTGGATACGTTATTATAATATCTATTCTTGCTGCTAATGCATCTCATGCTCACATTACAGACAGTGGCTCGTTCTCACAGGTACATTTAATGCAGCTTGAAAGCTGCACACACGCTACTTCTTCTGTATCTCCTACCTTAAGACAAAATCATGTTATAGTTTCTAATGCTGGCACACAAGCTCAGTCAGCTACTGCTACTACTTTAGAAACTGAGCTTGTTAGGATTGTGTCTAATACAGTTCAATTTGTTGAAGCTATAGTAGGATGGAGATTTTTGCTTAAGGTAGTTAAAGATTTACAGGCTATATTTCACAGGTTAGCTCCTCAGCATAATATAACTGAGGAAGTAACAGGTAACAGTATAACAAATGAGGATGACGGTACTCCTATTACTTATGAAGAAGCAGTAGCTGAAACAAACTACATAACTGGAAGAATAAGAGCGGTATTAGATGCATTCTTTATAAGTGATTTAACGTTCCAGAATATAAAATATGTTAGACTTGCATCAGATACTGTTCAGCTTGTAAGTACTGTAGTCAAACAGAAAATGATAACTCTTATAGAAACAGAAGTTGAGCAATTTGTTGAGGCAAGACGAAGAGTATTAGGATTTCTTAAACCAATAGCTGATGTTGTATCCGTAGTCGAGACTCATAGTTTTGTAAGACAATTGCGTAAGCTTGTTTCTGATACAATAAACCTGATTGAAACAAAGTATAAATTGATCTGTAGAATTAGGCAGAAAGATGAAAGCTTACGCTTAGTAGAGTCGTCTTTGCGTAGCCGAACTATGGTAAGGATCAAATCTGAAGTAGCTTCTTTAGTAGAATCGATCCTTAAAAGCTTAGCTTTAAAGAGAAATGTAGCTGATATAGAAAGTGTAGCTGAGGTTAGTAGACGATTCAGATACCTGACAAGACTTAAAACAGAGACTCAACAGCTTGTCGAATCTACGTTAAGACCTAGAGTACTACGTCGATTGAAAACTGAAGTATTGCAGCTTTGGGAAACTTATCCTCATAAGCTCTTCTTACGTAGGTTTAGCGACGATACTTTGTCGATACTGGAAGCTAGGCATAGAGTGATGAGATTGAATAGAATTCTTCAGGACGGTACACAGCAAGTTGTTGAGGTTATTCAAAGAAACATTAAAATTTCACGAATAATAGACAATACACTAAATTTCGTAGATAACACATTGCATCATCTTTCTCTTAAGAGGGTCAGTAATGAAATTACTCTGTTAAGCGAAACCAGATATAAACGTGGATTCCTAAATCGTGTAATAAATAAAACAGTAGAATCTTTTGAAAGCATAGTGAGAAAGAAAACTATCCTTCAGTACGTTAACGAAGTGTTGCAGCTTATTGAAACACGGCTTAGCAGAAAGGTTATTAAGCAAGTTATCAATAGGTCTGTAAGTCTAATAGAAACAAATTATTTTGTTCACACTATCCTAAAGATTGTAAACTACTGGATGAATCATATTGAGACAGCACACCGAAGAGGAGCACTTAAGCGGATTAAAAACGATCAGGTTGAAGCTTACGAGAGTAATTATTTTAAACACACTATTCTTCGTGTAATAGATAATGTTCAGTCACTTATAGAGGAAAGCTTAAAGTTAGGTACATGGAATAGGATAGTAAATAATTCTGAGTCTCTGGTGGAAGATAGGATGACCTCAAGAGCTTTGAGAAGAGCTATTAATCATGTGCTACAGATAGTAGGTAACACCTACAAACAGCTTTCCATGACCAGGGTGGTGAGGGATATAGTGACTCATTTGGATATCATCAGTCATCTTAAATCTATTAGACTGTCTATCAGTGACTTTATCTCACTCTCTGAAACAAGGGAAATAAGACTGATGCTAAAACGTATAATAGATGAAGCAGAGAATTTGGTGGAAGTAGTACGTAAAAACTGGTTGTATGTGGTGAATAACAACCTTAACCTAGTACATAGCAGTCAGAAGCAGTTGGCTATAAATCGGTACTCTGGAGACTTATTGAGAGTTTCTGAGAGTAAATCAACAGCATGGCACTACGTAAGACTTATAGCTGAACAGGTAAGACTAATAGATATTACCATACAGTCAGCTATTTACATCAGGATTCTCAACGCAATACAAGATATAGAAGAAACAATCAAGTATCGTAAAGCTATGTTTCGGGTTATACTTGATGTAGTGAATATTAATATCACAAGTGGAAAGAAATTTGTTATAACAAGAGTAGTACCACTTGTTAAGCTCATACTGTGTTTCAGGCTGACTCGACCGAAGTTTAAAGTGAAAAACGATAATCAGCCTCCAGAGTGATATTAGAAGAGAGGTACGAATGATTGACAAATTACGAGCCAAAGAGAAAGTTGTAGCAGTCATAACAAAAAGCGACAAACGCAAGGAGGTCATCCAAGATGAAGGTCAATGTAAACGAGTATTTCGGAAAATCTGTGCTCTTCTCCGATGGTATTGAGAGAGAGTGCAACGTAGTTGCCATTCTGACACACGCAGATGGCACAGAAACTGCTATTCTTGGTGCCAATATCGTTACCGATGCTGGTGATAGGTACTATGCAGAAAAAGCTTGTGGCCAAACCCCCAATAAGGATTTTGCTGCTGGTGGAATGCGACTGGGTACAGGCTCTACAGCTCCTGCAAAAGCTGACGCTGATGTAACTACATTCGTTGCAGGATCAGGTAAAGCTGTAGATGCTACTTACCCGAAAACTGGGGACGCTGATACTGACAATACTGGTGCCGGTCTTGATATCGTTACTTGGAGAGTGTCCTACGCTACCACGGAAGCAAACTCTGCTGGTATTAACGAGGGTGCGGTTGTTGATAATATCACAACTCCTACTGCGGCTCACTGCCACTGGCTGTTTGCTGCTTCTTTTACAAAGACCAGTACTGACACTCTGAAGGTTTTTG
>Ga0208245_1000081_pt1 | contig 102859 bp, 127 predicted proteins | sample RifOxyC1_FD_184035 | JGI IMG/M metagenome (GOLD analysis project Ga0208245, IMG submission 184035) | Soil microbial communities from Rifle, Colorado - Rifle Oxygen_injection C1 (SPAdes) | ecosystem: Environmental > Terrestrial > Deep subsurface > Rock core/Sediment | place: Rifle, Colorado... | reverse complement strand
ATAAAATTAATTAATCACAATGTTAGATTCATTTTTTAATCAGGTTTTTGGATGGAGTGTAAATCTTAATGCAGAATTTGGATTATTCTTTATTACTTTAGTATTAACGCTAATAGTTACTGTAATTTATAAGTATGCTACTGATCAGAAAAAACAAAAAATGTCTAAAGAAGAGATGAAGAATATAAGAGCTGAAATGAAGAATCATAAAGATGATCAGAAAAAACTAATGGAATTGCAAAAAAGAACCATGGAAATCTCTATGGAACAAATGAAAAACTCTTTTAAACCCATGCTTATTACTTTTATACCACTAATCATTGTGTTTGCTTGGTTAAAGACGACGTACGAACCGTTAACTTTAAATCTAGTAGGCATACACAGTTGGTTACTGATATATATCATATTTTCATTGATCTTAAGTCCAATCTTAAGAAAAGTGATGAAGGTGTATTAAAATGCCAGAAGGAAAACATAAATCAAGAACATTAAGAAGAGTATTTGTAAAAACGCCAGGGAAGAAAAATACTGTGCATTATAGAACTAGAAAGATGAATAAGAAAAAGTGTGCTGAATGCGGAAAAGATTTACACGGTATTCCTCATGTTACACATGTTGAGTTTAAGAACTTGGCTAAAACTAAAAAGAAACCACAAAGACCATATGGTGGTGTTTTATGCTCATCTTGTATGAGAAAAAAAATAATAGGACAGGTAATCTAAAATGTTCGAGATAGGAAGAATTGTAATAAAAACAGCAGGAAGAGACGCTGGAAATACTGCAGTAGTAGTTGATAATATAGATGGAAAATTTGTTTTAATAGATGGAAATGTAAGAAGAAGAAAATGTAATATTTCTCATTTGGAACCATTGAATGATGTTCTAAAAATAAAGAAAGCTGCAAGCACTTCTGATGTCCACAAAGCAATGAAAGAAGCTGGAATTAAAGTAGTTGAAATCAAAAAAGTAAAAAGAACTCCAGTTGTGAAATCAAAGAAAAATGCCAAATAAAGAAGAAGACAATCAGAAATACATTGCGCAACAAATCTTAGGTCAACAATTACAACAAATAGAACAGCAAATTGCTTCTGTTGATATGCAAATAATAGAATTAATTAGTCTTAAAGATAGTTTAATAGAATTAACTAAGGTTAAATCTAAGAAAATCTACACACCTTTAGGAGCTGGTGTATTTATTGAATCTGAATTAAAAAAAGTTGATGATGTTTTAGTTAATGTTGGTGCTGGTATTGTTGTTAAGAAAGATGCTAATTCTGCTGCTGAATTAATTTCTAGTCAAGTTGAAGAACTAAAAAAAATTAAAGATCAAATACAAAAAGAGTTTGATGAGCTGGTTAGTAGTTTGAGATAATACTGAATAAGCTTGCCAAACACCTACAAAATTTATTTAAACTTAGTCTGTTTCTTAGTTTTTAATGGATCCACTATCTTATTACTCTAGGTCTGAAATAAAGAAAGAAATAGTTTTCAATGCACAAGATAGAGAAGTTGCAGTTAGATATGGTGATGGTGGTTTTGGAAAACGTCCAGATATGATACAATTTGATAATGATGTTTTAGATTTGGTTAAAAAAGGTGCTAGTTCGTTTCATATTTCTGAAGAACATTGGAAGGATGCATTAAGATTAAAACCAGGAATGACAAAAAGAGAGTTAGATGATCTAAGAAGTGGTTGGGATTTGGTTCTAGATATTGATTGTGAAGACTTAGAGGATTCAAAAATAATTGCATTTTATCTAATAGAAGCGATGAAATTTCATGATGTAAATTATATTTCAGTAAAATATTCAGGTAACAAAGGATTTCATATTGCAGTACCTTTCAAATCATTTCCAAATGTAGTAAATGGAGTAGAAGTAAAAAAATTATTTCCGGAAGGCCCAAAAGTGATTAGTGAATATTTAGTTGATATGATTAAGAAGCCAATAATGGATAAATATGGCAAAGAATTTGAAAATAAATTAAAAGTTGATAGTGTTTTAATATCAAGTAGACATATGTTTAGAGCTGCTTATTCTTTACATGAAAAATCTGGATTAGTTAGTTTACCGATTTTAGCTGAAGAGTTAATGAGTTTTAATAAAGAAAGTGCTAAACCAGAAAATGCTAAAGCAGTTATTAAATTTTTAGATAGTTCTAATGCAAAAGAAGGAGAAGCTACATCATTAATAACACAAGCATTTGATTGGATGTCAAAACAAGTAAAGAGAGAAGAAAATAACGAAGTTAAAAAAACTAGTGAATTTGACGAAATAACTGAAAAAATACCTGAAGATTATTTTCCTGCATGTATTAAAAAAGGATTAGTAGGATTAGAAGATGGTAGAAAGAGATTTTTATTTATTTTACTTAATTTTTTAAGATGTGTTGGTTGGAGTAATGATGAGATTGAAAAAAGAGTTTTGGAATGGAATAAGAATTTGAGTGCTCCATTAAAAGAAGGATATGTTATTTCACAGCTAAAATGGCATAAATCTCAAAAAGGTAAGATGTTGCCCCCAAACTACGATAATAGGCCTTATTACGCTGATATTGGAATACTTAGTGATGAGGAAGCTAATAGTAATATAAAGAATCCTGTGACTTATACAGTGAGAAGATTAAGGATGATGCAAAGACAAAATAAGAAGAAAAAGAAGCAAACAAAACCTTTATAAATGTCTTAACAAACCAAAGCAAAATGGGAAGAATAAAGACTACACCGATTAAAAGAACGGCACTTAAGTTGTATAGAGATAATTCTAAAGCGTTTAAAAAAACTTTTGAAGAGAATAAACCAATAGTAGAAAAGTGCTTGGATACTGATTCAAAGAAGTTTGTTAATATTATATCAGGTTATGTTACTAGATTAGCTAAAAAACAACCATTATAATCTTATGAAAATAAGACGGAGGTAACTAAAATGACTGAGAAGGAACACAAACCTAGAAGCAAGGATGACTATGTAGTATTCGTTGGTGGAAAACCCTTTATGAATTACGTTACTGGCGTGGTAATGCAATTTACTACACAAAACGCAAAAGAAGTTGTTATTAAAGCAAGAGGAAAATTTATTTCTAGAGCAGTAGATATAGCTGAAGTTTCTACAAAAAGATTCTTGGAAGGTTCAGTAGAAATTGGAAATATAAAAGTAGATAGTGAAGCTTTCAAAAACCAAGAAGGTAAAGACGTAAGAGTAAGTATAATAGAAATTACGTTGGGAAAGAAATAAATCTTTTCTTTTTTATTTTTTTATTGATATTTGGCTATTAATGTTTCTACTGTTTCTCTCCAGGCCGGATCCATCATGAATATTTTTATTTTTTGCCCAGGTTTTGTTTTGAATGAATGACCTTCCCAACCAAAACTGCCTGCAACTATATGTTCAATTATGCTAACTAATTCTTCTACACTGTTGATTAAAGGATACATAAATTCACTTGGTTTAGTTACTGTACTATTAGCCAAGTGATATATTAGCCCGGAAGTTGCTGTGAAATATGGAAATGGCTGATTAAGTTTTGGTTTTCCTTCAATAAGTTCAAAACCTCTCTCTCGAATATATTTTAACTCAAAGTCATTTAATTCCATCTTGAATGCTAATAAAGATCGATTTAAGAATTTAACTAATGAGACCTATAGGCCTAAAAATTTTAGTAATCCATGAACTACAAACACTGGCCAGATTACTGCTTTTAATACTCCTAAAACGCCCATCCAAAACCCTGTAGCAGTTGAAATGTAATATATTGCTGCACCAATAAAACCAAGTCCATAAACCCCACCAGTGGAACAGTTATAGTTATGTTTACATGATTGTTTTTTTGATTTTCTTTTAGCCATTTTAGTTTAAGTATGTTTTAAAATTTAAAGAATATAAATGTTTTGTTTGAATAATATGGCGTTACCCGGATTTGAACCGGGGATCCCTGCCTCATGAAAGCAGTGCTTTAGCCGCTAAGCTATAACGCCCCAAAGAAACAGGTCAATATCTATTTTAAAAAGGTTTTTATTTTGTTTAAAAATTCCTTATTTTCTTCTGCAGTTACAGGCTTTTGAAGTTTCCAGTCAAATTTATAATTATCATAAGAATATCTTGGAATAAGGTGAAAGTGAACGTGCGGAACAACTTGACCGGCAACAGGTTTGTTATTTTGATGAACATTTAAACCATCAGATATACGCATTATTCCTTTGCTTATTTTTAATATTGCTTCCGTTAATTTATCCAAATCTTCTTTTTTCATTTGTTCTATTGTTTCAAAATGTGTTTTGGGTATAATTAAAGTATGGCCTATATTAACTGGATTAATATCTAAGAAGGCAATACAATATTTATCTTCATAAAATATTTTTGCTGGGATTTCTCTTTTTATTATTTTACAAAATATACAGTCTTTCATTAGTTATTAGTATTACAAACAAATATATAAAATTTTTTATGGACCTGCCGGGGATCGAACCCGGGCCTCTCGACTGCCAGCCGAGAATTGTACCATTCAACCACAGGCCCGTAATCAACCTTTAATAACGCCAAGAGGCCTTAAACGAACTATTTTTTTACCAATACCTACTTCATCAGCTACTTTTACAACTTCATCAACATCTTTGTATGCATTAGGTGCTTCTTCACTAATACCTCTAACGGATGCAGCTTTAATGTAAATTTTTTGTTTTTCTAAATCCTTAGTTATTTGTTCTCCAGTGAATAGACTATTTGCTTCATGTCTTGACATTAAACGACCTGCACCATGTGGAGTGCTTGAGAAAGTTTCATTCATTGCTTTATCTGTTCCAACTAAAACATATGAAGCTGTACCCATACTACCTGGTAAAATTATTGGTTGACCAACATCACGATAAATTTTTGGAATTTCTTTATGACCTGGACCAAAGGCACGAGTTGCACCTTTCCTATGTACATATAATTTTTTTAATTCATTATCAATTTTATATTCTTCTACTTTTGCTATATTGTGCGCAACATCATAAACTAAATTTAATTTTGTTTTATCGCCAAAAGTATTATTGAATGCTTTTCTAACATAAAAAGTAATTAATTGTCTATTACACCAGCCAAAATTTGCGGATGAACTCATTGCACCAAGATAATCCTTGGCTAATTTTGAGTTTGTTGGAGCATAAGCTAAATCTTTTTCAGGCAATTTATTTACTATATCGCTGAATTGATCTTCTATTGCTCTTAGGTAATCAGAACATACTTGATGACCTAAACCACGGCTTCCAGAATGAATCATTACTACAACTTGATCTTTTTTCGTGATACCGAATATTTTAGCAATTTCTTTATCATATATCTCATCTACAATTTGTACTTCTACAAAATGATTACCTGCACCTAAGGTACCTAATTGTTTTCTGCCACGACTTTTTGCTCTTTGACTTACTTTAGAAGAATCTGCAGTTTTCATATGACCATTCTCTTCACATTTTTCTAAATCTTCTTTTTGAGCATAACCATTTTTCAATGTCCAGTCCAAACCAGTATTGAGGACTTCATCTAACTCTTGGTCTGTTAATCTTAAAGTTGATTCACCACCAACACCACAAGGAATATTATTAAATAACTCATTCATTATTTGTTTTATTTTTGGTTCAACATCTTTTCTTTCTAGATTTGTTGTTAAGAGACGAACACCACAGTTGATATCAAAACCTATTCCGCCAGGAGAAATGCCACCTGTTTCAATGTCAAATGCAGCTACACCACCGACGGGAAATCCATACCCTTGATGAGCATCAGGCATCATTATACTTTGCTTTTGTATGCCAGGTAAACAAGCGACATTAATACCTTGTTGGATTGAATCATCCTTTTTTATTTTCTCTATAAGTTTTTCAGAAGCAAATATTTTCAAAGGAACTTGCATATTTCCTTCTTTTGCTATCTCATAAACATCTTTTTCAATCAATTTTAATTTTTTATCCCAGTCTGTCATGAGTAGATAGAATAGATTAAATTTATATAACTTTTGAATTATATATCGACGACAACTGTTGCTTCATAGCCTTTTTTTGTTTTTCTAATAATCATTCCATTGTAAGTTATTGCCTTTAATTCGCTTTTCAGTTCATAATTCTTTAAATCATCACATTCTACTGTTCCAGTGAGCTCAAAATCTTTAATTTTTATGTTTTTCACGTCGTGAACAAAAATTCTCTTTGTGTCATGCAAAAATAACAATTCATCCAAAAAATCATAAAGAAGAGATTCATAGCTTTTTGCTTTGATTTTTATATTTAGTTCTTTTTTTGGTTTCACTTTGGTTGTTTCACCCAAAATATTGAACATTGCGAGAGCAGAATTTCTAAAAACCTCGTCGATGTTCTTACCATATGCTATAAATTTTGCTTCAGATGTGTGTGGTAAATATTTGTATTTCATTTTTTGAAAATTAATTCGTGAGTATAAAAATTTTTTTAATTTTTTTGCAAAAAAGAAAACATTTATAAATTAAATTCACGGAAATTAAGATAAGTTTATATTAATTCCAAAAAAGGGGGTGCTATTAAATGGCTGCAAAAAAGAAAGCAACAAAGAAAAAAGCAACAAAAAAGAAATCAAAGAGATAATATTGATAGGGAGATGTAAAAGTCTCCTTCAATTTTATTAATTTTTGACTCTTTTTATTGTTCTTTGCGCTCCGCCTTTCTTATATAAGTTATATCTTGCCTTTGCTTGTTTGTCACGTTTTGTTTTTCTACCTGAATCAGCTTGCATAAGATCACCTCTATATTTTTTTAGATTTTAACAAATCATCTTGTATTGATTTTTCTATTTGTTGTTCTGACATAAAACCCATTTTTCCTATTGGCTTGCTGTCTATTGGAATAAATAGCATTGTCGGAATACTTCTTATTTGAAAATGATGTGCTAATTCTATTTCCTCATCAACATTCACTTTGTAAACATTTATTTTTCCTTTGTACTTTTCAGATATCCTTTCTAGTACTGGGGCCACCATTTGACATGGGCCACACCAATCTGCATAAAAATCGATTATTGCAGGTATTTTTCCTTTAAATTTCCATTGATTCTCTTTTTGATAATCAAACACTCTTTCTTGAAAGTCTTTTGATTTTAATTTTTCTGTCATTTTATCCTCCTATTTCCAGTCTACTACTGTTGCTTCGCCTTTAATATATTTATATGCTTCTAAACCTGCCTTTGCTCCTTCACCTGCAGAGATTATAGTTTGCTTGAATGGAACTGTTGTAACATCTCCTGCTGCGAATATGCCTGCTTGTGAAGTTCTACATCTATTATCTATTATTATTTCTCCCAGTTCAGTTAGTTTTGTTAAATTTTTTAACCAGTCCGTTTTTAATTCATAACCGATTTCTACAAAGACTCCATCTACTTTTAATATTTTTTGTTCCTTTGTTTTTGTATTTTCTATTACAAAAGATTCTACAAACTTATCTCCTTTTACTTCTTTTGGAAGATAATCGAGCAAAATCTCTATCTTTTTCATTTTCTTTATTTTATCTATGGTTATTTCATCTGCTCTAAACTCTTTCCTTCTGTGAGTTAGATAGACTTTCTTTGCAAATTGAGTTAACAATTCTGCTGCTTCTAACGCTGAGTTTCCTCCACCAATGACTGCAACTGTTTTTTCTTTGTAAAATGGTGCATCGCAAGTAGCACAAGTTGAAACGCCACGGCCAAAGAATTTGTCTTCTCCGGGAATGTTCAGTCTTCTAGCAGTTTTACCAAAAGCAAGTATAACTGTTTTTGATTCGTATTTCTCTTTAGTTTTTAATTCTACTGAGAATGAATTCTTTTTCTTTTTTATGGATTCCACTTCCCCCATAATTATTTCGGCACCAAACTTAGAAGCTTGTTGCTCAAATTTAGACATTAATTCTGGGCCGGGAATTAAATCAAAACCAGGGTAATTCTCAATATGATTAGTTAACATTGTTTGACCGCCAAGATCTAAACTTATTACTGCTGTCTTTAACTTTTTTCTACAAGTATAGATAGCTGCAGTTAAACCTGCTGCGCCACCACCAACAATTATTACATCATAATTTTCCATTTTAGCACCTATTTATGTTATATTTTTGTGTATGTTTTTTTGTATCCTTCAATATTGGGGCTATTGTATCTTTGTTTAATGAATATATTCTTTGTTTTCCATTTTGTTTTACTGTAACAAATCCGTTCTTTTCTAAACATTGTAGATTGTGACTAATTCTGCTTTGCTCCATTTTTAACTCATTAACTATTTCGGTTACGTTTTTTGAATTTTTTTCTAAGCATAATATAATACTTAGTCTCGTATCACTACTCAGAGCCTTAAAAAATTGTATATATGTTTCTGTATTCATATGATATGGAAATCATATGTTATTTATAAATGTTTCGATTTAAAAAAGTTTAAATATAATGCTGCTTAGAAAATGATATGGGTTTTAATGAAATCTTCAAGCTTAACAAATCAAAAATAGTGATTGACTTTCTGATATCTGCTTTAATGGCAATTGTTATTTTTATAAATCCTAATTTTTTATATAAATTTGTTTTATTGACTAAACCTATTTATTGGCAAATTGGTTGGATATTGATTAATTTATTTGTTTCGATGATAATTTATTACCCATTAAGTTGCGGACTTTTGTTTGTTTATGGAAGATTGACTAGAAAAAAGAAAAAAACAAAGAAAAATTCTTGGTATTTTGCGATAGCTGCTATTTTGTTATTAAATCCTCTGACTTTTAGTTTGATTTATGATCAAATTATTAGTAACAAAATAACAAATGCGGAGGATTGCAATGTTATTATTACTGAATTTGCTAATGAATCTCCTGCTGAATCGGCAGGTATGCAAGTTGGAGAAATTATAACTGAAGTAAATGGATACAAAATAAATAATTTAGATTCTTTGGCACAGTCTTTGGCAGATAAACGTGCAAGAGATAGTATAATTGTGAAGACAAATTTAAAAGAGTATGAAATAGTTACAATTATTGAGCCTAATTCTGGTAGGGCTATGTTAGGTATAAAAGTCGGAGAATTATGCGGATTATAAAATAAAGCTAACAATTAAAGTTATTATCCCTAATATTATAAAAATCAAATCTGAAGTTTGTACTTTTCCATGGATTTTCTTAGAACTAACTATTCCTCCTAAAAAAAACAACAATAAAAGTACGTAAGAAACATAAGTTAAAAAAGAGTTTATAGAAAATATAAAAAAACTAAAAACAAGACTTGATTGTATTGTTGAAAAAATGAAGTGAGAATAACCTGCACCAGTTATATTATTCTTACTCTCATTAAAAAGATGATTTTTTTCTTTTCCATTAGAAATATAATGTTTTAACCAATAAATATGAATCAAAATATGTATAATAAATACAGGAATTAAAATGATTAGAAACTCTTCAAATGTGGTTATAACAACAAATGGCCATAAAATATTGAATGGTAAGAATATCCAGTCTAAATAAAAAGTAGCTGTATGTTTTTTGAATCGATCTAATACCCCATTTTTCTTAGAAAAATAATATTGAAAACTCCATAAAATAATAAAAACTAAAGCAAGCCCAACACTTAATATCAATTTATTCATAATTCTTCAAACTTGACTTTTTTATTTAATAAATCTCTTATTGTTTCTGATAAATCATCTATTTTTATTCTAATCTGTTTCATGCTTGAAATTTCTCTTATTGTGATATCTTTACTAGTTAATGAATCATGATCTATAGTTATACAAAAGCTTGTACCGACTTCGTCCATTCTTCTATAACGCCTTCCAATGCTACCAGAATCATCGTAAACACAAACAAATTCTTTGTTTAGATCATTGAATATCTCTTTAGCTAACTTGTCTAAGCCATCTTTTGACATTAAAGGGAATATAGCTACATCTATTGGTGCCATACCTTGTTGGAAATGTATCCAATCTCTTTCTTTGTCTTCAATTAATGAATTTTCTAGTAAAACATAAGTTGTTCTTTCTAATCCAAATGCAATTTCTAAAATATTTGGAGATTGATTTTGAACATCCATTCTTGTTTTTGAGAAAGTTGCATGTTGTTTTAAATCATAATCAGTTCTATCATGGATACCACAAATTTCAAACCAGCCATATCTTTCTGTTAGAACTTCTATGTCCCATGCGTCATCAGCGTAAAATGCAAGTTCTGCCGGGTTGTGTTGTCTTATTCTTATCTTTGATTTATCAAAACCCATATTTTCGACTAATTGATATGCAACATAAACCATAAACGAATAAGCTTCTTTCTTCATAAAATTCTTTTTTATTGTTTCACCAAGTTTTACTTTTTCTATTTTTTCTGAACCATATTTTAGTAAAGGTAATAATTTTTGAGAATGTTCTTTAAACTGGCTAAATTGAGTTTCTTGTTCTTTCATTATAAATAACTGTGCTTCTGCTTGTGTAAATTCTCTTGTTCTAAAAACTCCTTGCCTTGGGCTTATTTCGTTTCTATAAGCTTTACCAATTTGGAATACACCAAAAGGAATTTTTGTTCTAAAAAATCTATATAATTCTGGAAATAATAAATAAGTTGTTGTCGCGGTTTCAGGTCTTAAGAAAACCTCTTGATCTAGCCCAACAACAGTTTTCATCATTAAATTTGTTGGAACAACATTTCCAAGTTCTCCTTTACAAGAAGGACATTTTATATTTTTGTGGGTAATTATTTTTTTTATTTTTTCAGGATCTTTTTCTTCTAAACCGTCTATAAGATGATCAACTCTGTAAGAAGAATTGCATTTCTTGCATTTAGTTATGTAATCGACAAAATTTGTTAAATGACCTGAAGCTTGCCAAACTTCTTTTGGCATTATTGTTGGACATTCTACTTCCCAAAATTCAAAGGCAGAAAATCCTTTTCTAATTACATTTTCTACTTTATTTTTTAATAATTTACCTAATGGGCCCCAATCATAGAAACCAGATAAACCACCTGTGTAAATATTTGGGCTTGGCCCCCATACAAAACCTCTTCTTTTTGCTAAGTCTAATACTTTATCTTCAACTTTCATGATTTTTTAAAGAATGATTATTGTTTTTATATCTTTTGGATTATGATTAATTTTATAAGGAAGTATTGATTGACTATTATTAAAATGATTCATCCAAATCTTATTAAAATATTACATGGGGTTGGACTAACAAGTTTGAGCGATGAAGAAGTTCGTCAGTATAGGGAGAGATATTCCGGTACTAGAGAAGTTAGAGATAAGTTGAGAGAAATGGAAAGAAATCAACCTTCTTTATGGAACAATAGGTTTGCAGCATTCAATAGTTTTTATAAATCTGGTGTGGATTATTTGACTAATCAACCAAAACATAGACAATTAGTAGATGAGAGATATATCTGGGCTTTAAGAGCTTATCTTCTTGACAGTGAAGATATGAGTTTTCAGTAAGTATGATAGTTAACTAAAGAATTACCCATTACATCTTTTAAAGAAATAATATTATTTGACTCTATTCTTGGGCAAGCTGTATTTACCCATATTTTTATATCATTGAAATTTTCTAAACCATTTATGTCAATTTCATCTGCCATAAACACATAAGCTTCTTTGCCACAAGTTTTTGCGAATTTTAAAGCTGCTTTTAATGCATTTTGACCTGGTTTAGTTGAAACTAAAACGCCAATTCTATCTGCCATTAAATATTTTTTTATTAGTGCTTGTCTTTTTTTAGTTAATTTATCTAACTCTTCTTCTGAAAATTTAGAGACTGTCTTTGAAACTGGATTAACAATATAAATTTTTTTTATTCCTGTTGTGTTTACTAATTCTAAAGGATGGAATTCACCAGACCCAAAGAAAACAAAGCAATCTACTTTATCTTTTAGTTTTATTGCCTTTGAAGAATTACAACCAACCATTTGACCAGCAATTTCTACTTTGTAATTATTTTTTTCTAGAATTTTTTTAACTTCTTCTAAATAATCAACATACTGAACTGCAGAGACTAAACCAATTCTCTTTTCTTTTATTTTTAATTTTTTTAGAATAGATAAATCAATATCTTTGACTTTAGCAGGAATGAATATTGTTTTTACTCCTTGAATTTCTTTTATTTCCATTTTTCTATTTTAGATTTATCACTAATTATTGCAGAATTTCCTGATTTATCTTCAATTATAATCTTTAATGGTTGGTCTCCGAGTTTCACTTTCCATAGTTTTTTCAATAAATTTTTTGCCTGTTTTTTAACATCTTCTTCTTCCGCAGTATCTCTTTGTTGTTCTAATACTAATTCAAATTTATGTAATAACCCTTCGATGTTTGAAACAAAACCGTCTGAAGCTTCGCCGGGTTCCATACTCATTTTCATTTGAGGAATTTTAACTAAAGCATTACTAGATTTAATAACTCTAACAGACATATCTTTTTCTGAATTTATTTCAAATGTTATTTTTACAGGAGTTTTTTGCTCTGCAGCTTCAACATCTGCTTTTGAAAAATTACATTCTTCACAACACATTGAGAACACAAATGTTTTACCGAAGAAAGGAACATCTATGTCTTCTTCTCTTAAAGTTAATTTGTTTTTGCCACATACTGGGCATTTTTGATTCTTTAATTCATCCATATAAAGAGTAATAAGAGAAAAGATTTATAAAATTATTGAAAAATTAGTTTCCTTTGTGTTGATATACTGTAGGAATTCCATTTGTTGCTGCGACAACCCAAAATGAATTGTTTTGCCAATCCAATAAGCCAGGGTTATCAAAAAATGTTGTGTTTGTATCATATTCAAAATTATATAAACCAATTGGAGAAAAATTTGAATCTAATTTCCATAAATTACTTATATTTGTATTAGAATAATCACATCCAATGACCCAAAAATTTGAATTATCATGTGTTAATTCACCATAATAATATTGACCAGAACCTGGAATAGTATAACTTTGCATCAAATTTAGATTTGCATCAGTTTTGTGAACTTTAGTCGAATTTGATGTTACTAAATAAAAGTTTCCGTTAAGATAATCAATGCTCCAAGCCGTGTTTAAGCCACTAGCGGTTATTGGAACAGTTATAGTTCTTTTTATTGAGGATGGATTATTTTTATCTAAAAAATAAAATTTCGCTGAAGGGGGTGCATGGATTACAATCTCATTTCCTACAATTTGTAAGTCTGTTATACCAAATGATCCTTCTTCTATACCTGCTGGTAGTGGTTGGGATACTGAAATGGAAAGATCAGACTTTAACCTTTTTTCAAGATTCATATTGGCAACCGTCCAAATGTAAGTGTCATCAACATCAATTCCTTTCCAACCAGTTTCTGGAGGATTAGGAATTGGATATTCTGCTAATATATCTAAAAATTCTGGATTTGGATTTGAAACATTAACTGTAACTGGATTCAAAGCGGGACTTTGATCTATATTTCCAGACGGATCTTTTGATCTTACCATAAATGTATAACTTCCATTTGGCACCCCTTGGTATGATTTTGATGTTGTAGACTCCCAAGGCCCCCATGTTGATTCATGACCGTTAAGATATTTTGAAAAAACTAATTGACTTGCTGTAGCTTGATTATCTGTACCAGTCCAAGTAAATTGAAAATTATTTACTGCTATTGTTCCAGATGGACCAGAAGTTATTTGGGTATCTGGATTTTGAGTATCAATTGGTTGATTATTAACTGAGAAAGAAACAGAAGCAGGCGTTGGATCTGATAGAAGTTTATCATCTATTGATCTTACTTTAAACCAATGAGAACCATTTGTAAATTGTAAAGATAAATTTGTTGAATTAGTAGGAGTCCAATTTGGTGTGCCGTCATGAGTATATTCATAACTTTTAACTGTTTTATCTGAATCAGAACCGGAGAAAGAAAAACTAACAGTATTACCATTTATCGCATAATTTGTGATTTGTGTATCAGGAGCTTGATTTTGTACAGGCGGGTTAACTGGAGGTGCTGTTGGGCTAGTTGCCTCAGTACAACCATACAAAGATGTAGCTACTAATGTAGCCAATCCAAATTTCCTAAGTGAACTGCCTATTTTCATGAAAAATTGGAGATAATAAGTATTTATAAATCTATCTATTTGTTACCACTATACAATTAAAAGGAAAAAATATAGTTATTCTTGACCATCAATGCTTTCGATGTCTTTATTTCTAAAAACACTTGCGAAACTCGGAGTTATTACAATCCAGTCTTCACCAAAACCTGCTATATCTCCATCAATTGCTTCACAAGTTTTCTTTAATTTAGCAACAGCCCTTTTTACTTCAATCATATCTTTCTGTTTTAATGGGCCAACATTTGCCAAAACAATTGTGTAGCCTTCTCTCAATGCATCTAATGCAGGCTTAATGTCTGTAAAGTCTTGTATTACAAATGGTCTAACAACGATTTTTGATTTTGGACCATCTTGTGTACCACTTAATTCCACATAGTCTTCTTGAAATTCAGTTGGTAAATCTTGTTTAGAAGTTTCACCACTTTTTCCTGTCCCTAATTTTGAAAGGAAGTTTTTCATATTGATTTAAAGAAAATAATAAGGAATATATAAAGATTTCCATCATTTAATATCTTCTAATTTTGAAACTATATTCCATATCTGTGTTCTTGTGTACACAGGTATATTTGAATCTTCGCTTATTTCGTCAAGTTCTTGTAAAGATTCATCAATTCTTAAAGAAACAGATTTTCCTTGGCATTTCAAAGCCGTGCAAGCATTTACTAGTCTTAATTTGACATTCTTTGGCACATAATCATCTTCTTGTAGTTGAACTATCAATTCCAATATTTCATCTAACTCTTGGCCTTTCATTTTCCTATCTTACTAAGAACTTCCTTTTGTAGCACGTTTGCTTCTTCTCTCATCTTATTTTCTTCTTTTTCTATGTTTTTAACTTTTAATTTTAAAACATCTTTTTTAGAAGTTAATTCATTTTTTAGATCATTTTTTTCTGTGGAAACCATTATGTTTCCAACTATTTTGTAAGTTTCGGATGAATTTTCTATTTCACCTAATGCGTTTTCAGTTTCTAAAAGCTGTGTCTGAAAAGTTTGTTTTTGTAAAATGAAAGAATTTATTCTTTGTTCTAATATTTGTAAACGGGATATTTTACTCTTTGTTTCTTTGTCGACATTATCCATTTTTAGATAGCTTTTACTTTTGTTTTCACAGCTCTTGGTTTAAATAAAATTTTAGAACCACAATATATACACCTAACTCTTTTTTTAATTGTATCGGAAGATATCTTCTTTCCACAATCGAAACATTTGTATTCTGCCATTTTACTCCTGGAAGGAATATGCTCTCCCTGCAAATTTTGTGTTACATTTAGTACAATACCAAATTCCAGAACTTAATCTTTTAACTTTTAAATTTAAGCATAAAGGGCATTTGTATTTTTTTATTTGTTTTTCTTCGATTAAAATTCTTTTTTGTTTTAATGGAGAACCATAACGTGCACCAAATCTTCCACTGCTTTTAATTTTTTTTGCCATTTTTAAGTTCAGAATATGTTTTTGAGTTAAATCTCGGTTTAAAAACTTTTCTAAATATGGGGCTACCCGGATTTGAACCGGGATTTCGAGGTCCCAAACCTCGAGGGCTAACCAAGTTACCCCATAACCCCTTGATTAATTCAACGGTTTTATATCATTAATAAAGCTTACTAAAAAAAAGAAAAAGAAAGAATTATTTTTTCTTTGCTGGTTTTTTATTATCTTTCTTTGCATCTACTGCAGGAGTTGCTGCTTTAGCACCTGTTGCTGCTGGTGCACCTTTAGCTCCGGCTACTGCTGGAGTTGCTTCTGGAGTAGCTGCTGTTTCAGTTGTTGCAGCTGCTGTTACTTCTGGAGCTGCTGCCGCTTCTGCTGCTTTCTGTTTAGCTAATTCTTTTTCTAACTCAGCATTAATTCTTGTTAAATCATCATTTAATTTTTGTTTTTTCTCTTGAGAAATTGTAGTTACTTCTTTCTTGATTAAATCATCATAGTTTCCTTTATCAACATCTTTGCTTGCATCTTTTGCTGCTTTGCCTTCAACTAAAACACCAAGAGTACCACAACTACCTATAACATTTTTAACTGCTGATTTGAGATCTCTTACTAGCATTGAATCGTATTTCATTTTTGCTACTTTGATTATTTGTTCCATTCCAAGATTAGCAGATTTCTTTATTTTTTGTAAACCTGAACCTTTTTCTAAACCTGCTTCTTTTTTTATTAATTCTGAAACAGGTGGAACACCAATCTCAATATCAAAAGATTTGTCTTTTGTTTCTATAATTACTTTTACTGGAACTTTCATTCCTACAAATTCTGTTGTTTTTTTATTTATGCTTGATAAAATATCTTGAATATTTATTCCAAGCGGACCAAGCTTTTGACCCATTGCTGGACCAGATGTTGCTTTACCACCATCAACTATTAAATCTATAATTTCTTTAGCCATTTTTGTCTTCCTCGCCTTCTCTTCTTATAACTTTAACAGAATCCAATTTAACTGTTATTGGAATTGGGACTGCAGCTTCAAGTAATTCTACAACAACTTCTTCTTTTATTTCATCAATTCTAACTACTTTTGCTTTTTCCCTCTTAAATGGACCTGTTATTATTTCAACAATATCATTTTTTCTTATATCTACTACGACTTTAGCTTGCTCTAACATATGTTCTACTTCTTGATATGTTAATGTTGCAGCTAATAATCCTCGAGCGTAAGGAACTGCAGCACATGCTTCTTCTGCATCTCCTCTAGAAGCAGCTTCGATGAATATGTAACCACGTAAACCGTGGGGTCTGAATAAACTGAATACACCTAATCCTTTTTTTTCTACATTTGCAGCTACGAAATCTAAAACTTGATCTTCTCTGTTTGCTGTTGTTCTTAATGTGTATATTTGCGATTCCATTTTATTTTAGTAATTCCCAAGACAAATGAATTAGGAAACCAATTCCTCCAATTATAGCAATACCTATTGCCGTGACCTTAACTATTATTTTTAATTCTTCTTTTGTTGGTTTTTTAGTTAATTGAAATACTCTTTTACATTGAAGAATAAAACTTTTAAACCTTGAGCTAATCGTTCTTTTCTCCAATTGCATCGATTCTTGTTGTTCCATTTTTACTTCATTTATGACTAAGAAAGTTTATCAATTTGAGGAAAATACTCGATTTATAAAGGTTTCTAAATTAATCTATAAAATCAATACCTAACTCTTCTTCAACTTCACGATTTTTATTTTCTTTGTGCTCTTTTTTCTTACCAAAAATTTGAGGGCTTTTAACTCCAGTTACTATTAACATTACCCTAACTGTTTTTTCTAAATCCTCTGATATTTGTGCACCCCAGATTATTCTTGCATCTTCATCTAATTTATCAGAGATTGCTTCAACCACAGTTTTTGCTTCTTCTAATGTTAAATCTGGACCACCACAAACATTGATTAAAGCACCAGTTGCCCCTGTTATTTCAACATCCAATAATGGATTGTTGATTGCTTTGTCCACTGCTTCTATTGCTCTGTTTTCACTGTCAGATTCGCCAACACCAATCATCGAAACTCCTCCCTTACCCATAACAGTTCTTATATCTGCAAAATCCAGGTTGACCAAACCTGCTTTTGTAACTAGCTCTGTAATGCCCTTTACTGAGTTAGTTAAGATTTCGTCAGCTACTTTGAAAGCTGTATGCAATGGTAAGTCAGGAGCAAGCTCTAATAATTTATCATTTGGAATAACTATTAATGTATCAACAAATTGTTCTAATTTTTCTAATCCAACTAAAGCGTTTTCATATCTTCGGTTGCCTTCCATTTGGAATGGTAATGTAACTACGGCAACAGTTAATATACCCATTTTTTTAGCAACATCTGCTATGACTGGAGCAGAACCTGTACCTGTTCCACCACCCATACCTGCGCAAATGAAAACCATATCAGAATTCCTTAATACTTCTCTAATATCGGATTCGTTTTCTTTAGCAGCTTCTTCTCCAACCTGAGGTAAACTACCTGCACCTAATCCTTTTGTTGTTTCACGGCCTATTAAAATTTTATAAGTTGCTTTTGTGTAAAGTAAATCTTGAGCATCAGTATTAATTGCTATAGTTTCGGCACCAGAAATTCCAACTTCATACATTCTGTTGATAGTATTATTGCCGGCACCACCTGCACCAATAACTTTTATTCTTGCCTTTTGAGCATTTAATATTTGTTCTAACTCTTGATCAATATCTGTCATTTTATCTGGAAGTCTTTTCTCAGAAATGAAATCTTGCCTAGCTACCTTTTGTATAAAATCAACCATTTATGCCTCTTTTTTGTAATATAGAGGGGGAATCTTAGTTAATTTATAAAGTTAATTATTCTGAAGTTATTATTTAGGTTTTTCTTCTAAAAACTCAACTTTTTTTATTTTTTGGATTAATAATTTTACTTTTCTTTCAAAACGCTCTTGTAAAGATGCCGGAATCTTTATTTTAGAAGTAATTTTCAATGTGTCTTCCAATATTTCAATGTTAAAGTTGTCTTCTGGAAGTAAAAGATTAAATTTTATTAAACTAGCTACTTGTTCTTTGATATCTTCTACTTTTCTTAAAACATTTATTGTGTAAATCAAGTCACGGCCTGCTAAAGGATGATTAAAATCTAGGTTTATACGGCCACCATTAACACTTCTGACTGTTGCAATTGCACCATCTGCATTTATTTGTAAACCTGGATAAGGTTGCATGTTTTGTTTTTTGAATAGTGCAGCAGAAACTATTTTCATTAGTTTTGGATCTTTTTTACCAAAACCTTCTTCTGCAGAGATTTCTATTTCATATGTTTTGCCAGTTTCTCTATTTTCTAGCTTAGAATCTAAGCCTTTTATTACATTATGCTCACCAATACATATCATTATTGGACCGTATTTCATATTTTTACTGAAAATGTTATTAGTTTTGGCAATTTGTTCATCACTAGAATCAAATATTCTATCTAATATCTTTATTTTTCCAGTATAATGTATTTCTACAAAATCGTTCTTTGCTATCTTTGCCATTTTTTAAAACAATTTGAGTTATGTATTTAAATTTAACTGAAGAAGGGTTAGTTATATAAATTTTTGTTAATTTCCTTTTTTACAATGGTATGGAGAAATAAAGTAAATAATAATATAAAAGAACATTTGGAATTAAGGATAAATCAAACTATAAAAGAAAAAGAAGCTATCCAAATTTCAAGTAACCCGGGAAAATCTCAACTTTGGTGTGCAATCGCAAATTTATCCAAAGAGTTAGAGGAAAGCAAAAGAAGATTAAAAGAACTGGAAAATTTTGTTACAGAAAAGTTAAGTTCTAAAAAAAATAAAAAAGAATTAAATAAAATAGTAAGAACTTTGAGAAAATTATAAACACAACTTTTATAAATAACTTGTTTACCTTTGTTTTCTGTATGGAAACAAAAGTAACTAATGCAGCAAGTTTGAAAGTAGGTGGTTTTGTTATCTTTGATGGAAAAGCATGTAAGATTACTTCAATAGATATTTCAAAAACAGGAAAACACGGACATGCAAAAGCAAGAGTGACTGCAGTTGGTTTGACTGATGGATCAAAAATAATAAAGATTTTGCCTGGACATGATAAAATAGATGTTCCGATTATAGAAAAGGAAATGGCACAAGTTCTTTCAATAACGGGAAGTAAAGCAAATGTTATGGATATGAAAACATATGAAACATTTGATTTGGAAATACCTGAAGATATGAAAAATGATGTGAAAGAAGGCGAGCAAATAAGTTATTGGATAATAATTGGTCAAAGAGTGATGAGATCTAACAAATAAAATGGTAAAGTTTGAAGAAGCACATGCGAGATTGTTTAAGAATGTATTTGTTTGCAAGAGATGCAAGTCCAAACAAAAGTCAACGATGCAAAGAGTGTTACAGGGAAAGATACTTTGTAAAAAATGCGGTGGTAAGGCATTTAGAACATTAAGAAAAGCTAAATAAAATGGATATAATTTCTTTAGTAAATGCAAATATAGATTATTTTTTCCTTGTGTTGTTTGGTTTAGTTCTTACTATTTTTTTATTGTCAAACAAGAAAAAAGTTGAAGTTCAGAAAGTTGTTTATTATTTTATATATATGATTATGTACAGAACAAAATGGGGTCTGAAAAAAATGGACTCCATTGCAGCAAAATTAAAGAAACATAAAAATGCTTTAAGTTATACTTCTATTACTATTGGTTTTATTGGTATGGCTTTAATGACTTTTTTATTTTTATTATCGGTTTATAGATATTTCTTTGTAAAAAAGGAAGCAGTAGTTGCACCTTTGTTACCTGGAGCTACAATACCGGGATTACCACATTTATCGTTTATTCATTGGATATTAGCTATATTTATTTTAGCAACAGTTCATGAAATGTGTCATGGAATTTTTGCTAGAATGCATGGAATTAAAATAAAGTCTTCTGGTTTTGCAATATTTGGAATAATATTACCTATAATACCTGCAGCTTTTGTTGAGCAAGATGAAAAAGATATGGAGAAAAAATCTAAGAAAGCACAACTTGCTGTTTTGTCTGCTGGAACATTTGCGAATTTTATTACTGCAGGAGTTTTCTTTTTGATATTGGCTTTATTAGTTAGTCCATTAACTGCAAATTTGATGCAAGAACAAGGAGTTGTAATAGCTGGTGTGAATGAAGGTGGACCTGCTGAACTAGCTGGAATTAAAGCTGGAGAGATTGTAACAGAAATAAATGGTTTTGAAGTTACTAAACTAGATGATTTAACTAACGTGCTGAATCTAACAGAGCCTTATGAAAAAATAACTTTAGTTACTGAAAACGGAACTTATTATTTAACTTTGATGGAACATCCAGATGGAAAAGATTATGGTTATATGGGAGTTAGTTTAGGTGTTAAAGCTGATTACAATCCTGAACTAGTTGAAAAATATGGATTATTCCAATTAAAAACTTTGGTTTGGTTTAGCATATTAATTTATTGGATATTCTTGACTAATCTTATGGTTGGTTTAGTTAATTTATTACCAATGGGAATTGTTGATGGTGGATTAATGTTTTACATTGCATTAAATCATTTTATAAAAGATAAGAAAAAAGCAAAGATAATATTTAGTTTGGTTAGTGTTGTATTGTTATTATTATTATTATTTTTTATGATACCTGCTTTACTTGGATATTTTGCAGCACCTTTTGCCGGGTTGTTTAAGTAAGATTTAAAAATAACTTATCTCTTTTTTATTTATGTTAGTTGATGTGCACTGTCATTTGGATTTACTGGAAAAGCAAAAAGATTTAGAAGAAGTAATGAAAAGAGCAAAAGATTTTTACTGTATAATTAGTAATTCTACTGATCCAAAAAGTAATAGAAAAAATTTAGAGTATATTAAGAAATATAAAAATGTTAAAATTGCTTTAGGAATGTATCCTTCGCATGCTGTTGAATTAACTGATGAAGAAATTGATGATGAAATTAGATTTATTAAAAAAAATAAACCTTTTGCAATAGGTGAAGTTGGTCTAGATAATTTTAGAGTTAAAAATATGGAAAGACAAAAAGAAGTTTTCTCTAAATTTATTAGACTAAGTAAAGAATTAAATATTCCTGTGATAGTTCATTCAAGAGATGCTGAGTTAGAGACATTAGAAACATTGGAAGAATCTAAAGCTGAAAAAGTTGTAATGCATTGTTTTTCTGGAAATAAAGAATTAGTTGAAAGAGGAGTAAAAAATGGATATTATTTTACAATACCTACTTCAGTTGTTAAAAGTAAAACATTTAGAAAATTAGTTTCGAGAGTTCCATTAAATAGAATATTAACTGAAACTGATGCCCCTTATTTATCTCCAATTGAAAATGAACCAAATGAACCTGCTTTTATTAAAGAATCTCTGAAAAAAATTGCAGAAATAAAAAAAATGACTGTGGAAGAAATGGAAAAAATAATTTATATGAACTTTCAGAATTTATTCTTGAAATAACAAAAGGTTTAAATTGAATAGTTTATTCATAAAAATGTGATTACTTCAAAAAAGGAAACAAAAAAAAGATTAGAAATAGTAGATTATATTTCCAATCAAATAAAACCTTATGTAAAATGTATTGTTCTCGGAGGTTCTATGGGTTATGGTCAAAACCTTTCTGTTGCCCCTTGGTGTGACATTGATATGGTGATTGTTATTGATAAAGAAAATGTTGAACAATTAATGCGAACACCTTACTTTAATCAAACAACCCCGGAAAAAGTAGTGAAATTATTTGTTGATGAAAAAATACATTTCTTTTGGGTATCAAGATTAGTTAGTGGCGTACAAGTAGATATTTTTGTTTATAATCCTAAACCGTTTGCTCTTTTTTGCACTTTGCAAGGTAACTTAAAAGGATTTTTAAAAACAAAGCCAGAAATTTACCAAGAAGGTTATGATTTTTCAGGTAAAAAAATTAGAGTAGACAGAGAGGTGGAACCATTCGAAAATGGATATATTTTCTCAAAACCTTCTTTACAAAAAGGAGTTTATTGGGGAGGGGTTCCAAGAGATGATTTTTTATTTATGAATTATATAGTTTATGAAAAAGACAAATTCTATACTACTCTTACAAATGAAGTTTGGATTAGTTTAATAAAACAGCTCATTAAAGAAAGTAAGCATGAAGTAAATTTAGATAAAAATTCTATAATAAATACTATATTTACTTATCAAACTAATAGGCAAGGAATGTCACAAAAAACAATAGAAAAAATAAAAAGTAAAACAGAAGAATTGCTGAAAATTTATTCTTGAAGTAAACTAGCTAAACTCATTACATCATCATATTTTCTTTCACTAAAACTTTTAGCGCTAAGAGATGGTCCAAGATCAAATAATGTAGCTAGAGTTGGGCCTTGAACTAAAATATTACATGGTACTATATCTAATCCTGCGTAATTTCTAGAATGCATTTCATCAACTTGATGCCTTACATTTAAGTATTGTCTTCCGTTTAATTTTGCTCCGGGAAATTTAGATAAACTTACTCCAAGAGTAAACTCTTTTAGTAAAATAACTGGATTACTCATTGTCCAACCTTCCTTGTGGAAAAGTTCTAAGATTCTATCTTCCTCTGGTGTACTACCTAAATAATCTTGATATCTAATCAATCTTGGCATCCATTCTAAATCTTGATTTTCGGCTAATCTATCTCTTTCTTCTTGTAGATCTTCAGCATATTCTGGACTGCATGCTATCTTGGCAACAGCAAGTGAACCTTTAGTTCTTGCTTTATACACCATAGTTTCACTTGTGCTCATTGATTTCAATGGATGATATCCAAAAAACCTTATTAATTCTGTTTCCCAGGTCATATCAACGGGATTTATAATTCATTTATAAATTTTTTGTTAAACTTCTAAAATTTGGCCTTCATTACCTGGATTAATTATTATTGTTTTTCCTATATGATCTATTTGACCAAAGTTTTCTTCTATATGGCCACAAAGAACCAACATAGGTTTAATTTCTTTTACAAACTTTAATGCGGATTTACTTCCAACATGACCCATACCATGTAATTTATCAGTTGAAGTTCCGTAAACTGGGGCGTGAGTAACAAATATTATTTTTTTATTTGCTTGTTTTTCTTTAATCTTTGGTATCATTGCTTCTAAATCATCATATCTTTCTGAAAAACCTCCACCACCATAACCTATGAATAGAAAATCATTTATAATAAACCCTTTTTTGTGAATTATTTGTATGTTTTTATAAGTCTTGTATTCTTTAAAATCTTCACCTTCTTCATGATTTCCTGGAATTAATAAAACTGGTTTGTTGAATTTTAGGAAATCCTTCATTATTTTTTTTATATTTCTGCCAAAATTAGTGAAATCGCCTGCGCAAACTACAATATCTGCTTCTTTAGCCTTGGCTATGAGTTTTGCTGGTATATGATCTTCAAAATGTGTATCTGTAAATGCTAAGATATTCATAAAAATAAGAAAAATTAGAAGTTTTTAAACGTTTAGATTTCTGTTGTTATAAACCCCACCATCCATGCTTCTTCCCAATCTTCAATTTCATCGTTTTCTGCAAGAATTTGTAGGCTTTCTGGGTCATAATAGTTCATGGTTTACACCTCTTTTGCGTAAATTTTGTCCGTGTAAAATCCTCCAAATATGAATATTAACGTCTTCCTCCGCGCAATAGCCTTGTTTTATTAGCCCAACCATTTTAAAACCACCTCCAACTAAGAATAATATTGGTAATTTTGTTTATATATCTGGCGCAGGTGGTTGGCAAGCTGGCAAGCGTTTAGACAATTTTATAAATAAACAAGATTCTATGAAAATATGGTATCCAGTTATAATATTTTATTTATTCCACATTTAAAAGAAAGAGATAAAATATCAAAAATCCGTTCAAAAGTTTGTAAAATGGTTTATTCTACCCAAGCTTTACAATATCCAATACATATGTCTTTGATATCTGGTGGTTTTCAAATGAAGAATTATATCGAATTTGAAAATGAGTTAAAAAAACTATGTAAAAATGAGAAACCACTTATTTTGAAACCAAAAAATTACACTAGTATTATTCCAAATCGTTTTTGGACAGGAATAGAAATAAAAAGAACAGACAAAATAAAAAGATTACAAATAAAATTACAAAAATTAAGGAATAAACATGCTATAAAAAAAGAAGAACATCAATTTCATCCATTGCATATTACCTTAGCATTTCCTGCAAAAGTAGAAAATTTACAAAAAATAAAATCACCTGTTGATTCTATGGTCTTAGATAGAATTACAATTGTCAGAAGGGATAATAGTTCTAAGCCGTATAAGATATATAAACATATTAAGATAGGTTTGTAATATTAGAAATCAGTCAACTTCTTTGCATAGTTAACAATACTAGACTTTCCAGGCACTTCTACTATTTCTATCATGTTTGCTTTTTCTAATTCTTCTAGTTTTCTAAAAAAAGTTCTGTAAGCGAATTCATTTTTACAGCTATCATGTATTTCTTTTATTGTTTTTCCAGAATTATTTTTTACTAATTCTAATATTCTTTGCTCTTCATTTGAAAAATCTTTAGAATTTTTTATTTTGAAATTAGTTAGTTTTGAAAGTGCTTTTTCTGCGTGCTCTTTTTTAATTTTTCTTGAAGCTTTTGATTCTGCAATATTACCGGCTTCTCTTAATAGAAATAAACCAGATCTAATGTCTTGCATTTCTATTGTTTTGTTAATTATAGATTGTATAGCCTCTTCTTCCCAAACACTAGGAGAAAATGCATAAGAAGCTCTTTTTCTCATAATGCTTGCAGTTTCTACAGAATTGTAAGGTTGGAATTCTAAAAGTTCTGGAACTAATCTAGATTTAACACGATTATCTAAATTTAAAAACCAATTTTTATCATTTGCTATTAAAATTATTGATTTTTTTATTAAATCTTCACAAAATGAGTATAATATATCTAATTCTTTAACTCTATCTGCTTCATCTAAAAATATAACACAACTTTTTTTGTTTAATATATTAGTTATTATTTTCATTAATTCATCAGTTCTTTTATTATGGGTCCATTTGTAACCAATTTGTTCACAAATATCTATAAGTATTTTGTAACTTGTATCTTTTTTCCAGCAATTTACGTAAATAGAATAAATGTTATCGTATTTTTCTTCTAATTCTCTTTTAACATATAAAGCTGCTAAAGTTTTACCAATACCCGGAGCACCATGAATGAATAAATTTCTGCCAGTTTTATTATTTATTAAAGGAGTAATACAACTAGCTATGAAATGCTGTTGTTGTTCTCTGAAGGGAATTTCTTTTGGAATATAATCATAATCTAGAGCTATTTCATCTGAGAATAAGCTTTCATTATCGTGTAGAATTTCATCAAACAAACCCATAAAAAGGAATTATTAAACAAAAAATATAAAGGTTTCTAAAATTAGTTAGTACCATCTTAAATATTTTAATTGCTTTAATTTTCTGATAATCCTATGTGAACAGGTATCGATATCATATACTCTATACAATTCAGCCCTAGTTGGATCTGTTTTAACTAGTGATTCATATTCTGGGCGTTCAAAATAAGATGTTAACCAAGTAGACCATTTTTCTAAATCTCTTAATTGTTGGACTAAATTACCCTGATAAATATATAACCTTCCGGCAATTTGATCTTTATCTAGTGATCCGTCCCTCAATAATAAATTAAATAACTTATCCTCTAATGGAGAATTGTCATTTAATAATCTTGGTTTCATAACCTTCGAAAGTAAATAGTCTTTTATAAAAGTTCTTAAAGTTCTTTAATACCTTGTTCTGTTGAAGTCACAAATCTTATCCCAACACCGCATTTAGTTAGTGCCCCTAATAAAGCCATATGTTCTTTTCCAGAGCCAGAAATTAAGTTTACTGCTACGTCACCAGAAATCTTCTTTTTTAATGCTGCAGTTATTTGATCACGCATTTTTTCTTCATCTAAGTTCATGTCTAGTACTATTAACTCTGTTTTTTCGTTTGGTTTGAATTTTTCTTTTCCGAAATCATTAGTTAACAAGTATACTTTTTTCCAGTCTTCACCATTTATAACACTTGAAACTTGTGCCCAAGAACCTTTTCCTGTTGATAAAAACGCTACTAAGTCTGTCATTGTAGTTCTTTGAAATTTAGAGAGTATATAAATCTTATTGTTGTAAGAATGATTAATTTATTTTTAAAATACAAAAAATATTTAAACGATGCTCATCATCTTTAAGCTATGCCTAAAACAATTTCAAAAGATGTGCCTTTAGCTGAGATAACTTTGAGAAGGTATGAAAAACCAAGTTCTAGCTCAAAAAGAGAATTAACAAGGAAATTGTGTTTGTCTGTTGGATTATTACAACCTGGAGATTCTAGAGATATAGTTGTTGATATTTTACAAGTCTTACTAAATAATAAAAATAAAAAAATATTAATGAATTCTGAAGAAATTAGAGATCAAGTTGTTGCACAAAGAAAAAAACAAAGATTAGCAATGAAAGGTGTTGCTTCTTCAAATGTCAGAAGACAGTTAAAAAGATTAAAAGATTTATATTTAATTGAAAATATTAAAAATCAATATAGAATAACTGATTTTGAAGATATGCACGTTATTTTTAATAAACATGTAAAAGAGTTTTATATGAAAAATATTTTAGAAAGGGTTGAAGAATATTTTAAAGAAATTAAATAAGTTTATAAGTTGTTTTTAATTCTTGTTTTTATGAATGGTGGAACATTAACGAGAGACTTGAAAACAGAGGCATTATTAACATTTCCTGATGGAGATAGAATTTATTATCGAACTATATATTTTTCCAGCATGATAAGAACAAAAGGATCTGATTACATTGATGAACATCGAGAAGAGATAGAAGATGGATTTGAGATTTATTATACAGAACAAAAAAGAATAAAAAGTATTAAGGAAAAAATACTTGCACCTTTAAAATCATTACTCCCTGCAGAACCATATAAAATCGTAGAAAGAATAGTTAGAGATCTTGACATGCCATCAGGAGAACTTGAAAAACTTATTTTGGATCATTCTAGTATAAATATCAAATGATTTACGAACCAGCAGAAGATTCTTATTTATTAGAAGAACAAGTTAGAAAGTATGTAAAGAAAGGTATGAAAGTTTTAGATGTAGGTACTGGTTCTGGAATTCAAGCTGAAGCTGCAAAAGAAGCTAAAATTTTAGCTTTAGATATTAACCAAGAATGTGTTGATTTTGTTAGAAAAAAAGGTATTAATTGTGTAAAATCTGATTTGTTTGAAAAAATAAATGAAAAATTTGATTTAATTATATTTAATCCGCCTTACCTGCCAGAAGATGAAGAAGAACCAGAAGATTCTAAATTATTAACTACTGGTGGAAAAAAAGGAAATGAAATATTAATAAGATTTTTTTCTCAAGTTAAAAAATATTTAAATAAAGATGGTAAAATATTAATTGTTTTTAGTTCTTTAACACCGGATGTTGATAAAATAATAAGAAAATATGGTTTTAAATACAAAAAATTATCAGAACAAAAAATTCCGTTTGAAACTCTTTATGTTTATTTAGTAGAACAATAATGTTTATAAGAACTAAATATGTTTTGCAGTTATGTCAAGAGGTAAACTAAAACTATTCGCTAATCGTTCGGGTGGGCAGTTTGCAGATAAAATTTCTAAACGACTTAGAATTAAAGTTTCTCCGTTAAAAACTATTGATTTTGCAGATGGTGAAACGAAAGTCATAATTGAAGATAGTGTTAGAGGTTGTGATGTTTATTTGGTACAGTGCTGTTTTGATCCAAATTCAAACAGAAATGTTTATCAGAATTTTTTTGAATTATTACAAACTGGAGATGCATTAAAAAGAGCTGGAGCTTCTAAAATTACAGCAATTTTACCCTATCATCCTTTTTCTAGACAAGATAAGTCAAATGGTAGAGAACCACTAACTGCAAGACTTGCTGTTGATTTGATAGAAACTTCTGGTTTTGATAACGTTATTACTTCAGATTTACATGCACCACAAATGGTTGGATTTTATAAAAAAACAAAAATAGATAATCTGCCTGCTTCAGAATATCTTATAAAAGAATTTAAAAAAGTTTATACTTCAAAAAATAATTTGGTTGTTATGGCTCCAGATGCTGGCGGAGCAAAAAGAGCAGAACTTTATGCAATAAACTTAAATGCTCGGGCTGCACAGGCATTTAAAATTAGATCTAATAGTGAAGCAAATAAAATAGAACAATTAAAAGTTGCAGGATTAGTTGAAGGTTGTAATGTTTTGATTATTGATGATATGATTGATACTGCAGGAAGTTTAAAAAGTTTAGTTGAAAAGTTAAAAACTAAAAATGTAAAAACTATTTATGCTTGTTGCACACACGCTTTATTAAATAAAAATGCTATCTCTTTGATAAATGAGTTAGGTATTAATTTAGTAGCTAGCGATACTATACCGAGAAATGGAGAATTTAAATTAAATAATAAGTGGTACAAAGAAGTTTCTTTGGCAGAATTATTTGCTAAAGCAATAAACCATTTGAACAATGATAAATCTGTTTCTGAGTTATATTGTGGTGAATCAAGATATCATTAGATTTAGAAAGTTTTATAAACAACACTATTTGCCTAGATTTAGCCCATTAAAACTACGTATTGTAGGAGGGAAACAAATTGGATAAACATGTTGTACTTGAATCAATAAAAAAATTAAGGGAAATTTCTCCTAAACGAAAGTTTGACCAAACATTGGATATTTCTGTGAATCTTTCTAAGTTAGATATAAAGAATCCAGATCAAAAAATAGATTTGTTTGTACAATTACCACATAAATTGTCTAAAGAACCTAAAGTTTGTGCTTTGATTGGTAAAGAATTGAGCACAAAAGCTAAAACATTTGATAAACTTATAATGCAAGAAGATTTTTCTAATTATTCAAAAGATAAGAAGGAATTAAAAAAACTAGCTAGAGAATATGATTATTTTGTTGCACAAGCAAACTTAATGGCTGAAATTGGTACTTATTTTGGTAAAGCTTTAGCACCATTAGGGAAGATGCCAAATCCTAAGGCAGGCTGTATCGTTCCATCAACTGCAGATTTAGATCCTTTAGCAAAAAAATTGAAAACTACTGTTAGATTGATAACAAAAGAACAATTAGTTGTTAAAGCTGTTGCAGGTACAGAAAGCATGAAAGATGAAGAACTAGCAGATAATATCTTAGCAGTTTATAATGCTTTAATCCATAAATTACCTCAAGGTGAAAAAGTTAATATGAAATCATTTTTAATTAAATTTACTATGAGCTCATCTGTTCAAATAACAGATAAAGGGCCAATAGCAAAAAATGTGAAAATAGAAGAAAAACCGAAAAAGGTGGCTAAAAAATGAAATCGGCTCATGTTTCTCAAAAGAAAAAGAAAGAAGTTGAAGTTTTGAAGAAATTATTACAAACTGAAGGAAATATTGGTTTGATAGATTTAACTAATCTGCCTTCTGCACAATTTCAAAAGATAAAACATAAATTGAGAAAAGATGCTCAAATTAGGGTTACGAAAAAAAGTTTACTAAAGCTTGCAATAGATCAAATTAAAGATAAGAAAAAAGGAATTGAAAATTTAGAAAAATATTTGTTGATTAGTATGCCTGCTTTGATGATAACTAAAGAAGATCCATTTAAGATTGCAAGGTTAATTGCAAAAAATAAATCTCAAACTGTAGCAAAACCTGGACAAGTTTCTCCGAAAGATTTGATTATACCTGAAGGACCAACTTCGTTCCCGCCTGGACCAATTATTGGTGAACTTGGTGCGGCAGGAATAAAAGCTGCAATTGAAGCTGGAAAAGTTGTAATTAAAAAAGAAACAACACTAGTACATAAAGGAGAAGTAATAACTCAAAAACAATCAGATATGCTTGCTAAGTTTGGGATTAAACCTATGGAGATAGGTCTTAATGTTTTGGCAATATATCAAAATGGAGATATTTATGATAAAGAAATATTATTTGTAAATGAAGAAGAATATATGGAAATGATCAAGACAGTTGCTACAGAAGCATTGAATTTAGCAGTATTTATTGCATATCCAACAAAAGAAACAATAGAAATATTGTTGCAGAAAGCAGAAAGAGAAAAGTTGGCAGTAAAAGATAAAATAAAAGATACAGAAACAGATGTACATGCTGAGATGCAACTTAGTCGAGATGATATCGCCAGAAAAAACATATTAGAATATAGTGATAAAATGGCAGATAAAGCACATGATTTAATTGAAAAAGCAAGAGAGGAAATGCTAGGAGGATAAAATGGAACTAATATATGCTGCATTACTCCTTCACAGGTCAGGAAAACCTATTAATGAAGAAAATCTTAAGAAGGTTATAACTGCAGTTGGAGCACAAGTAGATAGTGCAAAAATAAAAGCAGTAGTTGCTGCACTTGAAGGCGTAGACATGGAGAAAGCTATTAAGGAAGCGGCTATAGTAAGCGCTGCACCTGTAACACACGTAGCTCCAGCAGAACATAAAAAGGAAGAAAAGAAAGAAGAGAAGAAAGATGATGGTCAAGTAATGGCTGGTCTTGGTGCTCTTTTTGGTTAAATTTTCTTTTATCTTTTTTATATTGAGTTGAGATTAAATGACGAACGACAAAGAGTTAAGACGAGAAATAAATAATCTGAAGAATGCTCTTAATGAATTAGATGTTCGTAAAGAGAAATGGTTTAGCGAAAAAGAAACGTTAAAAGGTGAAGTTATTAATCTTATTTCTCAAATAAAAAAAATTAAATTTACTAAAGATAAAGATAATAAACAAGTACAAGAGTTAAAAAAAACTAGAGATGAATATAATTCTAAAGTTAAAGAGCTCATTCATCAATATAGAGAATTAGATAATAAAAAAGAGAAAATTTTAAAAGATAAAAAAATAAGATTTGATCCTTCTAAATTAGTAAAGCAAATTGAACAATTAGAATATAAAATAGAACATGAAGCAGTTTCTTTCGAGGCTGAAAAAAAATTAATGAATCAGATTAGATCTCTTAAAAAACAGCTTGAAGAAGCTGGAGATGTTCAACAAGTTTTCAAAAATTTGAAAAGTTTATCAGAATCAATATATGAATCTAAGAAAAAAGCTGAAGAAGCACATAGAAAAATTAGAGATCAAATAAAACAAGATAAAACTAGTTATGAGGATTTTATAAAATTAACAAAACAGATTAATGAACTGAAGAAAAAGCAAGAAACGGCTTTTAATAATTTTATAGAATCAAAAAATAAATTCTCTGAAATAAATCAACAGTTAAAAAATAAATTAAGAGATGTAAAAGAAGTGAATGTTGATAGGGAGATTAAGCATAACAAAGAAGAAACAAAAATATTAGAACAAAAGACAAGAGAGGTCGAGGAAAAACTAAAGAAAAAGAAAAAGTTAACAACAGAGGATCTTTTAGTATTCCAAAATTCTTCTTAATATGAATAATTTTATTTATGGTCTTATTTTAAGTATATTACCTATATCTGAATTAAGAGGTGGAATTCCTGTAGCAATGTCTTCTGGAGTTAATATTTGGGTGATATTTTTTACTTGTGTTTTAGTTAATATATTAGTGATACCAATTGCTTACTTTTTCCTTGATTTTATTCATCATGGATTACTCAAATCAGAAAAATATAGAAATATATTTGGGAAGGTTGTAATAAGAACAAAAAGAAAGATTGAAGATAAGATAGGAACTAAATGGCAGTATCCTTCTTTATTTGCATTTGTAGCTATACCTTTCCCCGGGACGGGAGCTTATATGGGAGTTCTTGCTGCATGGTTGTTTAATATGAATAGGATTAAAGCATTTATTGCGATAGCGTTGGGTGTTTTAACAGCTGGAATAATTATAACTTTAGCTTCTCTTGGGGTTTATTCTTTGATATAAATATTTAATATCTGAGTATATTGGAATAGAATTTATTTTATATTTTTTTATTAATATTATCCATACGAAAGCAACATATATACCAGAAACAAAATTCCAGAATAATAGATGGACTTGTTCAAATAAATTATAATTGTTTTTTATTAAAAGAAATAATAAAATTTCTATACGTATTATGTTCATTATGAATATTAGTAAAGAACCTAGTAGAAACATTTTAATTGATTTTTTGAATGAAATATCTTTGGTTAAAGCGATTAGTAAAAATAGTAGAGAATACGCAGTTAAAGCTATACATGCAGGAACAAATTCTACAACTTTATCCTGAAAATATATAGAATTATTGATTATTGTTGAATTATAAAATAGATTTATTATTAAATTAGAGAAATATATTGTTATTGGGGTTAAAATATTGTCTAAAAATTGGTAAAAATAGATAAATAAAGCTATGAAAATTAGCCTTAAAACAAGCTTTTTTGTGTATTTCATTGAATAAACAGGTTATTTCTTATTTCTTAAGGTTTTCCAAAGATTTCGTAAGATTTATAAACGTTTCACAACTTCCCAAGTGTAACACGTATACGGGGGTTAAAAAATGAAAAAACTAATATTAGTTTTAATTTGCATGCTTTTTGTAAGTGCTTTTGTAAATGCAGCAATAACTTTGGATAAAACTTCAAGTATTATAGAAGTTGACCAAGGAAAGACTGCAAGTACAACTCTTACAATAACAAATAACAATGTATATGATTTTAGTAATGTAAAGTTGAGCATTGTTGATATAAATTCCTTTATGGATTCTGGAGACAATCAGATTGCTGTTAGTTTTTCTGATAATGCAGATAATATAGGATTTGTTTTACTTAACGGTACATCTAGAACAATAACAATTTCTGTGTCACCTGAAGATGATCAGTATTTGGGTGAGCTAACTGGAGAAATATTAATTACAGCACTTAAAGAGGGCGGTAACGAAACAACAATATTCAGGTTAACTGTGGATACACAAGCAGACATAGTCAATATAGTTCTTGATGATGGAGATTTAGATGAAGAAATTAATCCGGGAGATAGTGCTACTTTCTCAATTGATATTGAAAACAACGCAGGATATGATTTAGAAAATATACAGATAACTGCTTGGATTGTTGACATAGATGATGGAGACGATATAGATTTAAAATCATCCAAATTTGACTTAGATAGTTCAGATAATAATGAGGAAGATTTTGACTTTGATGTTCCATATAATGTAGATGAAGAGAGTTATGATATTAAAGTTAGAGTTAAAGGTGAAGATGCTGATGACTCAAGCAATGATTTTGAAGTAATAAAAATATTCAGAGGAATTGTTGACGTTGCTAAAGAAGAAGATGAAGAGATATATTTAGCTGAGCCTTCAATATCTGTAGAAAGTTTAACATGTGATAGTTCATTTAATGTTAATTTAAAAGCAATTAATATAGGAACAGATGATTTAGATAATGTTTATTTAAAATTAACAATTGATGGGACTAACATTTCAATAAAATCTACAGAATTTGACTTAGATTCAGACAAATACGATGATAGACAACAAAATGTTGATTTCCTTGTTAAATTACCAAGTAAATTGGATCAAAAAAGTTATGCAATTAGAATTTTGGCATACACTGAAGACGATAGTGTTGTTGGAAGCGTATACAAGTCTATAAACGTAAATGAATGTAGTGAAGTTGTAGATGAAGTAGTCGATGAAGAAACTGACGAAGAACCACAAGAAGAAACTACAGATGATGATGAAGATAATACAGTTTATTTACCAACTGGATGGACTACAAAATTCTTCAGTAGTGAAACTGGAAAAACAATTTTCTGGTTTATGGGTAATTTGGCTTTGTTAGTCATAATAATTTATTTCATCGTAGCTTTGACTAGAAAGAAAACAGTAAAGAAATAAACATTTTATTTCTCTTTTTTATTCATTTTTTTTAAATTCTAGATATATTTATAAATAATATATAAGCTAGTTATTTTACGTGGACTCGTAGCTCAGCTTGGATAGAGCACTAGCCTTCTAAGCTAGGGGTCGCGGGTTCAAATCCCGTCGAGTCCGCCATGGGCGCATAGCCAAGCGGTAAGGCAATCGCCTGCAGAGCGATCATGCGGGGGTTCAAATCCCTCTGCGCCCTTTAAAAAAGTAAAAATTATTCTCTTTTGATTATTATGTAAGCTATATCATCAGTTTGAGTGCATAAATCAAAAATATCTTTTTTTATTGCAAAAAATGTTTCTCTTGCTGAAAGAAGTTTTGATGCAATAAGTCTATCTTGTAGTCCTGAAGGAAAATAATAAACATTTGGACTTTCTGAATCTGGATCTGTATCTTTTAATCTTAATTCAGATAAACCATCTGTGTAAAGAACGATTAAATCTCCTTTATTTAATAGTTTTAATTCGTTCACTTGATATCTTTTTTTTAGACCGAATATTTTTCTTTTTTCTGGCACTGGTCCAAATTGTATATCTCTATCTAAATGATCTTCAGAAGGTACCCACCCGATTGGTTGAGAAGTTTTTGATCTTTCTGGATGTATATCCATTATTCTATTATATTCACTAGAAAAGATTACTGGAGTAGGATGACCTGCAGAGATATATCTAAATGTTCCATCATTAATTATTTCTCCGTAAAGCACAGTAATGGTGTTTTCTAAATCTACTGAACTACAAAACCTCATATTTAAATTTTCAAATAATGGGATAGTTATTCTTCCTTCATAATATAAAAAGTCTGAAACACTTGTTAAAAAAGCATCATGATATCTACTTGTTAATTTTGCCGCGGCAATCCCGTGTCCAGATGCATCTGATAAGGACATTCCACCACGACGTAAATACTGCATTAAATTATCTGCAACTTTTTGGTCTCTTCGTTTGGCATCATCTATTCTTCTTTCTAAATCAAATCTTTTTTTTGAATTAAAATCTAACCATATTATATGATCTCCACCAATTTCTCCATTCAGCTGAATTTCTTCTCCGTAAATATCTATTCCTCCAACATGAGGAATCTCACCAGAATTAGGTAAAGTCATCCTTATTTGATTCTCTTCTCTTCTTATTTCGAAAGGATCTTTTTGCATGCGTGATTTTAAAAGTAAATTAATTTATAAGATTGATTGTTTTAGTAAATAACTTATGATTTATTTAACATAAACTTTATAAATCATTTTTTTAGTTAAGCGTGAGGGTAAAGTGGTGTAAAGTGTGGTCTGATGATACCTCTAGATTGCTCTTCCACGCCCATATAAAATAATTTAGTTTGCATAACCTTTAAAAGCAGAATTTTTGACCCAATTTTATGACTTTGAAAGAGTTTTATCAATCTTTAAACGGAGAAGAATTAGAAGGAAGTTTATTAAATTCTGCGATTTATTCTATAATTAGTTCAATAATCGTTATAATTATATTATATTTTATTTTACCAAATAATTTTTTGAATGAATATGGATTTTATTTATTCTTTGCAATTTTAAGTTATGCTCTAATTATGCCAGGTATAAGACAGATTAAAACCTATAAAAATTTTGCATGCATGTCTGGGATGATGATAGGAATGACTTTTGGTATGATCTCTGGATTTTTATCTGGATTTTTTGTTGGTGCAACTAATGGTATGTTTACTGGTGCTGTATTTGGTATTATTATTGGTATATTTATTGGTATTTGGATGGGATTATGTTGTGGAGTAATGGGTTATTTAGAAGGAATAATGGCTGGATTTATGGGTGGAATAATGGGTGCAATGACTAGTGTGATGATGTTAAATGATCATTTGAAGATATTTACTAGTTTAACATTTATCATTTGCGCAATGATGTTGTTTGGATTGAATTATATGATTTATAATGAAACTAGACAAATGGAAAAAAATAAGAACGAAGGACAGAAGATAATAGTATTACTAAGTGTACTTTTTACTTTATTCACTGTATTAATTATGGTTTATGGGCCTAGGAGCTTTTTATTTGGAGGTTAATATGAAAAAAATATTTTTAATTTTGGTATTAGTACTTATCGTTGTGTTAGGTATTTTATTATTTAATAATAAAGCTGAAGAGAATATTAGTGGGAATACTGTAAAAAATGATGGAGATTTCCAAGAAATTACTTTAAGTATGAAAAATTATAATTATTACCCTAATGAAATTAAAGTAAAAGTTGGAGAACCTGTTAGAATAATTTTAGACAGTAGTGTTGGGGGATGCTATAGAGCATTTACTATAAATGAATTAGAGGTTAGAAAATATTCTAAATCCCCAGAAGATTATATTGAGTTTACACCTACACAAAAAGGGATTTATAGATTCGCTTGTAGTATGGGTATGGGAACTGGAAAGTTAATAGTGGAGTGATTAAAAATGAAAAAATTGTTTATAGAAGGTATGCATTGTGCAAGTTGTGCATCAAATATTGAAAGAAGTTTAAAAAAAATTAAAGGAGTAAAAAGTGTTAACGTTAGTTTGATGACAAGAAAAGCAATCGTTGATGTTGATTCAACAGTTAAGGATGATGATTTGAAAAAAGCTATTTCTAGGACGGGATATAAACTAATAAAAATAGAAGAATGAAAGAAGAGATTAGTTTAGAGGAATTAGAAATTAGATCTTGGAAGAAAAGATTAGTTTGGTCTTGGTCTTTTACGATACCTATTGTATTCTTAATGTATTTCAGTAAATTAACTGGAATGATGTTATTCGAAGAGAAGACTATGATTATTTTACAATTAATCTTAGCTTTTCCTGTAATTTTTATATTTGGTTCTCAAACTATTAAAGCAGGATTTAGAGGATTTTATACATTTTATTTTAGTATGGATTCTTTGATTGCTTTGGGTACAGTTATTGCTTATTTAACAGGAATTTTACAATTTGTTTTTGATATACAAGATTATTCTGGAATATCTGCTATGATAATGTCCATATTTATTACTGGAAAATATATTGAAAGCGTTGCTCGAGGAAAAGCAGGCAAAGAAATAAAAAAATTAATTGAACTTGGGGCTAAAAATGCTAGAGTTTTACGTTCAAATAAAGAAATTGAAATTCCTATTTCTGAAGTTAAAATTGATGACGTTATGATTATTAAACCGGGAGAAAAAATACCTACTGATGGGATTGTCATAAAAGGTGAAAGTTCTGTTAATGAGTCGATGATTACTGGAGAAAGTTTACCGGTAGATAAGAAAAAAGGAAGTAATGTTATTGGTGCAACTATAAATCAATATGGAATTTTATATGTAAAAGCAACTAAAATAGGGCAGGATACTTTTTTGGCGCATGTTATTGATTTGGTTGAGCAAGCACAAAGTAGTAAAGTTCCTATACAGAAGTTGGCAGATAAAATAACTAGTATATTCGTTCCTGTAATATTGATCTTATCTATTTTAACTTTCTTTGGATGGTATTTGTTTTTTGATGAATTAACTAAAGGGATTGGTGCAGCAATATCGGTTTTAGTTATAGCTTGTCCATGTGCTTTAGGTTTGGCTACTCCGATTGCTTTAACAGTTAGTTCTGGCATCGGAGCTAAGAATGGAATCTTAATTAGAAAAGGAGAAGCAATTCAAACTATGAAAGAAATTAAGTTTGTTGTTTTTGATAAAACTGGAACAATAACTAAAGGCGAACCAGAAGTAAGAGAAATTTATTCTTTAATTGATGAAAAGAAATTAATGTTGATAACTGCTAGCTTAGAGAATTTAAGTGAACATCCAATTGCAAAATCAATTGTCAAAAAAGCTAACTTAAAAAAATATTTGGAAGTAAAAAATTTCAAGATAGTTTCTGGAAAAGGTGTTGGAGGTAGTATAAGTAATAAAAAAATATTTATTGGAAATGAAAAGCTAATGAAAGAAAATGAAATTTCATTAAAAAGTATACAAGCCAAAATTGATGATTTTGAAAATAAAGGTTATACTACTATGATTGTTTCTGAAAATAAAAAAATAATAGGAATTATTGGAGTTGCTGATGCAATAAAAGAAGATTCAGTAAGAGCAATAAAAATACTTAATAAAAAGGGATACAAAACGATTATGATAACTGGTGATAATGAAAGAACTGCAAGAGCTATTGCTTCTCAAGTTGGTATAACTATGGTTATATCAAATGTATTACCGGAAGATAAATCTAAAAAAGTTAAAGAATTACAAAAAAAAGGAAAAGTCGCCTTTGTTGGAGATGGAATTAATGATGCACCTGCTTTGAAAAATGCTAATGTTGGTATTGCTATTGGGACTGGAACGGATATTGCAATTGAAGCGGGAGATATTATATTAACTAATGGTTCTTTAATGGGAGTTGTTAAGGCAGTTAATTTATCGAAAGCTACATTTAGTAAGATTAAACAAAACTTATTCTGGGCTTTTGCATATAATGTTTTTGCTATACCTTTAGCTGTAATGGGGATATTACATCCTGTTGTAGCAGAGATTGCTATGGCTTCTTCATCTATTACAGTTGTTGCTAATGCTAATTTATTACGGCGTAAAAAGATTTAAATAATAAAGAATTAATTTTTGTTTATGCATTACAGACATAAGTTTAGAATATTGTTATTTATTTTTATTATTTTGTTTGTTCTTTTTGTAAAATTTACTTGCTATGGGCAAAATGGTTTTTTAAGTTGGAATGAACAGTGCGATGAATGTAGATGTAATAATCTTTTTAGTTATGCTTGTGAAGAAAAAGATTGTATTTTAAAACAGGAAGCTTTTTGTGGAACCTCAACTTCTGGAAGTTGTCAAACTCAGAATGATTGTGTAACTGATGGTTGTTCTGGACAGATTTGTAGAAGTATAACTGATCCATCAGATATCCCGACACCCACAACATGTGAGTATAGAGATTGTTATAATAATGAATTATATAATATGGTTTGTGGTTGTATAGAAAACAAATGTCAATGGACGAGTTTAGGCTAAAAAATTAAATTCTGTTTTTGTTTTAATTCCATCAACAGTTGTTTCTCTTATTAGTTTCCCTTTTCTTTTTGCATGGATTCTTGCTAAAGCAAAATCATTTTTATATTGATCCGGAACTATTATATCTTCTATTAGGAAAGTATGTTTTGCAAAGAATTTTTTAAATGGTTTTTTAGAATCAAATGCAAAATTCTCAATTATTTTATTGTCTGAAGTTGTAAAAACACAATAATCTGCTTTTGGTTCTTGATCTTCTTTTGTTGGAGATTTTCCAGATTTTGGGGCCTTTTCTTTTACTTTTAATGTACCATACTCTGTGCTAAAAGATAAATTAACAGAATACATTGAAAATTTATGACATAATTCTAAAACTTGTTCTTTTGTCAATTCTTGATCAATAATGTGTTTTTTTACACCCATTGCATTTTTTATATCTTGAAATTTAATAGTTGATTCTTCACTCAAATTTTTTGTTGCAAAAATTATTCCATTAACTTGAGTTTTATCTTTTATTGTGTTAGCTAGTAATTCTACTAATTCATTTGTAAATTCAGAAGAAGTTTTTATTTTAATTGTTTTTGAAGCAGAAATATCTATAATAGCTTTACATTCAAATGTTCCCTTGCCAAACTTGATAAATTGTTTGTGAACATAATCATCTATTTTATTTTCTGCTATCTTTTTTATGAAATTCATGAAAATTATTAGTAATGGCACTATTTTTATAGATTATGGTTTTTTAGTAAGGGTTATAAATGTCTTATTTTTAATAAGTTTTGAAGCCCCATAGTCTAGCGGTCCAAGACACGGCCCTCTGGAGGCTGAGGCCCAGGTTCGAATCCTGGTGGGGCTATCCTAACCAAGGGTTAGGTAGCGACCAAAATAGTTTAAACCATTATTTTGAATAAACTAATTGCTAATTAAGATAGATTTTTAATATGCTATCAGTTATAGAATTTATGAAAAAAAAGAGTTTACCTCTGTTAGACTTTGTTAGTTCTAATTATAAGGATGTAAAACTTGACAAAGTTTTATTAATTGCTTCTCAACACATTTTAGAAAGCCAGAGACTAATGTTTGAATATTTTATAGAAAAAGGATTGAAACCTAAAAATATCTTTTTAATAGGAAAATGCTATTCAACAAATAGAGACGTTATTAAGAGATTTCAGAAAATGGGAATTTACGTTTCTCCTAAAAGCGAGTCTTTTGACCAAAATTTGTCTTTTGATGAACAATTTGAAGGTTATACACGAGAGTTATTAGATTATATAAATAAAGTAGTTAATCTAAAAAATTATGATAGAGTTATAATTCTTGAAGACGGAGGAAGTCTCTTATCTTATGCAAACAGAATCTTAAAAGATACTAGAAATATTATAGGAATAGAACAAACTTCTGCAGGTTATGAGAAGTTAAAAAATATAAAATTGGATTTTCCAGTTATTAATGTAGCTCGTTCTTATGCTAAACTAAAAGTTGAATCACCAATAATAGCTAAAACTTGCATTGAAAGGCTAAAGAGTAGTTTATCAAGATTGAAACTTAAACCAAAAAGTATTTTGATTATTGGGGCTGGAGCAGTTGGAAATGCAATATATGAAGAACTAAATAGTAACTTCTTAGTCAAAAGATACGATTTAGACTCCAACCTATCAGACTACAAAAACGAAAGTCTCAAAGCGATATTAGGTGAATTTGATATGATTATCGGTAGTACTGGAAAAGAAATAATTGATATCTCTCTTTACAAATACTTAAAAGATGATGCCATATTAGTCAGTGTTTCTTCCTCAGATAGAGAATTTTCAGCAGTTAATTTACGTAAAATGATTGATAAAAAAATCACTTGCCATGATGACCTAAAAGTTAAAAGTTGGTACCTATTAAATGGGGGATTTCCTATAAATTTTGATGGAGCCGAAGATAGTGCTAGTTCAGAAAAAATTCAAATAACTTTAGCCCTATTATTCGCATCTCTCTGTTTAGCAGTAAAACAGAACTATCGTAAAGGTTTGATAGATTTAGAAAAGAACACTCAAAATCAAATTATTGATGAGTTTGGTAAATTGTAACCCGTTTTAAGCAAAAAAGCCTAGAAAATACTTTTAGTTTAATAGCTAGCGGGGCTATTCTTCTCTATATTCCTCATCTTTTTCACCAAGATGTTTTAAAACATTTTTTCTATATTTAAATGGAGCATTATATTTTTCTGCTAACTCTAAATATTCTTTTTTTATTGTTTCTAAATTTGGAGATTTTAATCCTTTTAATTCATTGAAAATTGCCGGATTATTAACAGCTTTACGGCCTATCATTATTCCGTTTACATTTATTTTTTTGAAGTATTCAACTTGTTCTTTTGTATTTATGTTTCCATTTGCGATTATTTTCTTCCCTGTTTTTACACATTCTTCATATACTGAATAATCTGGCTCTTCTTTGTAAGTTTGGGCACCATAACGTGCATGAACTATGAAAAAATCTGCATCAACTGCATCAATTAAATTTAAATAAATTTTCTTTTCTTTTTCAAATTTATTCATACCTAAACGCATTTTTATCGAACAATTATAACCATAATCGTGAATTATGTTAACCAGTTTCTTTGTTTTACTTATTCTTTTAATCATTGCACAGCCTTGACCTAATTTAATAACTTGTGGGCTTGGACAACCCAAATTAAAGTTGAAACCTTCAAAACCTTGATGAGGTTTGAATAACTTTAGAAATTTTTTTAATCTTGGTTCGTTTGCACCTAAAAGTTGTATTATTACTGGAGTGGAATCTTTAAATTCTAATCTTGACCATGTCGCAGCATTATTCCTTGATAATGGATCAATTCTAACCATTTCCGTGAAGGTTGTATCTGCACCATATTTATGACAAATAGTTCTAAATGCTGAATCTGTTATATCTTCCATTGGTGCAAGCATAAATGTAAAATTTTTCATGATTATAATAGTTAGAAGTTAGTTTTATAAAGGTTTATTTAGCATTGAAATTAAGCTCCTGTAGTCTAGCCCGGTTCAGGACGATGGCCTCTCGCGCCGTCAACCCGAGTTCAAATCTCGGCGGGAGCATTTACATTATTTAAAAATAATAATTAATTGTGTATTACATTAATATTAAGTGACAAAAAATATTTAAATTACGGCCCATTTCTCGAATCAAGAATAATTAGGAGGTTTTGATTATGGAAACAGATATATCTGATATTGCCGTTCTTTGTGTTGATCCTGTGCATAAACGTTGTGGCCAGGTAGGAAAACTTATATATCACGATTCGAGAGAGAGTGGTTTATTACAAGTTGAGTTTGCTGATGGAAGGAGGGTTCAGTTTCCAGATGGAGGAGAACCTAGAGATGAATGGAAACCAGTGGAAAGATTCTATCGCCATAATGATAAAGCAGGTAGAGCATGGGATTCTTCTAAAGATAAGGCTGGACCAGAAGGATTAAAAGCAAGATATCTGGGATTGAATGTAGGAACAATAGATGATCTCGCTGGGAACTATCTGGCTGTTTTTAGAGAAAAATTAGAATAATTTTATTTATTTTTTTAATAAAACTTTTGTGAGTCAAGATTAAAACTACTTATGATTTTTATTTAATAACAAAGAAATTAAATAAATAATAATGGCTAGTAAAGCAAATATTCCGAAGACTATTAGTGTTAAAGTTTTATCTTTTTGTTTTTGGGCTGGGCTAGCTGGTATTGTTGTTATATATTCTTTGAATACATTATAATTTGGTTTTACTATTGCGTCTCCATTGACATAACTAATAAGGCTACTTAGTGGATGATTTACTGCTGTTGATGTTGGCGATTGAATCAATGTGAAATAATATGCTTCTGTTACATTTAACTCTAATATTTTATCTAAATATTTTCTTAATTCTTCTGCTTGGTAAGTTTCGTTATAAGCATCAAATCTTAAATCATCTTCATTAGGACCACCAAATTCAGTAATAATAATAGGTTTATCTGTTAAAGTTCTTAGTGCTGCCATATATTCATCCCAGTTAGCCGGATCATCATAAAGATGTATATCTACAGAATCATATCTTGCATTAGTCAAAGCATATTCTAATCTATCAAGACGGTTATTAGCATCTGGATTATTACATAAACCAGTCATAGTGCTTTCATTGATTAATGTACCATTATCCAAGACTACTTCAGTTATAGTATGTAGTTGACATCCTGCAAGCACAACTAATGGCCATTTTGTTACTGATCCCAAAACAACTTCTGTTTCTGGTGAATTAATTTTTGTAATATCATATACCCAGTTAGCATATTTTACATAATCCTGTTCAGATCCTACGAATTGAAGTGTGCTATCCCATTCATTACTAAACTGGATTTTATCTATTCTATTTGAATATCTTCTAGTTACATTTGAAACATAATCTTGAAAATCTTGTTCATACTGAGTTTGGAATACACATGAATTTTCATTTGCTGTAGCCGGATCACAATACCAGTAAGGATTATTTGAAGAATCTAAGCCAACCGGTTTTAAAGTAAGCACAAATGTTGAATGGGTTGCTTCTGCGAAATCAATAATCCTACTATCTAAACCTCCCCAACTTTCTTGATCTTGAACTGGCTCTCTTAATCCCCAATTTTCCCAAATCCTTGTTTTATTTACATTAAGATCTGCTAGTTTTTCTGCGGAAAAAGTCATTTCTGCATCAGTACGTAATGGTACACCCATTCCAAATTTTGTAGTTAATGTACAAGGATCACAAGAACCTCCACAGTCTACACCAGTTTCATCTCCATTCTGAATTCCATCTGTACAAGTTGGAGTTACAACGCAAGGATCACAAGAACCTCCACAGTCTACACCAGTTTCATCTCCATTCTGAATTCCATCTGTACAAGAAAAAGTAGTACATGAAGGATCATTAAAAGTTATTACTGGGACCACACAAGGATTCAATTCACAATTACAATTTGTTAAACAAGAATTAACTATATCATCACTATAATTATAATAATCATTTCCAATGCAACGATCTGGACCACCACAATTAGTTGGAGCACAATTATTATTTGCATCACATTCTGCACCACAAAAAACATTACAATTATGAGTTATTGTTAAAACTCCAACACTACAAGAATCAATAATCTCATTACAAGAAGATATAAATTCTGATCTAAAATCCCTAGTTACATCTATTCCATCTGGAACATATAAACAAGTTGCCACCCCAAGTATATTGTTACTTGAACAATCTACTGGAGTTCCGGCCCAACAATCTAATAATGCATTACAAGTTTCTACACCATCACAAGTTAAACCATTACTACACAAACTATCATATGGCGTATGCTCTATTATATCTAAATCATCATTACACACATCAATAGTACATGATACATCATCATCAATAACTAACGGAGTTCCAACTTGACAACCTAATAATATGTCACAAGTTTCTACACCATTACAAAACAAACCATCTGTGCATAAGTTATTATTGATAATTCCTCCACAAACTCCTGCAGTACATTGATCAGTTTCAGTACAAGATATCCCATCCTCACAGGAAGTTGTGTCTGGAAGAGCAGTAAAGACGCAAGAAGGACTTGCTCCCTCAATCTGAACACAAGTATTAGAAGTACAATTGTTAAGATCATCACAATCAGAATCAATGTAACAAGTACAATTCAAATCGGATGTACACATATCTAAACCTTCTCCTTCTAATTCAACACAAGAATTTGCGACGCATTCTAAATGAGTTGGCACGGGTAAAGAATTATCTTGTGTGCTGGTTCCACCACCTCCACCCCCTCTATGTCTGGGAGTTGTTGTGTTGGTTGTTGAATTTGATTGATTTGTTGGTATCACACAATCTAAAGTTGCTGAACATTGGTTTTCACCTTCACCAGAAACTTCTGTACAAACATAGTCTACACATTCTAAATGTGATTCTTCTGTTACATTTTCTGGATTTGCAACATATCTTCTTTCCCAATTAATGCATCCAGATGTTAATACTACTAATAAAAGTAATAAAACTATTTTTTTCATTAGTTTATATTTTGATAATGATAATATAAATTTTTTGGTCGTTTGAAAGGCTACAATTCTTATTTTATATACATTAAGCATATCTTTATAAACTCTTATTTAACTAAAAAAATATGGGAAGTTATAAATCAAAACCACGTGGAGGATTTGGAAGTAGAAATGGTGGTAACCGTTTCGGCGGAAGATCTGAAGGTGGAAGCAGTAGATTTAGTGGTAGAGCAACCAGAAGAGCTGGGAAAAAATCTTTTGAAATGCATGATGTCATCTGTGATAAATGTGGTAAAGAATGTCAAGTTCCATTTAAACCTACAAATGATAAACCGGTTTATTGTAGTGAGTGTTTTGGTAAAAAGGAAGAATCTAGTGGTGAGTATGGCTCAAGAAAAAATGATAATTCTAGATCGAGAGATAGACCAGCTCGTTCAGAAGGTATGACTCGTGAGCAATTTAATAATATTAATGCAAAGTTAGATAAAATAATTCAAATTTTGGATAACGGTTAATTTTTCAGGAAAAATATATAAATGACTTTCTCTAAAAGTTATTAAAAGATGATTCAAGATGGTCTGTGGTTTATTAGTATCATTATAGTAGTTGCTGCTTTGTTAACTATTATTGCTAGAATCATAAAACAGCCACCGATAATAGCTTACTTATTTTCTGGAGTTTTAGTTGGCCCTTTGTTTTTTGATTTAGTTGGAACTAGTTATTCTAGTATGATACAAACTTTTGCACATATTGGGGTTGTATTTTTATTATTTATTGTTGGTCTAAGTTTAGATTTAAGAGTTTTAAAAGAAGTTGGAAAAGTATCTACGTTTGCAGGGTTAATAGAAATAATACTAACTTCTAGTATAGCATTTTTGATTGCAATAGGATTGGGATTTTCTAATATAACTGCTCTTTATCTTGGAATTGCTTTAGCATTTTCTTCTACTGTTGTTGTGGTTAAAACTTTAGCAGATAAAAAAGAGATAGATAGTTTGCATGGAAGAATTGCTCTAGGTATATTGATTGTTGAGGATTTTGTTGCAGCTTTAGCATTAATGGCAATTCCTTTGTTGAATCAATCTAGCAATTTTTATTTAATTATTAAAGAACTTGGATTAGTAATATCTTTGATCATTCTTATATTTTTATTTACTTCTTTTTTATTGAATAGATTACTAAATTATTTGGCAAAGAGTCAAGAAACATTATTCTTGTTTGGTATTGCTTGGGTTTTGATTATTTCTGTGATATTTAATAGTTTTGGATTCTCTTTGGAGATTGGAGCGTTAATAGCTGGCATGTCTTTGGCATCTAGTAGATATAATCTAGAGATAGGCAGTAAAATTAAACCATTAAGAGATTTTTTCATGGTTTTATTTTTTGTATTTTTTGGAAGTCAACTAACTGAAATGATAAGCGCAGATTTAGTAAAAAAGGCGATAGCGTTTTCTGCATTTATTACAATTGGAAAACCAATAATAGTTATGTCTGTATTAAGACTGTTTGGTTATAAAAGAAGGACTAATTTTTTAGCTGGCGCAAGCTTGGCACAAGTTAGTGAATTTTCATTAATACTTGGAATGATGGGGTATACTTTAGGATATTTAACAAAAGAGTTATTATCTTTGATTGTTTTGATAGCAATCATAACAATTGCATTAAGTAGTTATAGTATTTATCACTCTACTTCAATATTTAATAGGCTATCTAAAATTTTAGGAACATTCGAAAAGGAAGAAAAAATAAAGAATAAAATAACTAATTATGATGTAGTTGTTTTTGGTTACCATAGGGTTGGTTATAAAATATTAGAAAGATTAAAGAAAATGAAGTTATCTTTTGTGATTGTAGATTATAATCCTAAAACTATATTAAATTTAGATAAACAAGGGATAAAAAATATTTTCGGAGATGCAAATAACAAAGAGTTTTTAGAAGAGATTAAATTGTATAATGCAAAATTGATTATTTCAACTATAACAGAGCATCAATCTAATTTAATTATAAGGGAAGTTTTGGATGAAAATAAATCAAAATCAATATTTATTGTAACAACTGAGCAACCGAGAAATGCAGTTGATTTGTATAAGAAAGGTGTTGACTATGTGTTAATACCGCATCATCTTGGTGGAGAACATGCAGCAGAGATGATTGAAAAATTTGGGTTAGGTAAGTTGAAATATAAAGAAGCAGGCAAAAAACATTTAAAAGAATTAGAAAAAGGAAAGAATAAATCAAAATATAATTAAGATTTTTTATCTTTGAATTTACCAAATGGCCATGTTCTAGTATTTGAAACAAAAATCATATATTCAACATATTTGCTTAGCTGAACCTTCCATATATTACAAAACTCAGCTATTTCTTTGTCTGGCTTACCTTTCACTAATGTGTAAATTATATTTATAACAACAAAAACTGCAATCAAATGCGCCCAAACCCCTAGTACAATTCCTGAAACTATTCCTACGGGGATTCTCATCAATGCTTCTGATTTTTCTTTTTTCATGTTTTAAATTTAATTTGTGAGTTTAAAAATTTGTCGATATTTTAAATATAGAAATAGTTAGTTTTTTAAATTGAGAAAATAAGTTAATCCTATGAAAAAGGGGCAAGCAGCAGTTGAATTTTTGATGACTTATGGATGGGCAATTTTAGTTGTTTTGATTTCAGTTGCAGCTTTAGCTTATTTTGGAGTTTTGAATCCCAGTCAAAAGTTACCTGAAACTTGTTTTTTTGTTATAGGTATTGGTTGTAATGATTTTAAAGTGGATTCTGATAGTGTAACTTTGTACATCACTAATGGAGGTGGAAAAGATTTTATGAACGTGTCTTTTTCAGTTATAGGAGAAGGGCCATGTAGTAATGATAGTTCTAATATTGAAGAATTAAGAGATGGTGAAACTAAAGTTTTTGTAATAAATTGTACTGAAAAACCATCATCTGGAAGTGCATTTAAAAGAGAAATTAGAATGAATTATATCGAGAAAGAAGGTTTAAGCCATAGTTATATTGGAAACATTCAAACAAAAGTAGAAGATTAAATTTTTATTGTTTCATTCTTTACACGAATTCCTTTTTTGTCTAAAATTAAGTTGAAAACATGATTAGGAACTTTTGTTCCACGCATTTTTAATATTTCTAGTCCTCTCCTTCTTTTATTTCCTTTTCTCATATGATAAAGTAATATTATCCCATCAACTTCAAAATCTAAAGCTGTGGAAACAATTTCTTTACGATCGCTATCTCCTTCGTCTTGAGCAGTCAATATTGCTGTACAATCCCAGGAATTGATAACATTAAATAATGTTAATGCTGCTTCCTTCTTTGCTAACTCATTAGCATAAAGTAGGGCAAAAGAAGTTATAGAATCTATTGCTATTCTTTTAATTTTTTTCTGATGAACTAATGTGTCTAACGTTCCTCCTCCTTCTAGAAGAATTTGTTTAATCTGTTCTGGTGAATAAACCAAGAATGTAAACAATCCTTCCCTTTCATATTTTTCTAAGTCCCATCCAAACATTTGCATATTTTCATAGAATTTTTCTTTTATAACTTCGAAAGTTATGTATACTACATTTTCCCCCTTTCGTAATCCATCTAATAAAAATTGAGTAACAAATATTGTTTTACCTGAACCTGGTCCACCTTCAATTAAATTAATAGACCCCTCTTTGTATCCTCCTTGAATTAACGGATCTAAACCTGGTATTCCAGAACATATTCTGCTTTTTGGAGAAATTCTAATAGATTTTTTTAATCTTGGTTTAATGTCAAAAATAGATTTTGTTTTTTCAGCAATATGTTTGATTTCTTTTTTTTTCTTTGTATCCTTATTTTTCTTTTTTTGCATAGTGAATAAAATTATTAATGATATATAAACTTTATTGCTGGAAGTTTATTAAGTCTCCCATAATATTGCCTATTATCAATCTTACTAAAAAGAACATTAATAATGATATAGTTATTAGAATTGGAATATAACGGAAACCATATTTTTCTTTTCCTTTCGAAATTAGACCAATTATAAAACCACCCATGATGCTAGAAATTATTATTGAAACTATTATGTAAGTCACTCATCTTCTAGTATTAATACTAGAAGATGAGAAGTTTAAGATAGGTATCGCAAATCTTGATGATGCAGCTTCAGGTATATCTATGGTCCCAAATATATCAGTTATAACTTCTGCTAAGAAACTAGATAAACCAAATAACATTGGTGCTCCGAAGCATATTGCGGAAAATATAAATATAACATACATCATGACATTACTTCTTATTTTTTGATCAACTAGTACTTGGTGTTTTAAATTTGCAGAAGTTTGATCCAACAATCTAGCTAATTCTCCTCCACTTCTTAAACCAGAAGATAATAGTTCCATAGTCTTTCTATAAGTATCTGATTTTATTCTATTGGTGGAATCTAATAACGCCCTTTCTAATGGTTTTCCTAACGCTACTTCTTTCCCAATCATATCTAACTCTTTCCCAAACCTGCCAAATTCTGGTCTTACACTAGATAATATTGCTTGGTCCACAGTCAAACCAGACTTTAAATTGGAAGACATTATTTGTAATGAATCTGATAGTATAGTTTCAACTTCTCTTGCTATCCTATCTACTTTCAACATTAGGGGAACATAAACAAGTATTTCTATTAGTAAGAATAAAAGCAACCATTGAATTAAGAAAGGGATTTCAGTATAAATCAAACTTAATAAAAATGCCCCAGCTAAACCAATAAATAAAGAGGCCATAGTAACAAAACCTAGATAGTTTTCAGGATCTACTTTAGAACCTGAATATAACAATAATTTTGCATAAGACTTCCTTACTTTCAAGGGAAAAATTCTTGCAAATAATCTGTACACCATTTTATTCTAAAAGATTAGGCCTCCTAGTTTTTAATACTCCGATGAACATTAATTGAAAAAAGAATACTATAGTCAATAATCCCCAAAAGATTAACTTAGTTGCTCCAGAAGTTAAATTGAGAAAAGAAGATATAACCATTATAAATGTTGTACCTAATGATGGAATGATGACTGCTATCATCATATAAAACATAGCTAGTGGATTTAACTGCGAACCATATTTTTGAATTTCGATTAATTGTTCTTCTGAAAGATTTTCTATACTTAATTTTATAACATCTGACATATTACTACCTGTTTTCATACCATTGATTATTTGCCACATTGTTCTTCTAAAATGGATTGATGGATTGTTTTTTGCTAAATCTTCTAGTACCATTGCTTGTTGTTCGCCTGCGTTTATTCTACGAACAGCTAATTTAAATTGTTGTGAAACACCACCATAATCTCCGTCACTTATGATAGCAAGAACATTGAATAATGGAACACCAGAATTTAATTGAACTAACATATTTTGAAGTGCCGGAATTAAATTTCTTTCTATATTTTTTATTTTTTTACTTGCTTTTAAATTTGGATATATTGCTTGTTGAGAAAATATAAATAAGGAGATTATAAACACAATTATTATTCCAATTATTGGGCTAGTTTGATATTTAAATAATATTAGAGACGCTAAAGCGGAGAATATAATAAAAAAGAATGCCGTTGCAGTTATACACATACTGATGTATTCTTTTGGTTTTAATTCTATGTTAGATTGTTCTAAAGAATTATCTAATCCTTTAATGTGTTTACTTACTGGGTCTCCTAACCAGTAAAATGCCCTGGATAATTTCCTTAGCAATACTGGAGGTAAAAAGGAAAATGGTATTACTATCATTTTATTCTTTTTAGTAATGTTTCAGGGTTTAAATAGTAATCCCTCATTATCTTTCCTACTTCTTCTACAGTTCGCATATTATTCTTAACCATCCATTCTAGTATTCTTTTCTTTTCCATTAAATCTTTTTTTAATTGTGGCATGGATAAACCAGTGAATCTATTTAAATCTTCGAACAATCTTTGAGGAGCATTTAATAAATCTAATTTATCTGTATCTGGTCTCCATCTGTATAAAATGTTTGGTTTAACACTTAAAATTTCTCCTTCTGCATCTACAAACTCAGATACTTGTAAAGTTCTTCTAATTCCTCTTCTTCTATCCCTAAACATAACTACATTTAGATTTACTGCACTAAGTAAGTTAGGTGGAACTTCTATTGGTGGATTAACAAGTCTACGAATTGTTTCTGCACTGGAATCTGCATGAACAGTTGAATAAACACTATGGCCCGTATGCATTGCTTCGAATAAAACCTCGGCTTGATCTTTTTTTCTCATTTCTCCTAGAATTATTCTATCTGGTCTCATTCTTAAAGAATTTACTAATAAGTCTAACATATCAACTTTTCCTTTCCCTTCTGGATTTGACTCTCTCGTGGTTAGTGGACACCAGAATAAAAATTCTGGTAATTGTAATTCTCTTGTATCTTCAATAGAAACAATTCTGTGATTTGGTGGAATAAACGGCATGCAAACATTTAAGAAAGTAGTTTTACCTGAACCAGTTCCACCAGAAATTAAAATTGACATTTCATATTGAACACATAACCAAACTAATGCAAAAATCTCTGAAGTACATGTTTCATTTTTTATTAAATCTGTAACAGTATAAGGATCTCTTGCAAATTTTCTGATGGTTATTGTATTACCTTTGCTAGAAATTGGGAATAATACTGCATTTGCTCTGTCTCCAGTTATTAAATGCGCATCTAGTAAAGGACTTAATGTTGTAATCTGTCTACCTACCCTTCTAGCGATTATATTAGAATAATTTTGAATATGTGATTCTGTAGAAGGTTTGACATTTGATTCTAACCAACCATATTTTCTATGAAATATTCTTATATTTTCTGCTGCAGAAAGAATTACTATTTCTTCTATATCATCATCAGCTAGCAAACATTCTACTTCGCCAAGACCTAACATATCTTGTATTAAAATTCCGATTAAAACCCTTTTTGTTTGATCATCTAGATTAATCAGTCTTTCTTTTAACATTAAACTTGCGCTCTCTTTAAATTTCTTTTTTATATTTTGAGATTCATTTACATCTAATATTTCTGCACTAGAAATGTTTACTTTAGAAATCAAATCTATTTTTATTTCTTCTAACAATGCCTTGGTAGCTATACCTAATAATGGCCTATTTACTAAATACCGTTTTGTTGTAGATTCTGAACCAGTTATTATAATACTAATATCCATATCTTCTGCTTTTACAAAATATTTATCTATTACAGGTTGATTTTTCAAATCTGGTTGTGGTTCTTTTATTTCTGCAACAACTTTTGGTTCAATTTCTCTTTTTTTGTTTAATTTTTTCTTTTTCATTCTATAGACCTTAATTCTGGTTCACCAATTAGAGGATAATGAATTAATATTAAATTACGACTTTCTAATATTCTTGCCCAATCTTCCACTTGTTTTTTATTCATTTTAAAATATGATGCAGTATTGGATACTGAAATTTTCTTTTTTTCCATTATATAATTATAAAATTTATCGAACTCAGTAAGATAAATTTTCTTTGGTTGCTCAGGTAAACCAATTATTTTCGCCAATTCTTCTTTTTTCTTTTTTGGTTTCTTGAATATATTAATTAATTGAAATAATATTATAGCACCAAATAAAATGTAAATATAAATACTGTTAAATAAATATAACGCAACTGCACCAATTATTATGAAAAGAATTAATAAAAATATTTTAAATCCTATAACTGACTTTTTTTTAGGTAATTTTATTTTTTGAATTTTTTCTGGTTTGTTTAAAGAAGGTTTCTTTGTTGGCTCTTTATTTTTTAATATTTCGGTATAACCAGTTAAACTTTTTGTATTTTCTTTTTCTTGTGCAGGTTTGTTCATACTAATATTTCTTGTTGGAAACTTGATTATTGGAATTTTAACTTTCTTTTTTTGCAACAATCTTTTTGTAAAATTATGCTTCTTTTTTAATTTATTAGAATGTTTTCTTTTTTTATTCTTAACAGTATTATGTTTAATTCTCTTCTTTTTCCCCATGATATTAAATTTCAAAAAATGAATTTATTAAAGGTTGCTTTAATTATTCAGTAGTTATAAAATTCTCGGGGTAGAATTGACTAAAATTTCTAAATTGGAAAAGTTCATTAAATACAATCCCTGTGGATAATTCACAGTTAACATTTCTCCAGAGTATGGAAAAGTAGCAATAAATGTTGTGGTAATATTAGTATTACTTCTATCTAGTTCTACACACTGAGCACACAAAACCCCAATAGTTAAATCCATTTTATTATTCAATCTAAATGTGTTAACTAAAGTAGAGTTTAATAAATAAGTTTCACTAGTAGTATCTCCATTCTTGTCTGAAATAGTTAAATTTAATACGAAATCGTCTCCGGGGTTTTGAGTTACCCAGTCTATTTCTGAGCCTACATCATTTAATTGAGTGACACCTAATTTCACTTGAGATAAATAGGAACCAGGATAAATTCTTAATAATACGTCATTATTTTCATTTATGTGGGTATATCTAAAATTGTTAGGGTCTACAATTATGGGAATTTTTTCAGAATTACCGTAAACTTTTGATAAATCAAAATTTATTTCTGGTTGATCAGCTTCAACAAAATTAGATAATGTTTGCATATCTGAATAAAATGAAGAACCATAATTTGCAAAATTTGTGTTAATCGATTCTGATATTGTTAAATCGGTGGAATTTGTTTCATCATTCCAAAAAAGATTTATTGTTATACCATCATCAATTCCACTAATTATTCTATCTAAGGAAACTTTTAGCATATAAATCCTATCTAGAGATCCAGATTCTGAGAGTCTTAAATTTGATTGATGTAATGTTTTTGTGACTAATAGAGATAAAACTACTACTAACATTACTAAAAAAAATGCACTAAATGTAAAAAAGATTCCTTTTTTTAATCTAACCATATCTTATACCTCGCACTACAAAAGCTTGTTCCGGTGGAAAAATAAAATTTACCACTAGTTATTGATTTATCTTCTGAAGGAATTGAACCTGACTCAAAATTACATGCCCCGCCAGAACTGCTTATTATATACATATTGAACCTTTCAGGTAAAGTATTATCTATAAATTGTGATATTTGTAATGAATTTGGATTATCAAAATAGCCTTGATGTAGCATAACCACTATTAAATCAGTTCCTATTCTTAATATCTGTAAAGTTGAATAAGGGTCTTGTGTTTTTTGAACAACAAAATAATTAGCTAATATTAACAGAGAAAAAACTACAGTTAATGCTACAGCAACATCTAACGTGAAGATGAATGCTTTTTTATTCTTGGCTAGAAAGCCAAAATTCGAGTATTGCTTCAGATTCATTGTATATCACATATCTTTTTAGAGTTACATAATTTGTATTATTCATTTTTATTCCTTTTTCTATTACAGGATTAAAATCAGAACCATCAATATTTAAAATTTTAAAATAATATTCATATGAGTTTATACTTAATTTGTCTTTTGTATAATTATAATCTAAAGATAAAAATGTTGTAAGCTTATCATTATCTATAACATGATCCTCTTTTGCTAAACCAATTATTGTTAATGGATCTTCTGCTGTGTCTTCACCAAATTTTTCCCATGCAGAAGGTTTGCCTGCATATCTTGTTAATAAATCAGAAATGTGGTATGCCCTAATTAAATTTGTGTTTTGAGAAATTCGTTTATCTATCTTTTCATTGTAATCATTCCAGGTAATCATTATCGCAGTTACTAAGATACCAAATATCATTGCAGCTATGAATAAGTCTAGTACTGCTACTTGTGCTTTTTTATTGCGTTTGATTAACATTTTCTAGTATAATATAATTATCTTCATTTCTTATTTTTATATCTCCAGTAACTTGCCCATATGGTGCAAATGCGGAGAAATGACAGGTTACTTCATTACCTTCTTCAGGTCTAACTATCAAATAATAAGCATTAGATATCAAATTTGTTAAAACATTGGAATACTCTCTTTCCGAAACACCAATAAAATTTACGTTAAAATCTGCAGAATAAAATATTTTACCTTGACCATAATCCCAATACATAACTGCCGGCTTGTTAATGCTATCTAAGAGATTGTGATGATTAATATATTTAGCTATTGTTTTAAATCCTGATGCATTAGTATTAGTAATATAAGATCTTTCTTCAAAACTTAATGTGTCCCCGATACTTAAATCTATAGATTCATCTGTATCATTTACTATTACATTTGTCCTATGATTACTCCATCCCCAGGCATTATCTTTTTGATATAACTTTACATTAAAAATATTCCATTGATCATTAGAAGTTCCATCTACATTACATCTATAAGAATCGCTTGCATATGTTGCTCCACCTTTTCTACACATAACATGTTCAGAGATGATTAATGCATTTCCTGCAGAAACCCATTCAGATAATCTGTCTATGTAATCAGTTTGATAGCTTATATGAGAATCTTCAAGATATATTGTATTGTAATTATCTAGATTGTTCATTAGATCATCTATTGTGTTCGGAATCAATGTTAACATCCATCCAGATACTCCGCTACTACAACCTGGATCTCCCAAATCACTGAAACATACTCTATACCAATCTGGATCTGGGTCCAATTGAGCGTTAACTTGTTCATAAAATTCTCTTGTGGTTGGACCTGCTTCTGAAGCTAGAAAAGCTATTATTGGTTCTTCACCAACACTAGTTGCGACTCCCCCACCAACACTAATTATACTTCCATTAAACGCAGTGATTACAAAATCTGTATGTGTTTGTACTTCTGTTCCCGGACCAGAAACATAAACAGAATTTATTAGGTTAGTCATTTTTAAACATTCACTTCTTTTTTCAATGTAATCTTCTTGTTCACCAAGTTTTATTTGATAATTTAAAGTAAAAACTGCAATTAATAGAAACAAGAACATTATAGTTCCTACCCCAAACATTATTTCTGGAGTTACTTGAGATTTACGATTTTTGTATTTGAACTGTACCATTTTCTAAAACTTCAATTTCCATTTCAAAATTCCCTTGTTCGGTAGGAATTGAACCAGTTACTGGGCCTTTAGTAGTGTAATAAAAATCAGAAGTGTCACCAAATATATCTATTTTAATTAATATTTCAGTGCCACTAACTTTTGTTTCGCTTATTGCACCGGGCAAACTGATAATAACATAATCTTTATTTCCTGGGCCAAGAGAATAAAGAGAATCCGTGGTTCTTCCTAAGGTTTGAACTGCATCTTCCAATTTTTCTACTTTAACATTTTGAGAGGAATAATAACTTACGTAGTAAAATAAGGGGATTAATACTACTAATAAAGCTCCAACTAATATCATGTATTCGAAAGCTGCTTGCCCCTTTTTCATAACATGAAATCTGGATTGATAGTATATATAGGTTATTGTTTTTATTCTCCTATGATAACAAACTTTATAAATCAGTAGTTTTAGTAAATATGTAGAAATCATAATAATTTAGTGAGGTGAAAAAGAGATGAAGAACAAAAAAGGACAAGCGGCTATGGAGTTCTTGATGACCTATGGGTGGGCAATTTTAGTTGTTTTGATTGCGATAGGTGCATTAGCATACTTCGGTGTTTTAAATCCAGGTAGATTCTTACCTTCGAGCTGTACCATAATGCCAGGTGTGTCTTGTGAAGATTTCCAAGCAATAGATTCTACAGAAACCGTATCATTAACTATGAGAAATGGTATTGGTGATGACATTACAAATGTAACCGTTTTAATAAATCAACCAGATAGTAATGTTACAATATGTGATTTAAGCTGTAGTACGGGTTGTACTAGTACAAATACTATGCCTGATGGTCAATTAGCAACATGGACAGCAAGTGATTGTACGGCAGGTACGGGTGTAGGTACTCAAGGTAGTAAGTTCAAAGCTGATGTATTGTTTACGTATACTACAAGTTCTGGATTACCACATACAAAAACTGGTTCTATGACAACACAGGTTGAATAAACCTTTTTCTTTCTTTTTTTAGTTAGTTTTTTATAGTATTAATTTTAATCATTTTTATGGTAAAATATTATATAACAACTGCAATAGATTATGTAAATGCTGCTCCCCACATAGGCCATGCTTATGAGAAGATATTAGCTGATGTTCTAGCTAGATGGAAGAGGATTAATAATTATGATGTGTTTTTTTTAACTGGGACTGATGAAAATGCACAAAAAAACGTACAGGCTGCTAAAGAAACAAATATAACTACTAAGAAATTTGTTGATCTAAACTCTAAGAAGTTTATTGATCTTTGTAAAAAATTGAATATTTCTAATGATTATTTTATTAAAACTAGTGAAAAAAGACATTTTGAATTTGCACAATTAATATTTAAAAAAATATATGATAATGGTGATATTTACAAAAAAAAATATTCTGGATTATATTGTGTTGGTTGTGAAGCTTTTCTAACTGAAAAAGATTTAGTTGATGGAAAATGTCCAGATCATAATAAAGCACCAAAATTAATTGAAGAAGAAAACTATTTTTTTAAATTAAGCAAATATGAAAAACAGATTTTAAAATTAGTTTCAAGTTCAGATTTTATAATCCCGGAAGGTTGGAGAAATGAGATTGTTAATAGAATCAAAAATGATGGTTTAAAAGATATTTCTGTTAGTAGACCTGGAGTTGAATGGGGTATTGATGTTCCAATAGATAAAGAACATAAAATTTATGTTTGGATTGATGCATTGAGTAACTATATCTCTGCCTTGGATTATCCTAACGGCTTAAAATTTAAAAAATATTGGCCTGCTGATGCACATATAGTTGGAAAAGGTATTAATTGGTTCCATTCTGTGATATGGCCTGCTTTGTTGCTTTCTGCCAAAATTGAGTTACCTAAACATATTTGGGTTCACGGTTATGTAACTGTAGACGGAAAAAAAATAAGTAAAAGTTTAGGAAATTCCATTGATCCAATCTCATTAGTTGATAAATATTCCGTTGATATTGTTAGATATACTTTACTGAAAGATATTCCATTTAATCAGGATGGAGATTTTTCAGAAAAATCTTTGAAAGAAAGAAATAATAATGAGCTTGCTAATGATTTGGGAAATTTAGTTAGTAGAACTTTGAGTCTATGTGAAAAATTTTATTCTGGAAAAATAACTAAACAAAAAGATGATGGTCTGTTTAAAGAATTAGATTTAGTTAAAATAAATAAATATATGGATAAATATGAATTGCATAATGCTTTAGAAGAAATTTGGAAGTTTATACGTATTACAAATAAATATGTAAATGATAAAGAGCCTTGGAAGAATGCTGAAGATAGAGAATTAGTTTTGTATAATATTTTAGAAGCTATTAGAATTATTAGTATATTGATTAGTCCTTTTATACCTGAAACTAGTGATAGGATTAATAAACAAATTAATGTCAAAATTGGAACCATTAAAGATATTAAATTTGGTTTACAAAAAGAGTATAAAGTTGAGAAGGAGGGAATACTTTTTAATAAAATAGAATGATTAGAAAAGCTACAGAAAAGGATATTCCATTAATTGCTAAGATAGAAATAAATAGTGGCTATGAATTTAGAAAATCACTAAAATTACAGAATTATATTAATTTTGTAAAAAATGATTTTAGGAAAGGTAGAGAATTTTTTATTTATGATAAAAAGGCGTATGCTTCTTTGAAAATTAGAAGAAATATCTGTGAATTTGAGTTTTTATCTGTTATAAAAAAACATCATAACCAAGGAATTGGAAAAAAATTGATAGTTTATAGAGAGAACTTTGCAAAGAAGAAAAAATGTAAAAAGATAATAGTTGAAGTAAATAGTAAAAATTATCCTATTATTGGAATTTATAATAAAAGAGAATATTCTGTTGTGAAAATAAAGGAAAAAGTTAATTATGGGAAAAAGTTTAAAAAATTAATAATGGAGAAAAAACTGTAAAATGGAAATTGAATTTGAACAATGGGAAAATATGGATTTGAGAGTTGCTGAAATTTTAGATGTTGAAGATCATCCTAATGCCGACAAATTATACATTCTTAAAATTTTAATCGGTGAAGAAGAAAGAACAATTGTTGCAGGAATAAGAAAATATTATAGTAAAGAAGAATTAATTGGAAGAAAAATAATTGTTTTTGCTAATTTAAAACCTGTCGTTTTGCGTGGAGTAAAAAGTGAAGGTATGTTATTAGCTGCCTCTGATGAAAATAAAGAGAATGTGGTTCTTTTAACTGTTGAAAAAGATATTGAGTCTGGTGCAAAAATTGGTTAAGATTATTTTTTGACCATTATATTCAATGCTTTTGGCACAATAGTTACATTTACTGGTACTTGTCCTATTAATTCTCCATCAACTTGAACTAGTAATTTTCTACGTGAGTAAATATGTGCTTCTTTTATTTTAAAATATTCACCTTTAAAAAAATTGTTTGTTTTCCCAGTTGAAATTGAAAATATTATTTTTGTTATTTCCCACCAATTTTTCCTATTTATTACTACTAAATCAAGGAAACCATCTGTTGGGCTAGCTTCATCTGTTATTTGATATTCTCCACCATAACATTTAGAATTTGATACTACTATAAAATATCCTATTGAATGAATTTTATGTTTAACATGAATATTATACCATTCATATTTAAAAATCTGATGAATTGAAGCAAAAGGATATGCCCACCTTCCCCACTTTTTTTTGAATTTTGGTTTAATTTTTTTTATTAAACTTGGAACAAATCCAACACCTAACATCATTGAAAAATATCTTCCTTCTTGTTTTGTTTTTGCATAGCCTAAATCTATCTCTATCTTTTTGCCTTGCGTAATCAATTCTGATGATTTTTTTACATCAAAAGGTATACCTAATTCTAAAGCTAAAACGTTTGTACTACCAAAAGGAATAACCACTAGTGTTGCTTTCGAATCAATCATACCATTAATAACTTCATTTATTGTTCCATCCCCACCAGCTACAATAATTAAATCATATTTATCCTTTGCATCTTTTGCTAATTCCATTGCATGTTTTGGATATTTTGTAAATTCAATAGTTAATTTTATTTTTTCTTTCTTACATTTTTTGCTTACTTCTTCTACAATTTCTTCAGGAGTTATTTTTGAATTATGAATTAATTTTACTCTATTTTTTATTCTTTTAAAAGTCCATTTCAATATAGGTGGCATTTTTTTCTTTGTTTCGCCAGATTTAGGATTTATAATTAGTATTGCTTTCATAACTTTATATGGATGTTCGTATTTAACTATGTTACGAATGTTTATATACTTCGGTTGCTAAATAAGTTAATGGGGGAAAGACTTATTTCTAGTGGTTTGCGTAGTCCTGGGTTGTTAGGAAGGAAACCAATAATTGGGTTATTAATGTTTATTTTTGGTAGTCTTGTTTTTGCTATTATAGCTTATAATGTAGTTAATCAAGGTCCATTAATTAAGTATGATTTGCCTATAGCTGAAAGTCTTCACACTCTTGCATTAAAAAGTTCACCATTAGTAATAGATATTATGCTTGCCGGCTACCCTATTGGGTTATATGGTGTTGCAATAATTGCAATAATTTTAGGTTTGTATTTTCTTTGCAAAAAATTCTGGCTTGAATTAGTTATGGTTTCAATTCCACTTGCATTTGGTGGGTTAATGTTTCGTTTTATTTCTAAAATTTTTATGCGCCCTAGACCATTTCATTTATTTGATAACCAAACATGGCCAACTAGCCCGGATATTCCTGGCTTTCCAAGTGGTCACGCATTAAGTATAATAGTTAGTATGGGGTTTTTGACTTATTTATTATTGCCTAAAATCAAATCAAGTCTAGGAAAAGTTTTAGTCGTTTTATTTACGTCTTTAATGGTAATCTATATTGGTTTCGCTCGACTTTATGTTGGAGATCATTATCTAAGCGATATTATAGCAGGTTATGCTGTTGGAATCGCTTGGTCGGGTCTTGCATATACTTCGATAGAATTATTATTTCAAATGCATTATTTAAGGAAAGAAAAATTGAATCATGGAAAAAGAAGTCATAAATGAAATAAAGAAAAAAGGAAGAATATTAGCTTTTAGTTCTATTTCGAAGAATTTGGCACGTATAGGATATGGTGCGCGTGGATTGATTTATGCTACAGTAGGTTTATTGGCAATCAATGTTGCATTAGGTAACTCGAAAATTTTACCTGACCAACAAGGCGCTATTGCTTCTATTGGACAACAATTAATGGGCCGTATTTTACTTGGAATTGTATTAATAGGTTTAATAGGTTATTCTTTGTTGGGTTTAACTCGAGCTTTTTTTAATCCGTTACATAAAGGTAAAAATATTAAAGGTATTTTAGAAAGAATAGGATTTTTTATTAGTGCAGTAGCTTATGGAATTCTAATAATTCCTACTTATAATTTTATTTTTGGCATGTCAAATGCAGCGCAAAGTGGTGCTCAGAGTATACAAATGAAAAATATAATTAGTACTATTTTTTTAATGCCTTTTGGAAAATGGATTGTTGGTATAATAGGAATAATTTTTCTAGGATATGGTTTGTCTCAATTATACAAAGGATTGCGTCATAATTTTGAAGAAAAAATTAAACATTATACGTTAACTCCTAAACAAGTAAAAGTTATTAAAATAATGGGTAGATTTGGCACAATAGCAAGAGCAATAGTATTTACTCTTATAGGTATATTTTTATTGTTTGCGGCTTATCACGCTAGTTCCCATAGAGTAAAAGGAATAGACGATGTACTCTTAATCATATTAAATCAGCCATATGGGCCTTGGCTTCTTGGGATTGTTGCAGTTGGGCTTATTGCATTTGGATTTTATTCTCTATTAAGCTCATTTTGGTTTAAGTTTAAGAGATAAAAATAAATTTTATTTTTTGAGAACTTCAGGGACCATTAATTTTGCTTTCTTTGATTCAATTCTTATTGCAGGGATTAGACCGGTTATAGATCTTTCAACAAGTACTACTGACATAAACCAAAATAAACCTAAAGCCATCCCTGCTATAACATCACTAAACCAATGAGCATTAAGATAGACTCTAGTTAGTCCGACTGATATGAAGAAAATTGAGGTTGCAGTTATCAGTATATGTTTTGTAGCTGTATGTTTGATATCATCTTTATAGGAATAAACGAGTAAAGAAAGGTATACTATTGCAGTAATTGCATGCCCACTAGGAAAACTAGGTGAAAACATTCCAGGGGTAATAACTTCTAATGAATCAGAAGGTCTGACACGATTAACGAGATTTTTAATAACTATTTGTAAAAGTGTTGTGCTTAAAATGGCTGCTAGCGAGAGTAAAGCAAAACGCCACCTTTTTCTTAAGAATAATATTCCGATAGTAATTGTCACAATTACGATTATTGGAATACCACTTCCGAAGCTAGTAATGAAGAAAGCAAGCTTGGTTAACCAAGGAGATTGCAAAGTGACCATAGTTTCGTTAAACCACTTGTCAACTTTGAGAATAGATTCTTGATAAATGACTCCTTCAAGCATTTTTGTAAAAATATATAATGAAATAACATTTATAATTGGGATTCTGATGTGATGTCTGAGAAATTCTTTTCTTGGTTTTTTGATATAAGGATAAGCATATAAAAGTAAAATAAAAATACTAATTACAAAGAAACTAGTCCAAATTATCCAATGATTTAGTACGGGTAAAAAAATATTGATAAAATCATTTGTAGATAACATAGATTAATAGCGTTAGAAGGGTATTTAATTGTTATCTTATTTGCAAATAAAAAAATTAATTAAAAATATGAATGGCCCGGACCGGATTTGAACCGGCGATCTTCCGAGTATCAGTCGGATGCTCTAGCCAGGCTAAGCTACCAGGCCATATTAGAAAAGGGTTGAGAATTATAATTTATAAACCTAACTATTAATCGGAAAAGATGGGGGAGATAACTGAGGATCTATGCCAACATAAATCCAATAAGGATTGTTCGCTTCTGAAAGTGGAAGTCCAGTCGTTTCTACAAAACCAGAATTAGGTACCCAGATGAAAGAAGTATATTGTGTAACTTCAGGATATATGTCTTCAACTCTAGCAAAAGATAATGAGTTTCCAATGAAATTCCACGAATCATTAATTAAAGGATATTTATACACTTCGTTCTCATATCCGTTTAAAATAATATTTTGATTTGTATTTGAAAAAACAACATAACCTTTGTCTTGTTCTAAATAATTTATTTGTTTTAAACTCCCTTTATTCATTAGCCATTCTTCAGTTAAACTATCATAAGACAATAATATTTCATAATTAAGTAGTTCTGGATCAATGTTTGATAATCCAATTGGTATTGAAATGAAATTCCAACCTTCCATCAATGGAATTGTATGAATAGCGGGAATTATATTTGTTTGAGTTCCATCAATATAGAATTTATTAGAAATCCAGTTTCCATTTGTGTCTGTTGCATTTATAATTACTTCATATGATTCTTTTGGAGTAAATGTTATGCTTGAAAAATCTGCTTGGAATCCTGAATTTTGATTTTCATAAAATGTTTTGGATGGTCTTGGTACTGAATATGCATTACTACCAAATGAATTTAATGGAATTTGTTGATCATCAATTATTAATTGTACATCTTGTAAATCTTCTTCTGCAATTGTAAATGTGAATTTTCCGGTGTTAAAGTTTAGTTCCATATTTTCCATATTATTCTCTCCTAAAATATCAACATCAATTAATGTTGGTGGAATATTATCTGTTAGAGAAGGATTAAAATAAAATTCAGATGTTACATTGAAAAGAGATGGATCTAATTGATTAATACCTTCTACATGTAATATTTCTTTTATTCTCATGGGTTGTGTAAAGTTAAGGTTACTTAACCCAAAAGCTTGAGAAAATAAATCTGTACCATTTAAATACATTCGGATGGGTAAAATTCCTGTACTTGGTATTTTGGCCATCCCTCCTTGGAGAGTATCTTGATAAATTTCAAGTTCGAAAGAAATATCGTTTTGTGAAGGATTTGAATTTAAATGAGAGAAAACAGGAGTAAGTGATTGTGTAAATAAAACGCTACCAAAATCTAAATGACCATTTATACTATTAAAAATCTGGGAAATAAATAAAGGCTTTGTTATTAATTGATAGTTTTCTGTTTCTGAAAAAAAACCATCTAATGACTCTATGGGGTAAGCAAGTGGTTCAAACAAAGAGAGAGATGATTTTAATTTTGAATTATTTATTAAATCTAATAAACTTAAAATATAGATTTGATTGTAGGGAACATTATAATATGCATTATTGATATAAATATTTGTTGACATGTTGTCTGGATCAAAAAAGTCTAAATTAAGTGGACCATATAAACCATCATAATTTTCTTTTTTAAAATAATATATTTTTAATTGAGAATTTGTAGTTATGTTTTCTTTATTAGATAATGTATTTAAATTCCATGAAACTTGCCAATTATCTACTATTTTTTTTGTAATTGTTGGAATTATGGCTACTTCGGTTTTAACTAAAGATTGTAAATCTAAAAAATATTTATTTAATAAAGGAGCAGTAATCGATTTTTCTGATATTTCAGAAGGTAAATTTGTAAAGGTAAATGGCAAACTTAGGTCTTCAAGAGAGTCATAGAATAAACTGAGTTCATTATTTTTTTTGTGATATGTAAAATAAGTTAAGTTTAGATAAGGAGGTATGTTTCTAACAAAGAATAGACTATTTGAAGTATAAATTTCATAAGTTTTTGTCCTATCGAATCCTTCTATAGCTATACTAGCGTAACCATTTGGAAAAATAAACCCAAAAAGAGAAACAAATTGATCCCCATCTCTCTGATCTAGAGATGAACCATCTGTTAAAAAAGTGTTTGAATCTATTGGAATATCTGCTTCGCTATAATTAAGAGTTATTGAATTTTGTGTTGTAATATTTACATCTTCATATCCAATTAATCTGTGATGTCTATATCCCGTATAATTCTCATAACCACTCATGTTATCTAAGAGGTAGTTATAATATCCTATAAATCCAATAAAATCATAATTGATAGATGGATCAAGAGAATAAAAAAATTCCTGATTTAATGGGACTAGGCTTGAACCTATTATTTCTCCAGTTTCATTGTTTAAAGAGAATAAAATGTGTATATATCCTTGTTCATTTATAGGTTGTTCATAAGTTAAGTTTATCTTAAAGCTATAACTTGCATCAAAAAGTATTGGAGCTACAAATTTTTCTCCTTGATCGGATGAAATGTATAATTTGTATTCATGCAGTGAACTTTCTAAAGAGGAATCAGTTGTAAGAGAAATTTCAACAGGTAAATATTCATTTGAGTTTACAGATAATGCACTTGGAAAAATTAAATTTGCGCCAGGCAAACTTAAATCAGTAGAAATTGTATATTCTCTTTGATTCATAGATGGATTAAAAATTACTATTTCTTTTGTTATTATTTGTGGAACAGATGTATCTATAGAACCATAAGATAATGAACTATTAAATATTTTAGATCTTTCATTTTGTGGATCAACAGCTAAAAATGCATCAACTCTACCTGTTCCTTGAGTAGTTCCCAATTCATTTACATCTTTTGTTGAACTCAATAAAGAAGCCTTAACCATTTCAGGAGTCCAGTCTGGATGAGCTTGCAAGATTAAAGCAACTATTCCGGAAACGTGCGGAGTTGCCATACTTGTACCAGAGATTGAAATGTGATTATTTCCTAAACAATGAATACTATCATATTCTGGTCCAGACAAAGACGAAGGAGAAGCTGCACAAATATTTGCTCCGGGTGCTAGAATATCCGGTTTTATTAGTGCACCATCATAATTTAATACTGGCCCCCTAGAACTAAAAGAAGTTACCCTATCTGATAAGGATTCATTTATAGCTACAGTTAAATCAATGTTTATAACTTCGGAGCTCAATAAACTAACCAGTGATTCTCCATCTAATTGTGATATTGAAACTGCTGGTATGCTTGAGTCATATGTTAAAGTCCCAAAAAATATTCCTGGTTCATTGTTGTAGATTATTGTGGCAATTGCTCCTGCATTATACGCATTATTTACTTTATCTTGAAAAGAAATTTCACCACGTTTTATTAAGGCAACTTTGCCAATAAAGTCTCCACTTAATGTAAAATCAGAAGAATAACCAAATCCACTAACTTCCTTTAATTCTCCTAAAAGATTATTCGTTATGATTGAATGATCTAATCCATTAGAAACTACATAATTTCCATTTGCATACAGAACAGAACTTCTGTATATATTGTTGTAACTTGCACCAACAGTTATTGCTTTTCTTGCTGCTCCCGGACTACCAATAGTGTACTGTGTAGGACCACTATTTCCTGCAGCAATTACTCCGACTAGCCCTTGTTCTATTAACAAATCTGTAGGAGCAGAAACCTCATCATCTGAACTTCCCAATTCGAACCCTAAACTCATACTAAAGATATCCACTTGATCTTCTCCGCCTTCGGGAATTCCATTTTGATTTAAATCTATTATGAAATCGTATGCTTCTAAAATTTCAGATAGCGTTCCGCTTCCATCTTGATTCATTACTTTCAAAGCATATATTTTAGCATCTGGTGCAACACCATCTAAACCACCAAAAATACTTCCATTTCCTGCTACTGTTGCTGCAACATGAGTTCCATGATAATGATCATCCATTGGATCTGAATCACCATTTATGAAATCGTATCCTCCTACAACTTTACATCCTGGACCAAAACACCCTCCTAAATCGGGGTGAGAATAATCAACACCTGTATCTAGTACAGCAATTGTTATATTCTCTCCAGTAATTAAATTTCCAAAAGAATCTTGAGTATTCCATACAGAAGTTGTATTTATATGAGGAACACTATTGGATAATGCGATTTTAGTTTTGTAATTAGGAATTACTTTAAATTGTTTTTTTAATTCGTTTAATTCTTTTTCTTCAACATTTTCAACCAAAACTGCATTTATAGATTTTGTAAATGTTTTTTTAACTTCAACTCCTTCTGGAAATTTATTTATATTTTCCTGGCGAGTTATTTCCATCTCTTTTATTTCTCTGTCTAACTCACTTAACAATACATTCTCTTCCGGAGGGGATAATTGAATTGTTACTTCATCTTGTAAATTTGGCCTGATTTTTTCTAAAATTTCTTTTTTCTTTTCTAGTAATGGTTTATCCTCAAAGATTATAATAAACGAATTCTCTTCTGAACTAACTAGTATGTTTGATGGGTTTAATAAATCAGATTGTATTGTTTCTATGTTTCCTTCATTGTCTCTCATCGATACAACAGTGATATCTGAATCAAAAGAATAATCTCTTTTTGAATTTAAATTTCTTTCATCTTCAAAATAAGGAATCTCTAATATACCTTTATCACTTTTTGGAGAAAGTGAGGCTTCTCGCCAACATCCAGAAATAAGTAGAATGCTGAATAGAGATATTAACAAAATCACCTTCATTTTCATATAAAAATTGTGATGTTTTTATTTATAAATATTTAGTATACTTGGGATAATATTTTAAATTGAAAATCCGAAGTTTTAAATATTATAATTTTCAAAATTATACTAATAATGATAAAAAACAGAAAACCGTATATAAAAAAACTTGGTGTTATCTCAGATTTTATAGTTTGGAATGTTGACGGGAAATATATTAGAAAATATATTGATCCTGAGTTTACAAATTTTGGGCAGCATTATAAGTATTATTTTATTCCTTCAAATGAATTTTGGATAGACAAAGAGTTTGGAAAACATTCTGAAACTAAGTATTTTGTAGATCATATGTTAGTAGAAAATAGATTGATGGCAGAAGGCAAAAGTTATGCAGAAGCAATAGATATGGGAGATAAGGTTGAAAAGAGAGAAAGGAAAAAGGCACTGATAATAGAAAGAAAAAAAGAAAATTTTCCTAGAAAAAAGAAAATTCTTGACCGAATCCATTTGAAATTATTAAAAAAATATAGTAGTAAATATTTGAAAGTATGGGTTGTTGAGGGTAATTTAGTAAGAGATAAATTTAGAATAGATTTTACTGAAGGGGGCCATGATAAAGTTTATAGTTTTGTTCCTGCTAATGAAGTTTGGTTAGATGATGATTTAAGTCAAAAAGAGAGAAAATTTATTTTGTTACATGAACTACATGAAAGATATTTGATGTGTTTGGGTTGGATTTATGATTCAGACAAATTTAATGAAAAAAAGGCGGCACATAGAAGCGCTAGTAAAATAGAATATCACTGTAGACATTATCCTAAAGAGCTGGATAAAAATTTAAATAAAGAGTTAAAGAATAACGTCCGATTTAATTCTAAAAATATTAAATAAGCGCCTTGGGGCAGATTTGAACTGCCGACCCCGTGGTTTCTACATAAGATTTAACAGCCACGTGCTACCACCAAGCTGAGCTACCAAGGCATAAAGAACTGTGAATTTAGAATATTTATAAAACTAACTATTACATAGCCCTTAAACGTTTTATTCTTTCATCAATAGGGGGATGTGTGCTCCACAATTTAGACATGTTTTTTCTTGAGAAAGGATTTGAAATGAATAAATGTGCTGTTGCTTTGTTTGCATGATCAACTAATGGATCTGGATCTGATTTTATTTTTTCTAAAGCCGAAGCTAAACCTTCTGGATATCTAGTTAAAATTGCACCTGAAGCATCAGCCATATATTCTCTTTTTCTAGAGATTGCTAATTTTATTAGTTCTACTATTATTGGTGCTAATATAGCTAAAACTAAACCTACGATTATAAATATAGCATTTACGTTACCTCTATCATTGCTATTACCCTTTCCGTATAGCAAAGACCTTAAAAAGAAATCACTTAATAAAACAGTAATGCCTACTAAAACAGCAGTTAACATCATAAACCTAATATCATAGTTTTTTATATGTGACATTTCATGTGCAATAACTCCTTCTAATTCTTGTCTGTTCAATTTATTTAGTAAACCTGTTGTTACAGTAATAGAAGCTTTCTCAGGATTTTTACCAGTGGCAAACGCATTTAACGCTGAGTCTTCAATAACATAAATTTTTGGCATTGGGATTCCTGCTGCTATTGCCAAACCTTCAACAGAATGATACAAATGTGGATAATCTTGTTTTTTTGCTTCCTTTGCCCCAGACATAGATAATATCATTTTATCTCCAGTGTTAAAAACTATTAAAGTATAGAAAAATGCAAATATTGCTGCTAAAATTGCACCAGCGTAAATATTGCCCCAAAAATTTCCTAGGCCTAAACCGATAAAAGTTATTATAACTATAAATATAGATATTAAGAAAAATGAATTCCACTTATTTCGGTTTACCTCTGAAAACATTTCTGCCATATTAAATAAAAAAAGTTAAAATTTAACCTTTACAGGTTCTTTTTCCTTTTCTTCTGTCTTGAAGAATTCTTCTTCTTTAAAGCCCATTATACCTGCCGCCATATTGCTTGGAAATACATGTATCTTTGTATTGTAATTCATAACAATATCATTGTAATATTGTCTTGAATAACTAATTTTGTTTTCTGTACCTGCTAATTCCTCTTGAAGCATTTTAAAATTTTCAGAAGCTTGTAATTTTGGATAGTTTTCAGCTACTGCGAATACTGATTTCAATGCATCTGTTATTTGATTGGATGCTTTTGCTCTGTCTTTTAACGAGCCAGAAACTAGATTTGCCCTAGCATTTGTAATTTCTGTTAAAACTTCTCTTTCATGCTTCATATATCCTTTGACAGTTTCTATCAAATTTGGAATTAAATCGTATCTTCTCTTTAATTGTACATCAATTTGGCTCCAAGCATTTTTTACTTTATATCTTAGTCTTACTAAGGAGTTGAATATTAATATTACCCATAAGACTAAAACTCCAAGCACAATTAAGCCAATTAATAGTGAATTTACCATATTTTAGAAACAAAAAATTAGTATTTAAATGTTTGGATTAATCTAGAAACTCGCCTTTTTTGATTTTTTCAGGTAAATACTTTTCAGAAATAAAACTAATTCCCCTGGCACTTAAAGCCTGAATTTCTGCCTTTGCCTTTAATTTTTTTAATTCGATTAATTGTTTTTGCCAAGCTTTGTTATCTTTGAACCAATCATAATTCATTAATTGGTCAATTCTGTTAATATCTACATCTTTTAGTTTAATTAGATGTTTTTCCAATCCATATTCTTTAATATCTTCTACTGTAATTCCTAAAAATCTTACACTTTGAATTGTTAGTTTTTCTGACATATGTGCTAAAGCTATAGACCCATATTTAATAACCGAGTAAATATAAAATCCCCAAGGATCCAAATCGGCCAAAACATAAATAGGTAAGTTATACTCTTCGTAAAATCTTTGCAATAACCTTCTTACTCCTCTAGTTGTTTGACCTTGTGAAGACATTATTATGCAATTATGTTTGTTCCAGAATTTATCTTCATGAAGTCTTTCCCATACTGCTGCTTTTTCCATATAAAGAATAAATTTTGCATCAACTTTTTTGAATTTTATATCTTCTACATTACTTGGAACACTCCATCCACCAGAACCCATCTTAGACCAATCAATTATATCACCACGATCTTCTATTATCACTTTTCCTGCAATAGAACCATTTTTGTTTGCATTTATGTTTAATTGTTCTCTAGACAAACCGGTGATTAACTCTAAATCTTCTATTACTGAATCACTTTCTGCTTGTTCATCTACAATGTTTACATTCGTGTGAGGAATAGTTCTTTTTACTTGATAGAATACATCTCTTAAACTTGCATGTTTTTCCTCTTTTAGTAAATTTTTTGTAACAGCTGCCACTTCTAATGTTTGTAAAAATTTTTTTGAATGACCCAAATTAAAAAAGCTTCTTTCAGTCATTGATTTTCCAAGTTCTAATCTTTTAGTTTGCTTACTATATTTAATATTAGATAAAGCCCTAGTTTGGAATTTCATAGATGGATTTTGTTTTCTTGAAATTTGTGTAACTAATTCGTCACCTAGTTTTTTCAATTTTTCTTCTGGTAAATTAATCTTCTTTGTCGAGGCCATTTTCCGCATTTATTATTTTTAGTTGTTTTGTTAATATTTGTTTTAAATTCTCTTCTATTTCCGTTTTGGAAGTTTCGCTTAACTTTGAAATTGATGCTGCTAGCTCTGGAATGTATTTTTCGAATAAATTAACACGTTCTCTTTCTTCTTTTGCTTGTACATGTTTTCTTATATATTTATTTAACTGCCTTCCACATTCCTGCAAAGCAAGTTTAATTTCTTTTATCATTTCTGGATAATGTGCAATTGATTCTTTACTTTCTGACGTGAAAGGAACCCAAACAGATGCTATATGCACAACGATAATTAATGGACCGATTGGAACATTACCGGAAGATTGCTGCAATCCATATTGCCTCCAATTTGTGGACATTATAGATTTAGTTATTGCACACGCACCTTGTTGATATTGCAGAGGAACACGATTTGCGAATCTAATAATTTCTGCTGAATCCTCTTTGCTTAAATTACCGCCATAGGCTATGCCAGCTTCAACTACAAAAGGATTGCCTCTATAAACTGAAGCAGGTCTTGTAAATGCTACATGAAATTCTGCATCAAATTCTTTTTGTAAACTTTTGGTTAATGCATCTTCTCCGATAGGAGAAAGACAATCTGTTGGCGGAGCTATAAATTTTGTTTTTCTTATTGATTGAAGTAAATTATCTGCTTCTTGTTTGGCGATTCTAGATGGTCTTGAATTTAAAGGGATGTTTGCCAAATCACATATTTCTTTTGCTGTTTTTGGGCTTATTCTTGAAAATTCATTTGTTAGAAAAGATTGTAACGTTCTTGATTCTGTTGATTTTAACATATTAATTAAATTCCCAAGCTCTACTCCTTCTGGATGAGGTTTAATTTCTTTAGGCTTTATTGGAGAAACTTCTGTTGCTCGAGGATAATCTATTTTTGTATTATCTGGTTCAATCAAAGTTAATTTTGCATGCGGATTTGCAACTGCAGTATATTTCATATATTCAGAAACAGATCGTTTACCTCTCTGATATTTTCCTTCCATCTCTATTTCTACTCTTGTACCATGTTCACGTGCCCATTGAACTTCTTCTTCTTTTGTTATTTCTGGTTCATTTTTTGAAGTGTCTAAAAGAAGTTCATAATAATGCGCAGGTTGATTTTTTCCAATTCTAGAAGTGATTTTAATTGGTTTTCCTGTGGTAAGTTGGCCGTATAATGCTGCTGCAGAAATTCCTATACCTTGTTGCCCACGAGATTGAGATAATTTATGAAATTTTGAACCATAAAGAAGTTTACCAAAAATTTTAGGTATTTGAATTTTTATAATCCCTGGACCATTGTCTTCTATTATAACTATAAAACGTTCTGGAGTTGTTTGTTTTACTTCTACAATTATTTCTGGAAGTATATCTGCTTCTTCGCATGCATCTAAAGAATTATCTACTCCTTCTTTTATAGCCGTTGAAACAGCCTTTAAAGGATTATCAAAACCAAGTAAATGTCTATTCTTTGTGAAAAACTCTGAAATTGAAATTTCCCTTTGTTTTTTTGCTTGCTCTATTGCAAACTCAACTTCTTGTTTTTCTTCGGATAATTTTGTTTGCATAAATTAGCTCGGAGAAAGATGAGTTTATAAATATTATTGAACTAAAAAGACAATACTAACGCCATAATTGCTAAACCAATAAAAATTCCAGATAAAACTTGAATAATTGTATGTCCTTCTCTTTGTAAGTGTAATATTTTTGAATCTTTCTTGTCTAACTTTTCTAATATTTGTTTTTGTTTTCCTACTTGTAATCTTAACCCAAATGAATCTCTTATTATAATCAAACTAAATACTGCAGTTATCAAAAATAAATATGAAAAACCAGTTTCGAAAAATATTGCGGATGTTAATCCAGAAACTAGAGCTGAATGTGTACTTGGAAAACCCCCATCTAAAAATAAACATGATTTTTTAAACTTTTTTGACTTAATTGATTCTATTATTATTTTTATTGATTGAGTTAATAGTATGATTAATAATAAACCTAAAAAGATTCTTATTATTAATATGTCATATAACATTTTCTTTGTATTCTTCTTCGGATTTTTTTTGTTTTTCTATCCATCTATATGCGTGACTATGGGGTGCGCCATTTAAGATAATTTCTATTCCTCTTTTAGCCAGATAAACATCTTCCTGTATACCAATAATTGTAATTGTTTTGCCATAAACAGAAATATTTGTGTTTGTCATATTTTCAAAAGTTCTTTTTGCCTTCCCTCTTGTTCCTATTATTCTAGATCTTAATCTTTCTTCACTATTTCTTGATTTGCCTGCAAAATCAAGAATATTTATAATATCCATAGTAAAATTTTCTTTTAAAAGTTCTAAAGCAATTTCCGGATTAAAACCACGACCGATGCATTTGATTATATTTTTTACAATTAACACATTTAAAGAATCTTCGCTTTCTATTGATACATCTCCTTCCTTAGAATTTATTTGAATTTTTGTGTTTGTTAATCTTTGTATTTTTCTTTTTGTTTCGCCTTTTTCACCGATTAAGACTGCAATTCTTTCTTTTGGTATTTTTATCTCTTCAAGCATTTTTAGAATTCTTCAAACTCTGCGGTTTTTTTGATAAGCCCTCTTTGTCTTAGCCATTGGACTTGAGTAGGATTGTATTTCCAAACTATATCTCCTTTTTGATCCCCTCCAAATTCCCACGGCTCGACAAGTACGGTATCTCCTTCTCTAACCCACAAACTTTTTTTTAATCTGCCAGGTATTCTTACTATTCTAGTTTTTCCATCAAAACATGCAACGTTCATTCTAGACCCACCGAGTCTTTGTGTAACAGTTCCTAAAACTTCTTTTTCTCTTGGAGTTCTAACTCGGATTACTTGTTCTTCTCCAGAATGTTCAGTTTTTTTAACATTTGGACGTTTATGTTGATCAAATCTTCTTTTAGGTTTTAAAGGAATCATAAGAATAAAGAGTAAGAATTTCTTTTATAAAGGTTTTGATATATCTTCTTCTGGTTCTTTGCATCTTAATAAAGCCGTTAATCTATGTACTTTTTTTCCTGCCTGTACATCTAGTGTGGTTAAAGATGTTGTTGTTTTTACTTCTCCTTTAAAGACTCTTTTAAACTTTTTACATATTCCAAAAACACCATGTGAAGAAGCAACATAAATGTCTATGCCTTCTTTTAATTCAAAAATTTCTGTGATTTGATTATTATCTTTCTTTAGTTGAGATTTTATAAAAGAGTAAACTTTTAAATTTGCTGGCCTTATTTGTATTTTTGCTTGATAAGGTTTTGTTGGAAAATATCTTCTTTTCATATTTGATACACCTGTGCATGAGGTATGTTTTGTATTAATATTACATTTTCTTTATTAATTATATTATTTTTTATTGCTAGTTTTATTGCTTTTTTTCCTACAATATTTAAATTTGTGGCGTTATTCATTAATTCCAATACTTTGTCTTCTTTCATTATTTCTCCTTTGTAAAATCTTTCTGTAATTTCTAATATCAATTTTCCTTGAGAAAATGTTTTGTTTATTAACTCTTCATCACAAATTGCAGTTATCGTTCTGTTTCCAGTAATATGAATCTTTACATACATTATCCGTGATAACCTGCCTTCTTTTTTTCTGGTTCTTTATCCCAATTATCTATAACTTTTTTTAAGAATTTTTTTTGTGTTGCTTTTAATTCTGGCCATTCTTTCCAAAAAGATTTTATAAATTCAACAGTTTTTTCATCTGATTCTAATTCATAATAAAAACATTTTTGGTATAATGAGCCTATCTTAACATAAAAATCAAATATTTCTTTTTTTAATTCTTCGTTCATATTATTGACTACTAGCATTGAATATACTGATGATGGATTTGGATTTATCAAAGAGTCTAAAGATTCTAAAAATGATCTTAATTTATTTGCAATTAATCTCAATATAGCCTTAATTGGTCTGCCTGATTTATTTTCCTCTATTGCTCTTATTTCAAATTCTTCATCAAGCTTTTCAAAACTAGGCAATTTATACTTTCTTATTAATTCATTATAATCTCGTTTTATTGTATCCATTTTATATTTTAGACCTAACTGGGTGTTTTGAACCGCATGCTGTACATTTCAAAATCAATATCTTATCCTCTTTAATCAGTTGTGTGTCTGGCTTTTTACAGTCAACACATATTACAAACTCATTTGCATATCTTTCAATCTTATCATTAATTTGTGAGGAACTAATTTTTCTACCCAAAATTAATCTAGAATTGTCAATAATTCCAGGGGTTGCTAGTTCTCTTAATAAATATTTCAAAAGATGGCTTGCTTCCCTTCTGAATGCAGAAACTATCTGTTGAAAATTAGTTATAATTGTTTTATTTCCTTCTATATGCCCCTTTACTTTAGGGATTTCAAATCTCTCTTTTGATTCTACTCGTTTAGGTAAATTTTTTATTGCTTTGTCTACCATTTCTTCATATGATGTCATTGTATTAGTTTCAACCTTCCTGTTTTGATTTCAAATATTTCTCCTTCTTTTAATAAATCATATATTAAACTATGTGCCTTTTCTTCACTTATTTTTAATTCAGAGACAACATGAGTTATCTCTGCTCCATCACTTTTATCATTTTTTTCTATTATATTTAAAAGTTTTTGTCTTAGAACATTTGAAGATTCCTCTTCAAAAATTGTCTCTTCTACAACTTTTGGCAAAATGTTTGGCTCGAGTTCATCTTGTTCATTTGCTTTTCTAAACTCACTTGTTCTTTTTCTTTCACCATATTCAGATAAAAGTTCTTTTTTTCTTAAAACCATCCATTCGGATTTATCAAGTTTCCTAACTATCTCAGGCACTAAATATATTTTATTATTGTATTCTTTTATTTTAGCTATGGTTAAAACCATATCCCCCACTTCAATTTCCTTTAAAATTTTTGTATCTTCATTCCATGCTTTTAGAGAAATATTTTCAGAACCATCATCTATTGTTAAAGAAATGTAAGTAGAATCTTCATTTTTATATTTATCTATTGCATTTGCGATTATATTCACTCTAGAAACTTTTGATTCTTTTATAGTTACATATCCTGGATCCCATTGTCCTTCAGGATTAATATATTCTCCATTAATTAAATCAGAAATCCAAACTTTATATGCTGTTTGTCTTATTTGTGCGCTAGCCATTATATTTTTTGTACATAACCTCTCTTTGGTTCGAAGATATCTCCACTTTTCTTTAATTTTTCTATTATTTCAAAAACTTGATCTTCACTTATGCCTTTGTTCATTGCTTCCATTGAAATATCTTCTATTGGTAAACTTTTTGAACCTTTTTCACTTTCTATTCTATTTATTATTTCTTTTATTGAAATAATTTTGCTTCTTTCGGAAGTTGGCATTCCTGTAGTAAACCTATCCATATCAAACTGGCCGGTTTCCTTGTCCATTCCTATTTGAGTTAGACAGTATTTTGTTAAACTAATAGCTAATCTTGCATCATCTTTTGAAACTTTATTAGATAATCTTAATCTTGCTGATGCTTCTGATAATCTTATTATTGCTTCTAATTGTCTTGCAGAGATTGGAATTGGTTTTACTTCACTTTCTGATTGAACCGAATTTCTTAAAGTTACGTAGAAAGTTTTTATTTCTTTTGCAGCGTCATCAGAAAGTATTGGTCTTATAGTTCTTTTTGCAAATGCTATATATTTTTTCATTATTGATAACTCGATTGGTCTTTCTAATACATTTTCATCTTGATACAATTTTAATATGTGTCCTGCTATTCTATCATCTGTTTCTAAGTTTGGTATGTCACGAATTGGAAAAATTAAGTCAAATCTGTTAATTAATGTTGAAGGTAAATCTATCTGTGATGCAATTGGTGTGTACGGATCAAATCTACTTAATTTTGGATTTGCTGCTGCGAGAACTGTTGTTTCTGCTCTTAATGTTGCTTGAATGTTTGCTTTAGAAATAGTAATTGTTTGTTGTTCTAGTGCTTCATGCAATGCGCTTCTATCTTCTGGAGACATTTTATCTAATTCATCAATGGCACATATTCCTTTATTAGCTAGAACCATCGCACCTGCTTCTAAACTCCAACCTTTTAAAAATTCATCTTTAACAACTGCTGCTGTTAGACCTGCACCAGATGCACCTTTTCCACTAATATATCTTGCTTTTGGAGCCGACTTTGAGATGAATTGTAATAGCTGAGATTTTCCTGAACCTGGATCACCTACTAAAAGAATATGAATATCACCTCTTCTGACTATAGCATCTTTCATTACTTTTCTAGTTCCTCCAAATAATTGCAATAATAAAGAGGCTTTTATCTCTTTGTGACCATAAATTGATGGGGCAATAGATAATGTTAATTTTTTAAATAATTCTTTATCTCTTGACATTTCTTTTATTTTTTCTAATTCTTCTTCACTAATATCTAAATCTTCAAAACTTTCTTGCATTTGTTCAATATTATTTGCATCTAATGCGAGTTCAAACATTCTTGATGCTACACCAGATTTTAACATTATAGGAATTTCTTTTAATACTCCTGTTATTTTGACTCTTGTTCCAGGTGTAGTTTTTTGCTCCATCTTTGGCTCAACTAAATCGTCTTGTAAAAAAACTTGCAATCTTTTAGGTTGTGCGCCACCTTCTAAATTTTCTGGAGCTTCTTCTAAAACAATTCTTTGTGTGTCAACTAAAGTTTTTTTTAATAATTTAAACTGGCTTTTTCTGCCACAACTACATCTTGATGGTTCTCTAAACGCTTGATCTATTTGAAGTATTGATAATATATTCCCACAAGTAGGACATTCAAACTTAGCAGAAGTTACTTGGGGCCTTACATCTGAGGCTTGTCTTACTAAACCTTCTATGACTATTAAGCTGTCTAAATCTATTCCTCTTATGTCTTTTATTGCTTTTTTTTGAGAAGGCGGAAGACCAATAAATCTTATATTAAAATTTTTTTTACTTGGTAACTCCAATTGATCTATGGCTAGTTCTGCATTTTGCAAAGATTCTACGGGTTCATTTAGGAATTGTTCAGCTAATTCAATATCAAATTTTGATAAATCTAAGAAATCTATAGTTAGTGCCTTTTGACCTTTCTTTATAGCATTATGAACTTCTTTGATGTATACTGTCTCTATAAATTCTTTAAATTTATCTATTTGAACAATTGAATCTTTTTGCAATTTTTAACACTCCAACAAAAAAAGGAAAGTATAGGTATTATTTTAACTTTTTCTAGTTGTTTCAATTAGCTTATGCATCGCTTCTTTGGGTGCATTTTAACTTTTTTAGATTAGTAACTAGTTTGTTTATTGCTTCTTTTAGGGTTATTTCTGATTTTGTACCTGTACAAACTATCTTCCCATTACTGAACAATAAGAAAGTTGCACGCGTTCCTGGAAGCTTGTAAACTAAGCCAGGGAACTGCTCCGGTTCATATTCTGAGTTCTCTAATTTCATTGCTAGTTCGTTCAAGTTTAAATCCATAGAAATGTCGCCAGCTGCCACCATATTTTGAACTGTAATTTTTGGTTTTATTGTTACTTTTACTCCAATTTTAGCTACTGCCTTAATTATTTGATTTATTGATTCTCTAACCTTAGCCATAGATCTGGCACCAGTACAAACAACTTTACCTGAACTAAATATTAAAGCTGATGTTTTCGGCTCACGAATCCTCATAACTAATCCCGGAAATTGTTCTGGATTATATTCTGTGTTAGATAAAGTTTCAGCCAATTTGATCAAATGTATATCGTGTTCTAAAGAAGTAGAACAAACTATATTAACAATTTTAATGGTTATTTTCGTCATAATTATTCCCCCTTGTATAAACTATTTGTATATAAGTGTTTAGAGAAAACTATTTAAATCTTTATAAATAAACTGTCGTACTTGATTAGTTAATAATTTCTATAGAAATAATAAATTCTTTATCTTTTACCTTAACTTTTTCTTTAATTTTGTAATTTTTTTCTTTAAAATCTAAACTTATTGCACCGACTTTTGAAGTTATATTTTCTGACCATTTAGTTAAATTTATTGGAGTTAATATTGCCAATTTAATTTTATCTTGCTTTTTTAAGTTTTGAGATTTTCTCATATCTTGTACTTTTCTTGTTATTTCTCTTGCAAATCCTTCTTCTTCTAATTCCTTAGTCATTTTTGTATCAAGAACTAAATTAAATTCTCCTTTTTTGATTTCTAATTTCTTTATGTTTAGTTGCCTCATAACTAATTCTTGCAATTCTTTTGATAATTTTTTATCAGAATGTACAGTTGTTTTTGGTAAAGGCCATTTTAATCCTATTTGAACTTTATTTCTTTCTTTCATCCCTGCTTCTATTATTTGCATAACAAATTTGAATTCTTCTTCTAATTTTGTGTCTATCTTTTTTTCATCGAAGGTTGGCCAGGATTGAAGATGGACTGAATCTTTTTCTTTTAATTCCATCCAGATTTTATCAGTTATAAATGGACAGATTATGGAAAACATTTTTAATACGTCTTTGTAAACTTCATTAACAGTATGTAAAACTTTACCGGGTTCCGAATTTACTTTGTCTCTTGTGAATTGAATATAAACTCTTGAAAGATCTAAGTATAAATTTTCTATTTCTCTTATAATTTCGTCAATTCTATATTGTTCTATTAGTTCGGTAACTTTTTTTATTGTTGAATTTTTTTTGGAAATTATATATCTTTCTTCCAAACCCATTAATTTATCTTCTTTAGTTTGTAATTTTAATTCTGATATGAATCTTGATAGATTATACAATATATTTAGATTTCTTTGCTTTAATTTTACATCTTCCCAACTAAAATTTATATCTACTCCTGCTGGAACTTCACAAATATAATATCTTAAGACATCTGCACCGTATTTGTCGACTATTTCATAAGGAGAGATTATGTTTCCTAAACTTTTTGACATTTTTATTCCTTGATAATCAAAGATCATACCGGTACAATAAACATTATTATAACAGGATTTTCCTAAGGCCACAGCAGAACATATTTGTAACATACTAAACCATAATTTGACTTGTTCACTTGCTTCAATTATAAAATCTGCAGGAAAATACTTATCAAAAAATTCTGTTTTTTTAGGATAATATAAACAGTTCCATGAAGTTGTTCCAGAGTCTATCCATACGTCAATAATATCTTTCACCCTGTGCATTTTTGATTTACATTTTGGACATTCTAATATAACTGCATCTATCCATGGTTTATGTAAATCTGTAGGAACTTTTCCTTTTAATTTTTTTAATTCTTCAGAGTTACCTATCACTTCTATATTATCGCATTTAGAACATTCCCAAATTGGAATTGGACATCCCCAATATCTTTGTCTTGAGATTCCATTATCTTTCAAATTTTCGATCCAATTATCATAATTCTTTTTAAAAAAAGGAGGTTGCCATTTTACACTTTCATTAAATTTAAGCATGTTAGGAATTAAATCCTCTATTTTCATAAACCATTGCTCAGTTGATCTGAATACTACAGGATTATGACATCTCCAACAAGTTGCATATTCATGTGAAACTGGAGTTTGCAAAACTAAACTACCTAATGAGTCTAATTCTTCAATAAATTTTTTATCATCTTTCTTTGCTTTCCACCCGTTGAATTTCCCACAATTTTTAAAAATACCTTTTTCATCAATTTCATTAAAGGCATCTATTTTATAGGGTTTGCATGCATCAAAATCTTCTGGGCCACATCCTGGAGCACAGTGAACTAATCCTGAACCGGCTTCTAAATTCACATATTCTTTTGATAATATTACTGTATGAATATTTTTTGATTTTTTCTTTAATGAATTATAATCAATTTCTTCTTCTAATGGATGTTTATATTCTAAACCTTCCAATTTAGCACCATTAAAAGTTTTTAATATTTTGTAATCTTTATTGAACAATTCCATTACTGGTTTGACTAACTCCGTGGCCAGTATCCATTTTTCTTTTTCTACTTGAACTTCAGAATAGTCAAAGTTTGGATTAACCATTACTGCCAAATTAAAAGGTATTGTCCAAGGAGTAGTTGTCCATATTAACAAAAATCTATTATCTTTTGTTTTGAATTTTAAGAATATGGAATTATCTTCTAAATTTTTATATTCTAATTCATGTTTTGCTAATGAAGTTTCACAAGTTGCACACCAATGCATTATTTTTTTACCTTTATATAATCTATTTTGGTTGTATGCTTGTTTAATTAACCACCATTCACCTTCCATGAATTCATTCTTTATGGGCCAATATGCATTTTCAAAATCCATCCAAACACCTAAACGAGTTAGGTCTTTGTCCATTTGTTCGGCATTATTGGATGAAAATTTTATACATTCTTTAATGAATTTTTCAACACCATACTTTTCTATTTCTAATTTATCTTTTATTTTTAGTTGTTTTTGAACCGCATTTTCAGTAGGCAATCCATGCATATCATAACCGGCTCGGTCCCAAACATTAAATCCTTTCATTCTTTTGTACCTAAGAACTAGGTCCTTCATAGAATTATTCCATGCTTGCCCAATATGTATTTTTCCAGAAGTATATGGTGGACCTTGTAAAAAATAGAATTTTTTGCCTTTGATGTTTTTTCTATTTACTCTTGAATGTATTTTGTTATCTTCCCAAAATTTTAATACTTCTTCCTCAACTAATTTAAAATCATACATTATTATTCTCCAGTGTTAGTTTTTTATTTAAATAGCTTACCATTGTGGAACCTTTAAAGTCAGTTCTAGCTCATATAATAGAAATAATCCTTATTTGTATTAAGCTAGTCATAAAGTAGTTGAAACTGAAAATTATTTAAATCTTTCTGATTTTGCTTGCCAAGTACTTACAAAACTCTTATAAATCTACTAGAATTTACGGTTTTATGTTTGTAGAAAAGTATAGACCTCAAAAATTTTCGGATATGAAAGGGCAAGAAAAGATAGTTTCTAGAATTAAAGCTTTTGTGGATTCAAAAAATATCCCACATCTTTTATTTTCTGGACCGGCTGGAGTGGGTAAAACTACATTATCTTTAATTGTTGCAAGGGAATTATTTGGTGAGGATTGGAAAAATAATTTTTTAGAATTAAATGCTTCTGATGAAAGAGGAATAGATGTTATAAGAAATAAGGTAAAAGATTTTGCTAGAACTATGTCTGTTATGGGCGTTCCTTTTAAAGTTATTTATTTAGATGAATGCGATTCTTTGACTAGTGAAGCTCAACAAGCGCTAAGAAGAACAATGGAAAATTATTCTAATACTTGTAGATTTATTTTATCTTGCAATTATTCCAGTAAAATTATTGATCCTATTCAGTCAAGGTGTACTGTTTTTAGATTCCAACCCTTAAAGGTTGAAGATGTTCACTCTTTGTTAAAAGAAATCTCAAAAAAAGAAGGAATAGAGATAAGTAATGATGCGATTAAAGCAATTTATGATATAAGTAATGGTGATGCTAGGAAAGCTGAGAATATTTTGCAAAGTTGTTCAGTTATAAGTAAAAAGATTGATGAAAAGTTAATTTATGATATTGTTTCATTTGCTCAACCAAAAGAAATTATAAAAGTTTTGGAAATGAGTTTGGCAGGCGAATTTGTTAAATCCAGAGAATTATTACTAGACATTATGTTAAAACACGGTTTATCTGGAATAGATATAATAAAACAAATACAAAGAGAAGTTTTGGATTTAAAAATTGATGAATTAAAAAAAGTAAAAATGATAGAGAAATGCGGTGAGATAGAATTTAGAATGGTTGAAGGTAGTGATGAATATATCCAATTAGAAGCATTACTTGCTAGTTTTATTTCAATATAAAATGTGGACAAAAAAATACGCCCCAAATTCTGTAAGAGAAATTGTTGGGAATACTAGTTCTATAATGAAATTAGAAGGATTTATTAAAAATTTTAAAAAGAGTAAGAAAAAAGCGGTAATGATATATGGCCCAACTGGAACCGGAAAAACTGAAGTAGTTTATGCTTTATCTAAAAATTATGATTTAGAGATTTTAGAAGTTAATGCTAGTGATTTCAGAAATAAAGAGATGATAAATGAAACGGTTGGTAAAGCAATGAATCAGTATAGTTTATTTGGAAAAGGAAAGATAATTTTAATTGATGAGATAGATGGTTTGTCTGGAAACAATGATCGTGGTGGCGCACAGGCATTGGCTACATTATTAGATAAAAGTTCATTTCCAATAATCATGACTGCTAATGACCCTTGGGAAAAAAAACTATCTTCGTTAAGAAGCAAATCAATTATGATTGAATTTGAAGCATTAAATTATTTGGATATTTTTAGGGTATTGAAGAAAATTGCAGATAGTGAAGAAATATTAATTTCTGATCAAGATTTAAAAACAATTTCTAATAGTGCTGGTGGTGATTTGAGGTCAGCAATAAATGATTTTTATTTAATATCTTATGGTAGAAAAAAAGTAAAAAGTGAAGACTTAGAAGGAATTGGAGATAGAAATAGAGAAGAACATATTCATAATTTATTAACTCTTATTTTCAAAGGCAAGAATTCTAAAGCAATATTAGATTCTTTTGATAATACTAATTTAGAGTTTAATGATATCAAATTATGGATTGATGAAAACTTACCAAAAGAGTATAAGGGTATTGAACTAAAAAATGCTTATGATAGTTTATCAAAATCTGATATGTTTAATGGAAGAATAATAAGAAGGCAATATTGGAGATTTTTAGTTTATCAAAAATATTTTATGTCTGTTGCGATTGCTATGAGCAAGTTAGAGAATAAAAAGGGTTTTGTTAGCTATGAACCTACAAAAAGAATTTTAAAAATTTGGAAATCAAAAATGAAATATGCAAAAAGAGATGTTTTAGTAGATAAAATATCTTCTGAGTGCCATGTCTCGAGTAAAAAAGCTTTGAAAGAAATTTTACCTTATTGTCAAGTTTTTTTGGAAAAAGAAATTAATTAAAGGATAGTTTTCTTAATCTTTTTATTCTTTCATTTGTTGATGGATGTGTGCTTAATAATTTCATTATTGTTTTTCCTGAAAAAGGATTTACTATAAATAAATTGGCTGATGCAGGATTTCCTGATTTTATTTTTGGGGAATTTTCTATCTTTATAATTGCTTCTGATAAAGAGTCTGCATCTTTAATTATTTTTGCACCCGTATCATCTGCAACATATTCTCTAGAACGCGAAATTGCTAATCTTAAAATTGTGGCAGATATTGGTGCGATTAAAGTTAAGAGTAATAACTCGAAGAAACCGGGTGAATTATTTTCATCTGGTGAACTAAAAGTTACGATTCTAGCTAATAATGCAATATATGCTATGGCACTGGCTATAACTACTGATACAGTTGAGATTAGTAAATCTTTGTTCTTTATGTGAGCTATCTCATGTGCAATAACTGCTTTTAATTCTTGATCATTTAACAAGGTTAGAATTCCTTCGGTTACAACTATTGTTGCATTTTTTTCATTTCTGCCAGTTGCAAAGGCATTTGGAGTCTGAGAGTTTATAATGTACAGTTTAGGCTTATGTATTGAAGCTCTGGTTGAAACATCAATAACAATATCATGTAGTCTTGTATATTGAGAATATTCTGCGTGGTGAGCATTATAAATTTTTAAAACAATTTTGTCAGAATACCAGTAAGAAATTGTATTGATAATTAGAGAAAAGATTAAGGCTATTATTATTCCTGTATTCCCCCCTATAGCAAATCCAATTATTAAAAATATAAAGGAAAGTATACCTAAATAAAACACCGTTTTTAGCTGATCTATGAACATGGAATTACAAGTCAGTCTAGGGGGTTTATAAATTTTTATATACTTGAAATAGAAAGAATTAAAAATAAAAGATTTGAATTAAGATTATGAAGACTAGTTATAAGTTCAAATATGCTTCTGAAATAAGTTTATGGCTAGATGGATATAATGATTTATTTTCCGACTTTGACCCTAGACCTTATCAAGAAAAGGCGGTTTCTAGTGATTTTTTGGATGAATTGAAAAGAGCGGCTAGAGATAAACCTTTTGATAAAATTTCTTTGAAATTGCTTCTTCAAAAAAGCAAAAGGAAGTTGAATGATGAAAAAATTATAAAAAATAGATTAGAACATCATTTTAAACATCATTATGATATTGTAAAAGAAGAAAAAAGAAAAATAATCAAAAAAGGAGTTTTCGTTGCATTAACTGGATTAATTTTACTTTTTATTCTGGTTTATTTTGGTAGTATAATACCTAATTATGGTGCTTTGACAGATTATCCAATTCGGTTAGTAGAAATAATGATATGGTTCTTATTTTGGGAAGGGATGAATATGGTTTTATTTGAAACCAAGATTTTAAATCATAACCTAGATTTTTATAAAAAAATGTCTAAATGTGATGTAAGTTTTCATCATTTTTAATTTAAATAATTTTAAAAACAAGAAGAATTACTAAATTAGTATGCAACATAATATAGTTATTGGGAGATCTGCAAAGGATAAAAAAAGATATGGCGAAAAAGGAACTATTTTTTTAGGTAGACATTATGTTAAGATGGAACAAACTATTTCTATGAGTAGTAATATTTTAATGGATGTTGCTAGAGCGCATGTTGTGCTTATAGATGGCAAGAGGGGTAGTGGAAAGTCTTATACTCTTGGTGTAATGGCAGAGGAAATGTCCTTATTACCTGAAGAAATTGCACAAAATATTAGTATTTTAATTTTTGACACTATGGGGATATTTTGGACGATGAAATATCCTAATCAAAAAGAAGAACAATTATTGATGGGTTGGGGGATGAAACCTAGGAAATTAGATAATATTGATGTTTATATTCCAGAAGGACATTTTAAAGAATATAAAGATAAAGGGATTTTAGTTGATTATCCATTAAAAATTAAAACGTCTGAGTTAGATGCCAGTGATTGGGCTAATGTGTTTGGGGTTGATTTAATACATCCAATTGGAGTAACTATTGAAAAAACAATTGGTGGTTTGGAAAATAAAGATTATGGAATTATAGATATTATAAATGAAATAAATTTAGATCATACTATTGAGAAAGATATTAGAGATGCAACAATTAATAGGTTTTTAGCTGCAGAAGGTTGGGGTTTGTTTAGTAAAAAAGGAACAGAAATAAAAGATTTAGTTAAAGGTGGGAGAGTCAGTATTATTGATATAAGCTGTTATAGTCATACTTCTAGTAGTTGGGGAATAAAAAATTTAGCTACTGGAATAATTTGTAAAAAACTATTAAATGAAAGAATGATTTCTAGAAAAATTGAAGAGATGAAAAGTATAGAAGCAGGAACTAGCTTTTTTGGTTTTGAAAAAGAAATTAAAAATAAAGAAGAAATGCCATTGGTTTGGATTTTAATTGATGAGGCACATGAATTCTTGCCTGCGGAAGGGAAAACTGGAGCAAGTGACGCTTTAATTCAACTTTTAAGAGAAGGAAGACAACCAGGAATTTCTATGGTTTTAGCTACACAGCAACCTGGTGAAATTCATAAAGATGTTATAACACAATCAGATATTGTCATTAGTCATAGAATTACTGCAAAAAAGGATATTGACGCACTAAATAATATTATGCAAACTTATATGTTGGCAGATATTCAAAAATATATTAATAATTTACCAAGAACTAGCGGATCTGCTATAATACTTGATGATAATTCTGAAAGAATTTACCCAATGAATGTTAAACCGAGATTTACATGGCATGGTGGAGAATCTCCGACAGCTGTGCATTTGAAAGCAAGAGAATTACTAGAGCTTGGATTGTAAATCTAAACATACTCTGTAAGTTCCTGGCGATGGTGAACCTGCTTTTACTAATTTAACTTTGAATTTGTTTGAATATTTTTCTTTTAATTTCTCGAAATTTTCTTCTTTCTCAAAAATATAAATATGTATTTTTCCTTTCTTTTTTAGATATTCTTTTGCTAAATCTAAATATTCTTCTGAATTTTTTGGTAGAGGCATTATAATCCTGTCAAAATTTTTGTTTAAAATAGGGAGAACTTTATTTACATCTCCTTGGAATAATTTAATATTATTTAATTTATTTAATTTTACATTTTCTTGGGCGTATTTATGGCCTAAAGAATTAATTTCTATTCCGTAAATTTCTTTTGCTTTAGAATGTTTAGAAATTACTAGTGGAAATGGTGCTGCACCAGAAAACATTACTAGAACAGATTCATCTTTTTTTACTAATTTTGCAATTCTTAACCTTTCGGTTGAAGTTCTTGCTGAAAAATAAACTTCTTCTGGATTGACTTTTAATAAAATTCCATTTTCTCTGTGTATTGTTTCTTTTGATTTAATACCAGCTATTATTTTTAGTTTTGGAGTTCTGTATTTTCCGGAGTAGAACTTTGATTTTATTGCAACTGTTTTTATATTTTTTAATTTATTTAGTAGATAGTTTCCAACTAATTTTTTGTTTAACTCATTTGGAAAATTTGAAAAAATCAAAATTGAACCCACTATTTCAAAAGATTTTGGGATTTTTTTAATATCTTCAGGACTTAATGACTTTTTTTTACAAAATAACATAATGATTTGTGTTATTCCGATATATTTAAATATTACTTAGTAAATTGTTTATTTATGCTTAATAAAAAAGGTGATTGGATGAGCCCACAGAGCTGGTGGTATTTCCTTGGAGGATTATTATTTTTAGTTGTTGGCTTAATGCCTTTCTTTGACTTTTTATCAATTAATCTTACTTTTGAAGGTGTTTTATTGAGAGTTTTAATAGTTGTTTTGGGCTTTTTGATATTAATAGAAGGTTTTACTGCTATGCTAGGTAAAGCTGGGAAAGTCTTGTTGAGTCTAATATTTATGGCATTTGGTTTACTATTGTTATTAATGTACTTTGGTGTAAGTTGGATTCCATTTAACTTTAATTTAAGTGATATTGCATTACAGATAATTTTAATAATATATGCAGGTTACCTATTCATTGGTGCATGGAGACAATAAACATGAAGAAAAATATTTTAGGGTTTTTAACTTTATTCTTAATTCCGTTTGTTAGTGCTGCTAGTAAAGGATTTGATGTACAAGAAACTTTGAATAGTATACTTACTACACCGGTAAATATTTTGAGGAGTGGTGGAGTTGAATTATGGGTATTCTTATGTGTCCTTTTCTTTTTGTATACAATCTGGTTCCTTTTATTTCAAAGAATTAAGTTTATTGCAGACAATAGGACTGCTATAGTTATACTTTCAATTATATGTTCATTTATTGGTGCGACTATGTCTGGAGTGAGCGTGGTATTTGTAAGTTTGGTAGGATTTAGTATGGTCTTGTTTTTTATAGTTGCCATTCTTTTTTTAATTGCACTCGCTTGGTTTGGATTTGTAAAGGGGCCTCATAGATTAACTTCTGAAGTTGCACAGGAACATGCAGATCAATCTAAGGAGATTATGAACGCAAGAGATGATTTAAGGAAAGAAAAGAAATATTACAAAAAAGAAAATGTATTATATTATCAAGAAATTAGAGACTTTGAAGAAATAGCAAAAAGAATAAAAAATTTACCAGATAAGCATGATCCAAATTACGCTCAAAATGCGCATAATATAAAAGCAGATATAGATGACGCATTAGCAAGAGCAAGAAGATCTTTAAAACTTGATATGGCAAAACTTGGATTAACACCTGGTGATCCAAGAGCAAAAAAGATGATCAAAGTAGACATTGATTTGTTCAAAAGGTCGGATGAAGCTAAAAGAGATTTAGAACTTAAAAATTCACATAGAGCTAAGGGTAATATAGATAAAATAGTAAAATTACTGAAGGGACAGAAGAGACAATTAAAAAATTGGTTCAAACGTGAAAAAAGAGATTATAACAATGATGTTCAAGAAGAACAAAGAGGGGATAACAGAGAAGATGAATTAAGACGTATGAAAGATACACATGGACGTTATTAAATATTTTAGTTAAACCATTTATCTAAATTCTTTTGTTTTTTAGGTTGCAATCTTTCCATCAATTTATTTATTCTTTCTTGCGCAAAATCATGTTTTTCTAAAATGTTAGTTAATTTATCATAATCTGGTTCTGTCCATTTTAGTCTATAATTTTTTATTATTGGCATATTTTTAAAAGTTGCATAAACCTTTTTCCAGTTAAATTCAGCTTGAACATTAGAGAATATGGTGTCAAAGTCTTTGTATTGTTGCACAAGTTTTAATGCAGTTTTTGGACCAATTCTGTGAACTCCCCCAGGATTATAATCTGTACCAACTAAGATAGATAATGCCAATAACTGATCTTGATTTATATTTAGACTCGAAAGAACTTCTTTTAGTTCTATAACTTCAGGATTAACTTTAATATATGTTCCTTTTACTTTTCTTCTTTGTGAAACTGTAAGATTTCTTATTAATCTTGGAGCAGAATATAATAAAGAATCAGTATCTTGTGAGACTATAGCATAAACATCACCTTGTTCAGCTAAAAAAGCTGCTTGGGCTTCTGCTTCTGAATGTGCTTGAATAATTGGTAAACCTAAAGCTTTGATAAACTCTTTAGATTCTTCTCTTATTTCTTTTGTTAGTCTAATTGTTTGTTTACTGTACTTGGACATAGAATCAATATCTCTCTCTTCTTTTGCTTTTTGATATTTAGTTTCTGCTATTTCTTTTCTTTCTTCTCTTATTCTGGATTCTCTATATTTCATTTCTGGGGGTTTACCATCAAAAACAAAACAAAGTTTAATACCTTGTTCCATTAAATTTGGAATTCTTGTGGATAAACCCATTAAATGAGAAGTTATATTTCCTTGGTTATCCATCAAAGGGGTGCCATCTTGTTGTCTAATTGAAGCTAGAAATTGATATAAAACATTAGATGAGTCTACAGCTAATTTTTTTCCATATAATTCTTGCAAAGTAATTTCTTTCTTTGGTAATAATTCTGTTATTGCAACTCCCATTATGAAAAGTAGTATAGTTAATTCTTATAAAAGTTTTGAATTACTTCTTAAAGCTAAATAAAGAAGTCTGTTTTGTTCCTTCTATCAAATCGTCAAAGGTTGTGTTATAAAATTCTAAAATTGCGTCTGCGATTGGTTTAATCTGTTTTTTTATGTAATGTTCATAATCAATTTTATGTTTTAACTCTTGTATTGGTTCTGGGCCGTCTAAAGTTATGTAATATTCAATAATATCTGAATCTAATTTTTTTAATTTTTTAGCGGCTTTCAAATGAGGAGGACTTACGGAATATCCTTCTAAACCTTTTCTCAAAGACTTTCTATAAATTAAATCCTTGTCATATTTGCCAGATTTTAAATTGTCTACAAAGTTCTTAACAAAAATTGTAACTTCTTTTTTATGAAATACTCTATCCAGCAATTCTTCTTGGAATTTCTTAGCTGCATTTGTCCAGTCAGATCTAATAAATTCTAAACCTACAAATTGTAATTCTTCTTTACCTTCTTTAATTATTATACCTGCATATCTTTTTTTAGCTCCAGAATCACTGCCACGTAATTTTGGCATTAAAAATCTAATATAACATTTTTCATACTCTAATTCTAAATGACTTTCTCGGTTGTATTCCTTTTTTATTGTTTTTTTATAAAATTCGTTAATTTGTTTTTCTAAATGTTTGCCTATTCTTTCTGCATCTTCTGGTGTTTTTGAATTTGTGTCTATAAACAAAGAATCAGTATCTGAATAAATTACTTTGTAATTCATTTCCTCTACTAATTTTGCAGTTCTTTTGATTAAATATTGACCAAAATGAGTGATAGCATTGGCTATTTTTAAATTATAAAATCTACAAGAAGGATTGGCTAAAACTCCAAAAAAACTATTCATAAGTATTTTTATAGCATATCTTGATAATTCATTTTTTTCTTTTCTTGATTTTTCTCTAGCTCGCCATAGCTCTTCAATTATTTCTGGTAAGATCCCTTCTTCATTAATAAAATATGCTTTGTTTGGAGATTCTATTGAGTTTTTGGTTTTGTTCTCAGAAAAGGAGGTTGGATCTATATTGAATGTTCTTATAACTGAAGGGTATAACGATTTAAAATCTAAAACTATAATATTATCATAAATGCCTGGAATTGATTCTTTAACAAACCCCCCTTTAATTCTTGATTCTCTATCTTCTGAAAATGAAGTTGGACAAACCAAATTATGTGAACGTGCTTTTTGAAGATATAAATAATCTAAGGATGCTATTGATGAATTAACACGATCTAAAGTCATTCCGGTTAATAATGAACGCTGTATTGCTAGATTGATTAAATCTGCTTCGTTTACAATTCTATAAGCTAATTCTGCATCCAATAGATTATATTCAATTAATCTTTTTTGATCTTCTTTGTATAATCTATCTATTTCATCATACTTTTCGTGACCTATTGTTTCGATTAATTTTCCCTTACCCAATAATTTCTTCGCTGCCGTATCTAGTTTATAATTTTCTAATTTTATGAAAGAAGATTTTATTAGATCAATACCATCTAAAACAACTCTCCCTGAAATTTCTGCCTTGCTTGTCCTAAAAAAATCTGATTCTATTCTTAATTTTGAAAAAGAATTATCTCTACCCAAAATAAATGGTACTTTGTATTTGCTAAATTTATCTTTTAAAAATTGTAAATCAAAGTCAATAACGTTCCATCCTGTGATAATATCTGGATCAAAATCTAAAACTTCTTTTTGAAATTCTTCAAGTAATTCTTTTTCAGTTTTACATGAAATAGCATTATCTATCTTTTTAGTCGAAAGCAATAAAGATTTATTATAATTGTGACCATATAAAGAGATACAATATATTTTTTTGCCTTTTTTATCAGATTCTATATCAAAAGATAAAACTTTGAGATTTTTTGGTGTATATTCTGCTCTTTTTAATTCTGGTTCTTTGTAAAATCTATCTATCCCTTCTTTTTTTAGTTCATAATCTCCTTCTACCTCTATGGAAGATTGAATTTTATTATCTATTAAAAATCTAATAGGAAATCTAATATCCGATTCATAATTTTTTATTTTTGCTTCTTCAAAACTGGAACGTAAGTCTGGAAGTTCTTTTGGCAAGTCTAAGATTATTCTGGTCATTGGTTCTTTTTCAAAATTAGTTAGTTTTGTTTTTTCTGATTCAAAATTACCTATTTTTTTTGCTTTTTCTAAATTTTTAGTTTCTATAAAAAAATAAGGTTTAAAACTATTCATAGTTAAAAAAGAGTGATTGTTTTCTAATCTACCATATAGTAAAACATATGATTTATTGTCAATTATTCTGTAAGTGGAACTAATAACGAACCCTTTCATGAATATTATATAATTGGTTAGGTTTTTAAAGATTTATTATTTATTATTTTGTATGGATGATTGGATAAAAGCTGGGGAAATTGCTTCTCAAGCAAGAGAATATGGGAAAAAATTAATAAAAATTGGAGAATCTCATTTAGAAGTAACTAAAAAAATTGAAGCTAAAGTTTTCGAATTAAATGGTAAATTAGCTTTTCCAACACAGATTTCAATTAATAATATAGCTGCGCATTATAATCCATTAGTTGATAATGACTTCAAATTTAAAGAAGGAGATGTTGCCAAGTTAGATATTGGTGTACATGTTAATGGTGCAATTGGAGACACTGCAGTAACTGTTGATTTGGGAAACAATGAAAAATTATTAAAAGCAAGTAAAAATGCATTAAATGTTGCTTTAGAAATTACAAAACCTGGTGTTAAAATTAGAGAAATTGGAAGAGTTATTCATGAAGAAATAACTTCTTTAGGATTTAGTCCAATAAGAAATCTTGGAGGGCATGGTTTGGATAGATGGAAAATACATACTGAACCAAGTATACCTAATTTTGATAATGGAGATGAAAATAAACTAAAGGAAGGACAAATAATTGCAATAGAACCTTTTGCTAGTTCTGGTGCAGGTTTGATTTATGATGGAAAACTTTCTGAAATTTATCAAGTTGTTATTAATAAAAATGTAAGAGATATAAATGCGAGAAAAATATTAAAATTTGCTTATGAAAAGTATAAAACATTGCCTTTTGCTAGAAGAAATTTGCCTTTTAATAAATTACAGTTAAGTGTTGGGATTAATGCATTAAAAAGAGAAGGAATTTTACATGAATATTCTACTCTTCCTGAAAAAAAAGAAAATTGTTTAGTAAGTCAACATGAGCATACAGTAATAGTTGGTAAAACTGTAACTACAAAATGAGATTTAAATCTAAAGTTTTTTTAGCACCAATGGCCGAAGTTAATGATCCTGCTTTTAGAATATTATGTAGTAAATATGGTGCAGGATTAACTTGGACAGAAATGATTTCTTCTAGTGCCTTAGCTAGAAATGAAAAAAATAAATTATTTAATGTTCAAAAAAATGAAAACCCTATTGCAGTTCAGTTAATGGGAAATAATTTAGAAGATATTAGTAAAGCTGTAAAAATTGTTTCTAAAAAAGCAGATGTTGTTGATTTTAATATGGGATGCCCAATACATAAGATTGTTAATTCTGGATGTGGAGCTGCGCTTTTAAAAGATCCTGAAAAAGTAAAACAAATTGTTGAAACTTTAGTAAGTTCTACAAAAAAACCAGTTTCAGTTAAAATTAGAAGTGGGTGGGATGACAAATCAATTAATATTTTACAGATTGCTAAAATAATTGAAGATAATGGTGCAAGTATGATTATTGTACATCCTAAAACAAGAGTTCAATTGAAAAGTGGAAATCCTGATTGGGGTTTAATAAAAAAAGTTAAAGAAAAATTGAGTATTCCAGTTATAGGAAATGGTGGAATAAATAAACCGGAAGATGTTAAAAAAATGTTTTCTGAAACTGAATGTGATTATGTTATGATTGCTAGAGCTGCTTCAAAAAATCCATATATATTTACACAAGTTAAACAATATTTAAAAAATGGAGGTTACGAAAAAGAAAATCCTGAAAAAATAGTTTTTGATTATTTAAAATTAGTAAAGAAGTACAAACCAAGTTTGAATTATATTAAATTACATGTTACTTATTTCACCAAAGGATTAAGAGGAAGTAATCAATTTAGAACTGAATTATCAAAGATTAAAAGTTTAGACGAAATAGAAAATAAATTAAACGGATTCTTCAAGTAAATCTACACCTGTAACGATTCCCCAAATCCATGCTCCAATAACCATTGGTATTCCAATTAAAATTAATATTAATGGTAATCCGATTATGAATATTATTAATTGCCATACCCCTTCTTTTTTTCTTCTGCCTATTAAACTACCTAAACCAGGAAGGAGTATTATATTTAAGATTAAACATAAAATTGCTCTCGATTCTGAAATTTTTTTTCTTTTCTTGGCCATATTAAAATAATGAAAAAAGAGGTTTATAAAACTAACCCATATATGCATGGGCTTGTCTTATTGCTGCACCTCTTGCAGTTCTTAAAAATTGTTCTTCTATTTTTTTGTACTTCTCTATGTCTTGCTCATTTACTGAGGCTTGAACTTTCTTTAGAGCTTCATTAAAATGTTTCATCGTAATCTCTTTCACATTAATATCTTGTCTTAATGCAAGCATTGCTGCTTCTTTTACTAAAGCTGAAATATCTGAACCCGTAAAGAAAGGTGTTTTTTCTGCCAGTAATGTTATATTAACATCTTTACCAAGTGGCATATTTTTTGTATGAACTTTCAATATTTGTTCTCTTGATTCCTTATCTGGAATTGGCGACATTATAATTCTATCAAATCTTCCTGGCCTCAATAATGCAGGATCAATTAAATCCGGTCTATTTGTTGCCGCTATTATCACGACATCATTTAATTCTTCTAAACCGTCCATTTCTGTTAATAATTGATTTACCATTCTTTCTGTTGACCTTGTTCCATTTTCAAATCCTCTTGTTGTGGCGATAGCATCAATTTCATCGAAGAAAATTATTGTTGGGGCAGATTGTCTTGCTTTTTCAAATATTTTTCTTATTCCTTTTTCAGATTCCCCTACCCACATAGATACTAACTCAGGACCACGAATTGAAATGAAATTAGCTTCTGCTTCGCTTGCTACTGCTTTAGCTAGTAATGTTTTACCTGTACCCGGTGGACCGTATAATAAGACCCCTCTTGGAGCTTTAATTCCTAATCTCTTGAAAGCGTCTGCATGTTTTATAGGCCATTCGATAACTTCATTTAATTCTTGTTTTACTCCTAATAAACCACCAATATCTGTCCATTTAACATTTGGTTTTTCAACTAAAACCTCTCTCATTGCAGAAGGTCTTACTAATCTTAATGCTTCTTTAAAATCTTTTTCTGTAATTCTCAGTTTTGCTAAAAATTCTTTAGGTATTGTTTCTTTTTCTTTTAAATTAAGTTCTGGTAAATTTCTTCTTAATACACTCATAGCTGCTTCTTTACATAATGCAGATAAATCTGCTCCAACAAATCCATGAGTTATTCTTGCAATTTCTTCCAGATTAACCTCTTTAGTTAATGGCATATTTCGAGTATGTATTTTTAATACTTCTAATCTTCCTTTTTGGTCTGGAACACCAAATACAATTTCTCGATCAAATCTTCCCGGCCTTCTTAATGCTTCATCTAATGAGTTTGGTCTGTTAGTTGCACCTATAACAACAACATTTGCACGTTTGTTCAAACCATCCATCATTGTTAATAGCTGAGCTACAACTCTTCTTTCAACTTCTCCATGAGTTTCTTCTCTCTTCGGTGCAATAGCATCAATTTCATCAATAAAAATAATTGATGGTGCTTTTTCTGCTGCCTCTTCAAATATTTGTCTTATTCTTTTTTCAGATTCACCATAAAATTTATTCATAATTTCTGGTCCATTAATTAACATAAAATTAGCTTCTGCTTCATTTGCTACAGCTTTAGCTAGTAATGTTTTACCTGTACCCGGAGAACCATGTAATAAAACCCCTGAAGGAGGATCTATACCTAATGCGATAAATAATTCGGGATGTTTCATTGGAAGTTCTACCATTTCTCTAATTTTCTTTATTTCTTCTGATAGCCCACCAATATCTTCATAAGTTACATCTGGAGCAATTCTTGTTTCTTCAGTTACTTCAACTGCTTTTGGACTTAATTTTAATTCTGTATTTTCAGTTATTATAACTGCACCAATTGGTGTTGAATCTACCACTACAAATTTTATAGATCCCATTTGACCCATAATACCTGTGTTCATACCTTCCATTAATTCTTCAATATGTTGAAATATATCAAAAGGACTTCCAGAATCTCTAAATGTTTTTGATCTTCTTGTTGTTCCGCCTAATGGAATAATATCTCCTTTAACAATTACTCTTCCAAGAAGATTTCTTTTTATTGCTTCTGAATCTGCTTGTATTACAATTCCTTTTTGTGAAGGAGCAATCATAACTTTTTTTGCCTCTTTAACATCTATTTTTCTAACTTTTACTTGTTCACCTATTCCAGTTTTAGCGTTTCTTCTCATAATACCGTCCATTCTAATAACTGGTTCACCTACATCAGTTGGATACGCTCTGTCTACTATGCCGACAGTTTTTCTAGCTCCTTCTATCTCTACTATATCTCCTGGTCTAACTCCAATTTCTTTCATGTCTTGAGAATCAATTCTAATAATTCCTTTGTACGCTTCTTCATGCATTGCTTCCATAACTCTAAGTTCTACTTCTTTACCGTTCTTTGCCATTTTCTTCCTCCAAATCCTTCTTGAAATATAAACATATTTTTCCTGGTTCGTCTAAAGAAAGCCTCATTATTTGATCAATTTCTTTTTCTAATTGGGTAAATCTTTCTTCGAATTCTATAATCTCTCTAGGTATTGTAACTGAAAAACTATTTCCTACCATTCTAAGCTTAACTGAAAAAATTCTTTGTTTTAATATTTTGAACTCTTCATATTCTTTTATATCACTTGGATGATACCATCTTTGTGTACATTTTGGGCATTCAAAATATCTAAGTCTAAACCCATCTTTTAAAATTGCAGCCTTGTTTGTTTTTATGTTACATTTGTTACATAAAACATTTGTGTCAAATATGTCTTTCATTTTAGTGTAGACTTGGTGTATACACAAGAAGTATATAAATATTTCGGTTTGGTGGGCTTTGCACAAAAAAGTTTAAGGAAGGTATCGCAATGCTTCTTTTGTTAAAGGACTTCTAACACAACTTGCACTAGTCATGTAAACAGTTGCAGTGAGAGGAGAGTTTTTCATATATTCACTTAAAAAAACCATCCCGTTGTTAAGTCTAGTTATTCCTTTTTGTCCTATTTGTTCAAGATCCCCAGTAAAAACTATCTTGCTCTTATTCCCCATACGGGTAATTAGTGTTTTTGCTTGAGACCTTGTTAAATTTTGTGATTCATCTACCTCAAAATAAATATTGGGAAGGGTTCTTCCTCTTACAGTATCTAAATTTTGAACTACAATATGTCCTGCTTTTCTTAAACTATCTAATTCATCAGTTAATCCGTGAATTTCACATACCCTCAAAAGATTATCATAAATTGGCATCAACCAAGGAGCTAATTTTTCATCTTGACTTCCGGGCAAAAAACCAATTTCATTTGCATCATGCACTATTGGCCGAGTAATAAATAGTCTGTCCATTGGCATTCTTTTCATACTCTTTTCTCCTTCAGAAGGAATTACTTGTTCATACCCTGCATTAATACTTAAAAATGTTTTACCTGTACCTGCGGGCCCAAAAATAAAGGCTGCATGAATATTTGGATCATGAAGTGCATCCATTACAAAAGATTGTTCACTAGTCTTTGGAGCAATTTTATCAAATTTATAATCTCTCAACCTCATTACGCCTTTTTCATAAACATATTTAGCAAGAACAGAACTAGATGGATTGCTTCTTAAAACAAAATATTCATTTGGAAATATTTGTGTTTTTGGGCCTAGTCCAGATAGTCTAAGAAATTCTTCTAGGGGAACAACAGATGATTTTGTTCGATAGATCAAATCTATTAACTCTTGTGGAACTTCTATCTCCATCCATCCTTTATAAATATCATCTTCTTGTTTAACTATTTCTCCCTTTTTCCAATGGTTTGCAGGAATACCTAAAGATTCTGCTTGCAATATTAGTGAACCATCATTTGTGACTAGTTCTAAATCTTCACCAGGAACGTTTTGTTGTAATTGATGTGTTAGTTTTAATATTAGTCCATCTAAATCATCTGAAACAGATTGATCCAAAGTTTTTGGTAATGGCAAAAAATTTAATGATTTTACCACATAATTTGGATTTATTTTAATTCCCGAAACTAAATCACCGCCATGTTCAACCCTTAGATTATAAACTAATTGAGAGATTACTTCCCTTGCTGCCTTTCCCCTATCTGTATCTTCATTCTTAAACTGATCAAGTTCCCTAATAACTGGTAAAGGTATGTATACTATCACCCTATCTTCTTGATTTGGAGACATAAAACTCATCAAAGAACTAGTATCTAAAAGAAGTACATTTGTATCTATTACTTTGTGTTTTACTATCATTATTACCCTCTTTTTTTTAAAAATTTATCTTATCAGATGAGCAAGTATATTCTCATGTTCCATAAAAAGTTTGTATGGTATAGGATAGTTTGGATTTGGATTTTTTCTATGATATATTTCAGATCCTTGTTGAACTTTTCTTCCAATATCATCAAACGAAACAGATTCTGTTAACCGTTTTAATACACCATCTATATTATTCTGGCCAGAAACATCTTGTGTAGAATCGATTAACTCCATTGCAGATGAAACCGAATTTCTTTTTATATAATCTATTGCAGAATCATGATCTAGTTCCTCTCCAGATTCTTTTATCGTTTTACTGAGTTGAGGAAATTTTAGTTCAACCTTTAATTCTGTAAAATAATTTCTTACTTGAGTTTGAACTCTTTTTAAATTTTCTCTTCTACTTGAGTTAGTAGTTGACAGATTAAGATGCTTTAGCGGTCTACGGTCTGAAGAAAACACAGCAGCGGTAAAAAGTATTCCTATCTCTTTATCAGTATAACCAAAACTCTCTTTCAGTGTAGTTATTGTAGAATACAAATCCGGACATCTTACGAATTCAGTTATATTGATCCCCCCAAAACTTATTTGCCTATAAGGGGGAATTTGAATAACCTTTTATATATTTCTATTTTTCACTTTTTAAAAAAATAAGGATTTTGTGTTAAAAAGGAAGATTTAAATAACAATTTCTGTGTATAGAATTATGAAAAAAATAGTGATGGGATATATCACAGACAGTAAAATTCCCATTAGTGAAGACAAAAAATTCTTTAAAATTGCTAATAAAATGAATGTAGAACTTTTGCCATTTAATATTTCTTCTGAAATAGTTCAAAAAGAAATCGAAGAAAAAGCAAAAAAATGTGATATAATCTTTAATGATAGTGGGTTTATTCTTGCAGAAGAAATTGTTAAAACTCTTGAAATTTTAGGAAAAAAGGTTACTGAACCCTCAAAAATTTATGAATTTCCTGAAGATAAGTGGCTGTTCTTTATACAATGTGCTAAAAACAATATACCTACTCCTATAACTATTCTATTATCTTTGGATCTTAATAGTGTAAAAAATCAGCTCAATAATTTTAATCATTGGCCTGTTGTTTTGAAAAGAGTTAATGGAGAAAGAGGAGAATTTGTTGAAAAAGCGAATAATATGAATGAAGCAATAAGAATAATTAAACATTTTTGGAAAAAGGGTAATGAAAGGTTACCTATTATTGCGCAGGAGTTTATTGATTCTGATTCATATAGAGTAACTGTTATAGATGGTAAGATTATTCAAACTGCTTTAAAGAAAAAAGTTGGGTGGAAAGCCACAGGATGTTATGCTCAAAAATTTAGACATTTTAAAGTAGATGATGATTTAAAAAATATTGTTGAAAAACTTGTAAAAATTACAAAAATAAATGTATGTGGGATAGACTTAGTAAAAAAAGATTCAAAATGGTTAGCTTTAGAGATTAATGCTGAGCCATCTTTAAAAATGTTTGACTGTGAGCATGATAAGTTGATAGAATGTGTTATTAAATCACTTAAAAAACAGGTTTATTAGGATATAATTTACTGAATTTTTTTATTTCTTTTAAATTTAAAGTTGCATAAATTAAACCTTCTTTATCTTTTATTTCTTTTAATATTTTATGGGTTGAGGCAATAGCAGAATAGGATATTAAATCTTTTTGGTTTAATACTGGATTTGCTAGAGCAACGAAAAAAAGATTTTCAAATGCTCTTGAGATTAACATAGATTTAATCAAACTTAATTCTCTAATTTTATGACTTTCTTCATGTGCTTTATACTCATAACACCATTTAGATGGACAGAATATTATTTCGGCACCAGCTTTTTTCATTTTGTGAAATATCTCTGGAAATGCTAAATCCCAACAAATTACAATGCCTATTTTTGCAAAATCAGTTTTGTAAACAAATATCTTTTTTCCTGCGTTCGTACCATCGTCATAAAGATTTATTTTTTTATACTTTCCAACTATTTTGCCTTGCCTGTTAATTAATATTGCAATTTTATAGGGTTTCCCTTTCAAGATGAAATTATCAGTAACAATACACCAAATAGAATTATCTTTACAGGATTTTTCGATTTCTTTTATTAATTTGTGTCTTAGAACAAGATTGTCTGTTTTGTGTATGCATGTTTCTGGAAAGCAGATTATATCTGCATTTCTGCTTTTTGCTAATTTTATATATTTTTTTATTTTATGAACATTATGTTTCTCAGAAGTATCAAAATATCTTATTTGAGCAATAGATATTGTTGGACTTCTATTTTTTATCATAAGATGTCATATATTTTTTTATTTATAAAAGTTGCTTAATGGATTTTATTGTTAGTTTAAGATATCTCTTTTTTTGACCTATTTTCATTTTTCAAAACATTTAAAAAGGCAAAAATAAAGTTAATTTTATATTTCAAAAACAAATAAGGAGGTGAAAGTTTTAATGGCAAAAAACAACAAAGTAGGCGGTTGGGCATTTTTGATAGGTGTCATTTTAGCCGTAGTGTTTGGATTCTTTAACTCGACAGGCATGGTATGGATACTTGTATTGTTAGGCCTTTTGATAGGTTTATTCAATATTGATCCAAAAGAAATACAAACATTCTTGTTTGCTGGCACAGTATTAGTAATTGTTGGTGCATTTGCAGGACAAACATTATCTGAAATACAATATTTACAAGATATATTTAGTAATTTAGTAGCATTGTTTGGACCGGCAACAATAATAGTGGCAATAAAGTCATTATTTGGTTTAGCAAAAAATTAAACACTTTCTTTCTTTTTTTATTTTAGAAAGACTTTTAATTTGTTTTTTATTCATAATATTATGATAACTTTTGATAATAATATAATTACTCTGGTTTATGGGAATTCTGCAACTGGAAAGACTACATTATGTTTACAAACCGCATTGGAATTTGCTAAACAGAATAAAGTTCTTTTTATAGATAGTGAAAATGGTTTTTCTGTTGAAAGATTAAAACAAATGGATAAAGATTATAAAATCTATTTAAAAAATATTATAGTTATAAAAGTGAGAAATTTTGAAGAGCAAAATAAAATTTTTGGGAATATTAATCAGATGATTAAAGAATTAAATATCAAGATTATCATATTCGATACTATAGGGATGCATTATAGACTTGCATTGCAGAATGAAAATTATGCTGATGTGAATGAAAAATTACTATTGCAATTAAAAGAATTAAAACATTTCAGTGAAAATTTTAATATTCCGATACTAATAACCAATCAAGTATATACTAATATGGAAGGGAAGAATATTGGTGTTGGGGGGAATATGCTGGCAAGATTTGGAAAAAGATTAATTGAATTAAAGAAAAATCCAAGAAAGGCAGTTTTTATGAAACCTGAAGAAAAGATAGTTGATTTTGAATTAGCCGATGAAGGATTAAGAATTATTTGAATTGTTCCAATTTTTCTTTGAAGGGCAGTCTTGATTTAAACATAATGTCCAAGGTCTTTTACCTTTTCGTATAATCATTACTTGTACAAACCCATCATGCTTACATACTCCTGCAGATTTGATTAATCCTTGTTGAGGTAAACTGTAAGTAGTTTTGCAGTTAGGATATTGATCGCATGCCACAAATCTCTTTTTGCTAAGTTTGGAATACATAATCCGGAGTTTGCCTTTTTTACAAACTATACATTCTCCAAGCTCGTTCATCTTATTTTCAGTTTCTTTTGTTGCATCTGCTAACTCTACACCTATTA
>Ga0208245_1000077_pt1 | contig 104431 bp, 106 predicted proteins | sample RifOxyC1_FD_184035 | JGI IMG/M metagenome (GOLD analysis project Ga0208245, IMG submission 184035) | Soil microbial communities from Rifle, Colorado - Rifle Oxygen_injection C1 (SPAdes) | ecosystem: Environmental > Terrestrial > Deep subsurface > Rock core/Sediment | place: Rifle, Colorado... | reverse complement strand
GCCTCTATGTTCATAGCGTTTTAAAGATTTTAATTGTTAATTATCTTTAAAACTACCACGAATTTCGGTGTCTTTTTATATGATTTAACCAGTGTTGCTATGGTGTCATTTTAGATGATTTGATGCGTAGTATTGACAGAAATAGGCTTACTATGCTAAGGTTATTCATTAATTAATTAATTACAATTATGAACAAAAAAACTACGTTAATCATTGCAAGCGTTTTTTTAATAATAGCTTTTGTTTTTCTTTACGCATCATGGACAAAACCTGCTAAGACCGAGGCCGCGATAAGCGACGCTACGTTTTCATTGGACGTGACATATTTTGCAAACTATACTCCACCCCACTCGGGTAAGCCTTCCAACATGTCAGACAACATATACGTTGGGACAGCAATTAGCCCCTTTGCCAAAACCCATGCAGTGATCCCGTTGACCGCAAACGGCCTGCCAATAATTGACATTGATTCAACAGACAATGTTCCCGGCCTGCACATTACAAGAAAACAGGGCTATGTGGAAATCACTGCTTACGGTTTTAATCCTAGATATGCAAGAGAAGAAGTAAAAGCTAATTTTAATTTCACCAACGCCACCCTGTTGAAAGCTGAAAACAACACTCTTCACCCTTATGAAAAACAAGGCAACGGCACTTGCGGTATTGTAATTGGCCGTCCAAAATTAAACAAGGGCGACGATCAAATCAGAACAAGCGTTCAGAATTCGGGATCTCTTTGCAGTACTACCAGTATAGATGCAGATACAGTAAGAATTTTTTATAGCGTCAACGCAAATCTTGTTCCTCAACCAGAATGTTCATCAAACACTCAATGCGGAACTGATGGCGCTGTAACTGGTTTGTTTTGCAAAACTGATGGAAATGTTTACCAAACCAACAGAATCTTCACATGCACGAACCCTGGTACATCTAATTCAACATGCACGCATACAGACACAGACCAACAAAAGCAAATTTGTTCTTCAACTCAAACCTGCCAAAGCGGAACTTGTCAAATTCCTCAACCAGAATGTTCATCAAACACTCAATGCGGAACTGATGGCGCTGTAACTGGTTTGTTTTGCAAAACTGATGGAAATGTTTACCAAACCAACAGAATCTTCACATGCACGAACCCTGGTACATCTAATTCAACATGCACGCATACAGACACAGACCAACAAAAGCAAATTTGTTCTTCAACTCAAACCTGCCAAAGCGGAACTTGTCAAAATAACAGCACAAACACTAACGGCAACACTAATTCAAATAATAACAACAACATAAACGGCAACGATAACAATAATATCAACGGAAATAATAATATTATTGATACAAACAGCAATAATAACACCACAAACACAAACAGTTATATTTATAATAATGCCGACAGTAACAGTAATAATGGTTACATTTACCACAGTTATCAACGATGCGTGAGTAATTATTTGTACTGGTACGATTCAAACAACAATCAGCAAGATTCGCAATATTGCCAATATGGCTGCAGCAATAATTATTGCCTGAATTATAATAACAATAATTACAATAATTACAATAATTTATCCGTAACCGAAACTGTAAAAAACCTTACAACAGGCTCGAATTTTGCCAACTCAATTTATGCCAGTCCTTCAGATATGCTAATGTTTATGATAACACTTCGGGCAGTAGGGCAAAGCGCGCAAAATGTTACTGTTAGAGATTATCTTCCTTCAAACTTAATTTATAACGACCAGCTGGTAGTTTCAGGAAACAATAATTATAGCAATTACTATGGAAATATTTCCTCGGGCATAAATCTTAACACGATAAATGCGGAACAAACAGTTACAATAACTTATCGGGCGCAAGTTGCAGGAGCTTCAAATTTTTCTTATGGAACTACAACCTTAAATAATAATGTTTCCGTAACAAGTTCTAATGCAAACTATGTGCCAGTAAATAATGCGTCAGTTTTAGTAACAAGGTCTGCGGTTTATGGAGCAAGTTATATTGCAACCGGCCTAACAAATAACTTTTGGGTTGATTCATTTTTCTTGCCGCTATTATTAACCTTAATTCTCTTTTGGTTGTGGAAATCAGGAATGTTTATTGGAGCTGAAAAATGGCTAAGCAATAAAAATAAAATGTGGCGCAAATATAAAGCGGAAAAAGAGCTCGCGAATCGAATTACTTTAATCCGGCAATCCGAAATGGCCTAAAATAATTTAAAACAAAACGCTTCAGACATGTCTGAAGCGTTTTAGTATATATTTATTTCCGACCCTCTAACGCGTTTTCGAGCGTTTCTTCATCGGCGTATTCAAGTTCTCCGCCAACCGGAATTCCTTTTGCCAGGTGAGTAATTCTTTGCTGCGGCTCATGGCCTTCGGCTTTTAAATTTTTAATGATTTGTTCGACTAAGATAGAAGTTGCGCGGCCCTCCGGGGTTGGGTTTAAGGCAATAATAATTTCTGAAAATTTGGTTTCAGCAATTCTTTTTTTTAGCTGTTCAACTCTTAAAAGCGTTCCTCCAAGAATAAAATACAGGCCGTTATATTTTCTTGTATTTTCAAGCGACAACAAGTCGCTTTCTTTCTCAACTATGCAAAGCAAATTTTTATTCCGTGATTGGTTTTGGCAAATCGGGCAAATTAAATTATTTCCCTCAAACGGATTAAAACACATTTGGCATAATTTAATTTTATTTTTTAATTCTAAAATTGCGTTTATTAATTCGTCGGTTTTTTCTTTTGGCAATTTCAAAATATAGTAAACAAATCGCATAGCTGTCCTTTGGCCGACAGTAGGGAAGTCCCTGAAAATATTTTTTAATTTTTCAATTGAATCCATATTTTTATCCCATCGCCCCATCAGAGGTGTATTCGTTTTTATCTAAATTTCTAAAACTGACGCGGTTTTCGTCAAAGTATAGGTCAACTCCGCCGGTTGGGCCGTTTCTGTGTTTTTCAATCATAACTTTTGCAATATTTTTGCTTAAAGAATTTTCATTATATTTATCCTCTCTGTAAATCATTAAAACCACATCGGCGTCCTGTTCAATAGCTCCAGATTCGCGCAAATCCGCCAGGCGCGGAATTTGCGGAACACGCGCTTCAACAGCGCGGGAAAGCTGGCTAAGCACAAGCACGGGCACATTTAATTCTTTTGCCAGCATTTTTAGCGCCCTGGAATTTTCTGTAACTTGTTGTACCGATGACTGGAATTTATTCATCGGATCCATTAATTGCAAGTAATCAATAACAATAAGAGACAAGCCCTTGTTTGCCTGAAGCCTGCGGGCCATCGCGCGCATTTGCAAAATATTTACAGAACCCGCGTCATCAATATACAAAGGCGCATCTGATAAGCTTCCCATTGCATGCTGCAGCCTTGAATAATCGTCTTGCGCAAGCCTGCCGTTTCTTAAATTCCATAAATTTATATTTGCCAAGCTTGCAAGCAAACGGTCGGCAAGCTGGTCTTTTGACATTTCCAGAGAAAAAAGCCCGACGGGTTTGTTTTCCAAAACAGCCACGTTTCTGGCAATATCCAAAGCCAGAGAAGTTTTTCCCATACTGGGCCTTGCCGCCAAAATTACAAGGTCTGATTTTTGCAAACCTCCCAAAATTTTATCTAAATCTGTAAAACCTGTCGGCACTCCGCGCATTTTTCCTGCATATTTTGAAAGTTCGTCTAGTCTTTCAAAAGTATCGGCTAAAATATCTTTAATTGGCAAAAATTGCTGGGTAAGCGAACGCTGGCCAATTCCAAAAACTGTTTTTTCAGCCTTGTCCAATAAAACATCAACTTCTTCGGCCTCGTTAAATGCGGATAAGCCAATTTCTTCTGAAGCGGAGATTAAATCCCTTAAAATCTTTTTTTGCCTTACAATTTTAGCGTAATTTGAAACGTGAGTTGCGGTTGGGACTGTATTTATTAAAGAAGTTAAATATGCAGAACCTCCAATATTTTCCAACTTATTCCTTTCTTTTAATCTAGCTGAAACTGACAAAATATCAATCGGGTCTGACTTTTCATAAAGCTCGGCCATTGTTTGGTAAATATCCTGGTGCCCGCCTTTATAAAAATCTTCAGCTTTTATAAAATCAACAACTTTAACAATTGCGTCTTTATCCAGCATCAAACATCCCAGCAGGCATTGTTCTGCTTCTGTATTTTGCGGAGGCAATTTATCGGGCAAATTATTCACCATAATTTTTTAGCATGTTTTATGGTTTAGTTTAGCAAAACCGGAAAAGCGTAGCAAGTATTGACAATACATATAGATATGCTAATATGTTGTTAGGGATGATGTTCTGTTTGCAAGTGCTGAATTGCTGATGCTCCGTGCTTCTGCCGTTCTGCAATTTCTGACTTTCCGATGCTCCGATGCTCCGATGCTCCGATGCTCTTGCAACTCTGCTGCTCTGCTGTGTTTTTGCGCAGACATCACTCAATGGGCTATCTATTGTTATAGATAGCCCGCTTTTTTTATAAAAAATATCTTGTATTTAGTAAAGCTTTACAAATCACAAGACAATAAAAAAGGCGGATCAGATGGTGGAAATGCCCGCTTTACATTTTACATTTGCCTTACAACGGGACCGGAGTCGGAATCTTGCACTGTAAAGCCATGCCTTTCAATTTCTGCGCGAAGCTGGTCGGATTTTTGCCAGTTTTGCTGTTTGCGGAATTTTTCGCGCTCGCTTGCCAGTTTTTTTATTTGAGAGGGGATTGATGCGGTAACTTTTTTGAAATTTATAATTCCAAAAATTTTATTTATTTCCTCAAAAAAACTATGAATATTTTTCGCGTCTTCTTTTGAAACTGAATTGTTTTCCAAAAGTTCGTTTGCTTTTTTGATAAACTCAAACATTACAGCGAAAGCTTTTGGCGTATTAAAATCATCATCTAATTCGGCATAAAAACTTTTTTCGAAAGTTTTAATGAATTTTGAATTTCGAGTTCCGAATTTAGAATTTACGGTTTTTAGTTTTCGCAGAAATTCTTCTATTTTTTCCACCGCCGACTTTACTTCTATCATTACGGACTCGGAATAGTCAACGGGCGAACGCCATAAATTTTTTGCTATAAAAAAACGCAGGTAATTTGGCGAGCATCTTTTTAAAAAATCTCCAATTGTAATAAAGTTTCCCAAGGACTTAGACATTTTTTGTCCGCCAATATTTAAAACTCCAACATGCATCCAATATTTTACCAGCGGAGATTTGCCGGAAATCGCTTCCATTTGAGCAATTTCGGCTTCGTGATGGGGAAATATAAGCTCTCTTGCTCCGCCGTGAATATCATATTGCGGCCCAAAAAACTTTTCCGTAATAGCAGTGTCTTCAATATGCCAGCCAGGTCTGCCCGCTCCAAATGGCGATGGCCACGACGGTTCATTTTCTGAAGAAAATTTCCATAAGCAAAAATCTCCCCTATTTTTTTTATGCTTGCTGTAGTCAATTCTGGTAACCGCGTCTTCGCCCTGCAAAACCGTACGACCGGAAAGTTTGCCGTATTTTTTAAATTTGGAAATATCATAATAAATTCCATCTCCTTCTATTGTATATGCAAATTTTTTAGCCTGCAGTCGCTTCACTTGGCCGATAATTTCTTTAATGTGGCTTGTTGCCCTTGCGTACTTTGAAACACTATTTGCGCCAAGCATTTTCATATTGCCTATGTATTCTTTTTCAAATGCCGTAGCTAAATCTTTCGGCAAAACTCCTTTTTCCCGCGCCCGGGCAATAATTTTATCATCTAAATCAGTAATATTCTGCAGATAAAAAACATCAAAGCCGATGCGCCGCAAATACTTCACGAAAAAATCAAAAGTCAGGGCAAGCTTTGCGTGGCCTAAATGCGGGTAATCGTAAACAGTGGGTCCGCATACAAAAATATTTATTCTTTTACCGCGTATCGGCTTTAGCGTATCTTTTTTACCAGTTAATGTGTTTAAAATTTTTATATTGTGTTTCATTGTTTTAATACTTATTTAATTGTTTTGTAATGATTTTGTTTTTAATATGTCCCTTGTTGTTTAATTCTAAAATTTTTGCAAAAACGCTCAAAAAGGAAAAAACTAATGAAAACCATAAAGTATAAATAAAAAATACGGGCGGAGGGTTTGGCCAGACTATTAAAATTACAACAAAAACTACTGATAACAAAACCATTTTTGTTTTGCCAAATATGTTTGATTCAATGTATATTTCTTTTGATCTATAAAATAAAGATGCAATGGCGTTTAGTATTTCTACCAAAAGAAGCGCCAATAAAAGCCATTTGTGGTGGGTAAATAAGCTATAAACCGCTATTGGCAATATTATAATTCTGTCCGCAGTTGAGTCAAGCATTGCTCCAAATTCTGTAACTCGGTTTGTTCCCCTTGCAACAGGTCCGTCAATCAAATCTGTTAAAACACCAACAGAAAAAAGGACAATTACTAAAAACTTATTTTCAATTCCAAACCAAAAAAGCAATATAAATAAAAATATACCAATAAAAACTCTTATCCACGTGACATGGTTTGGCGTAATTTTTCCTGGCCAATATGGTTTTATAAACAGAAAAAGAAACTTGTCACGGTAGCTGTCAAGGTTTTCAAGAAATAATTGAAAACCATTTAGATAATTGTTCATGTTAAATTATATTAACAAATTTTTAAATGCTTGTTAAGAGTAGTTTGGTTATGGTAAACTAATAAAACAGAAATGACAAATTTGCTTAAAATTTTTTTATTGGCAACAACTCCGTTGGGTGAATTAAGATTATCTATTCCAATGGGAATTTTAGTTTATAATATAGATCCTGCTCTTGTTTTTTTTGTATCAGTTATTGGAAATTTGATACCGGCAATTCTTTTGCTTTTATTTTTGAAAAAAGTTTCCGGGTTTCTTTCTGAAAAATCATTTGTTTTCAAAAGGGCATTTAGTTGGTGGGAAAACAATGCAAGAGAAAAACATATTGGAAAAATTCAAGACTACGGAGCAATTGGGTTGGCGTTATTTATTGCAGTTCCCTTACCACTTACTGGAGCATGGACCGGAGCATTGTTGGCAACAATAATGAATCTACCTTTAAAAAAATCATCGTTGACGGTTGTGGCTGGAGTAACTGGCGCAGGAATTATTGTTACATCTGCAATTATGCTTGGAATAAATATTAAAATAATATTTGGCTGGCAAACGCTTGTTGGCGTTGTTGCATTTGCAATAATTATATTTTTATTTTTTAAGAAAAAATTTCATGGTAAATAATTTAGTTTTATATAGAAAATACCGCCCGCAGAGTTTTGCAGAGGTGGTGGGGCAGGAGCATATTGTCACAACTTTGACCAACTCAATTAAGGGAAGCAATATCGGACATGCATATTTGTTTTCGGGGCCCAGAGGCAGCGGCAAAACAACACTTGCCAGATTGTTTGCAAAATCTATAAATTGCCTTGCCCGAACGGCCGAGGGCGAAGATAAATCATCATTTGAGCCTTGTAATAAGTGCGGATCTTGCCTTGAAATTATGGGCTCAAAATCAATGGATCTAATTGAGATTGACGCGGCCTCGCACACAGGAGTTGATGATATTAGGCAATTGATAGAAGGCGTAAAATTTGCGCCGGTGAAATCAAAATATAAAATATTTATAATTGACGAATGCCACCAGTTGTCAAAATCAGCGGCAAACGCTTTGTTAAAAACATTGGAAGAGCCTCCTTCGCATGCAATTTTTTTGCTGGCAACAACCGAAAGCCATAAAATGATTCCGACAATTTTGTCTCGCTGCCAAAAGTTTGATTTTAAGCGCCTGCAAGTGCCGGAAATTATAAAAAAACTGGAATTTATTTCCAAAAAAGAAAACATAGGGTTTGAGGATTCGGCCCTGTCTTTAATTGCCTTAAATTCGCGCGGGTCATTTCGCGACGCAGAATCTTTACTGGACCAATGCATAAGTTTCACTGGCGAAAATAGTGTAATAAAAACACAAGATATAAAAGATTTGCTGGGTATTGTTGAAGCGGGCCAGATTGCCCAATTTATTGATTTTCTTATCGCAAAAAACACCAAAGAAGCAATTACTTTCATAAATTTATTGTGCGACAATGGAATTGATTTGCAGGAATTTGCCAAAACATTAGTTTTTTATTTAAGGCAATCGCTGCTTTTAAAAATAAACCCTGATTTTTTAGATTTAAAAAACTCCGGATTGTCTTCTCAGGAACTGGAGAAAATAAAACTCCAAACCGCGGCTTTTTCACAAAAAGATTTGCAAAACGCCCTTGAAATTTTTATTGACGCTGAAAATAAAATAAAATACTCTGCAATTCCTCAGCTGCCGATAGAGTTGGCAATTGCCACCTTAACACAGGGCGCATAAAATGGTAAAATAAATTAATGTTTAAAAATTTATTTAGGGATTATATCTATCCTATTTCAGTTTTTGCGGGCGGAATGATTGGCGTTGGTTTTTTGTCCTTGCCGTACATTGCCATGAAATCCGGCATTTGGCTGATGATTCTGCATTTTTTTGTTTTGACATTTCTGGTTGTCTTAATTAATTTAATTTTTTGCGACATAAGTTTAAAAACTCCGGACTTTAAAAGATTTCCTGGGTTTGTGGGGCATTATTTGGGAAAATGGCCGAAATTTTTCACAATGGTTTTAATGATACTGGGAAGTTTTGGCGTGCTTTTAGCTTATTTGCTAATTGGCGGAGAATTTTTAACTTCAGTTTTTCAGCCAATTTTCAACGGAAACGATATTGCTTATACTTTTATTTATTTTTTAATCGTAGGTATTATTGTTTATTTTGACATAAAGGTAATTTCAAAAGTTGAATTCTGGGTTATTGTTTTGCTTTTTTTCTCTATATTTTTAGTATTTGTGGAAAGTTTTTCACATATAAAATTTAGCAATATTTTTGTTTCGAATTTCGATATTCGGATTTCGAATTTTTTCCTTCCCTATGGCCCCTTGTTATTTTCGCTTTGGGGCATTGGATTAATTCCCGAAATAGAAGAAATGCTGATTGGCCGAAAAAAACAGTTAAAAAAAATAATTACAATTTCCACTATTTTTATTTCTGTTTTTTATTTGCTGTTTGTATTTTTAATATTGGGAATTACAGGAAACAAAACCGATCAAACCGCGCTAACAGGCCTTAAAAATTATATAGGGAACGGCGCAGTTACGCTTTCTTTATTGATTGGAGTTTTTGCAACACTTACGGCTTTTATTACGCAGGGAATTGTTTTTAAAAAAGTCTTAATGTATGACTTAAAAATTAAGCACTGGCAGGCGTTTATCATAACCTGTTTTACGCCAATGATACTTTTTCTTATCGGGTTTAAATCTTTTATTCCGATAATTTCGCTTACCGGCGGAGCCTTGCTTGGAATAAACGGCGTTTTAATTTTGCTGATGTACAAAAAAATCGGAGGCAAAAAAATAATAATTTATCCGCTCTCAATAGTTTTTCTTATGGGGGTGGTTTATGAAATAATATATTTTTTAAAATAGAATGATAATTGAGATCGCCATATTTTTAGTGTCAATATTTCTTTTGTCGTGGCTAAGCTCAAGTTTTGTAAAAACTGTAATTGATATTGCAAAATATTTGCGCTGGCGCGAATTTATCGTGGCTTTTTTTGTAATGGGTTTTGCCGCTTCTTTGCCAAACCTTTTCGTGGATTTAAATGCCGCCTTGCAAGGGTTGTCCGATATTTCGTTTGGGGATGTGATAGGAGGAAATTTGATTGACCTTACCATGATAATGGCAATTGTCATTTTTTTCAGCAAAGATGTTGTTTCAACTGACAGCAAAATGGTGCAGGGCAGCTCGATTTTTACTTTTTTAATTGCAATTTTGCCTATATTTCTGATTTGGACGGGAAAGGTTACCAGAATTGACGGCCTAATTTTAATTTTTGCGTTTTTTGTTTATGCTTTCTGGCTTTTTTCAAAAGATGGCAGATTTAAAAAAGTTTATAATAGGACAAAAAAGGAGTCTTCACTGGCGCCTGTAAGAAAGTATATTTTTATAAAAAACATTGTAAAACTTATTTTAATTATATTAATCCTTTTGGCCGCATCGCAAGGCATAATTTATGCCGCGCAATCTTTCCAAAAATCATTGGGGGTGCCTCTTTCTTTAGTGGGAATTTTGATTGTTGCTTTGGGAAATTGTTTTCCCGAGGCTTACTTTGGAATTGTTGCAGGCCGGAAAGGCGAGGGTTGGATGATTGTGGGCGATATGATGGGTTCTGTTATTGTCAGCGCTACGCTTGTTTTGGGAATTGTAGCCGTTGTTGCGCCATTTGAAATAAAAGATATGTCCGTTTTTTATACCGCCAGGATTTTTACGGTAATAGCGGCGGTTTTGTTTTTAATGTTTGTAAGAAGCGGTAAAAAGCTCACGAAAAAGGAGGCCATGCTTTTACTTTCGGTTTATATAATTTTTATTCTGGTTGAGGTCTTTATACCAAAATGATATTTTCAAAATACACAAACAAAACGGCCGATGAGGCTTTAGATAGCCTGAAATCTTCCCAATATGGCCTTCTGGAGAAAGAGGTTGCTCTACGGCAGGAAAAATTTGGCTTAAATGAAATAACAATTAGAAAAACAGCAATTTTCGGCATTCTAAAAAGGCAGGTTAAGTCCCCGTTTTTTTATTTGCTTTTTTGCGCCTCGCTGGTTTCGCTGGCAATTGGACAATTTTTTGATTTTTTTGTTATTTTATTTATAGTTTTTGCAAATTTTCTGATCGGTTTTTTTCATGAATACAAAACTGAAAAAGTAATTTTTTTGCTTAGAAAATTTATTTTTCAGCGCGTAAAAGTTCTGCGTAATAACAAAGAACAGATAATTGACAAAAAAAATTTGGTCCCCGGCGATATTGTGTTTTTGTCTTCAGGCGACAAAGCTCCTGCCGACATAAGGCTTATTAAAGCCCATAATTTTTCAGTAAATGAGTCTGCGCTCTCGGGGGAATCTTTGCCCGTTTATAAAAATTCTGCCCAGCTTGCCAAAGAAGAGGAAGAAATATTTAATGCAAAAAATATAGTTTTTGCCGGGACATCGGTTACTTCCGGAAGAGCGGAAGGAATTGTTGTAAGCATCGGAAAAGAAACTTTTTTCGGCCAGATAGCTGAAAACATATTAGAAGAAGCATACAAGCCGTCGTCTTACGAGAAGGACATTTTTTATTTCAGCAGGCTTGTGTTGAGGATAGTCACAATTACGGTTGTTTTAATTTTTGTTTTGGGGATTGTTATCAAAGGTTTTGATAATTTTTTTAACATTCTGCTTTTTTCGGTGGCATTGATAATAAGTATTTTACCAGAGGGATTGCCGGCAGTTGTTTCTTTTGCATTGGCCAGAGGAAGCATAAAAATGGCAAAACAAAACGTTATTGTCCGCAGGCTTTCGGCCATAGAAAGGCTGGGGAACATAGATGTGCTTTGCACTGACAAAACCGGAACCTTGACGCAAAATAAATTATCGCTGGAAAAATCGGTTTCTTTGGACAAGAAAGAATGCCTTTTGTACGGAATTTTAAGCTCCAATAAATTTCTTGACCCTTTTGGCGCAGCTTTATACCAGCGGGCTTCAGAAGAAATTTTGAGAGAATCAAAAAAGTTTAAAATAATTTCTGAGCTTCCTTTTGATTCCTACAGAATGAGATCTGCATATTTGGTTCGGTCATCAATAAATGAAAATATTTTAATTGTAAAAGGAGCGGCTGAGTCCATTCTAAGGGATTGCTCAAAATTTACCAAGAATTTTAACAAAAAAGAAATTTTTGAGGACATAGCAAGAGAAGGAGAAAATGGCAGAAGGGTTCTGGCGATTGCTTATAAAAAAATAGGCCGCGAAAAAATAGAAATTAAAGAAGAAGATGAAAAACAGCTTATTTTTTTAGGGTATTTTGTTTTTGATGATCCAATTAAGGAAACAGCGTCAGAAGCTATAAAACAGGCAGCAAAACTTGGCGTAAAAATTAAAATGATAACAGGCGACAGTAAAGAGGTTGCCGTATGCCTGGCAAAAAAAATAAAATTAATTACTGATTCTAAAGAAGCGCTTTCGGGCAAAGATCTGGAAAAATTATCACTCGATGAATTTGATATGGCTTGCGAGGAAAACAATGTTTTTGCGAGAATTTCTCCGGAATTAAAATATAAAATCGTAAAATCTTTGCAAAAGCGGCACGATGTCGGATTTTTGGGCGACGGCGTAAACGATGCGCCCGCCTTAAGAATAGCTGATGTGGGTATTGCTGTTGAGGAATCGTCTGATATTTCCCGTGAAGTTTCCGATGTAATTTTATTAAAAAGAGATTTAAGAGTAATAATTGATGGAATTAAAAGCGGCAGAAACATTTATGTAAACATAAATAAATATATTAAGTGCATGATTGCCAGCAATTTTGGCAATTTTTATTCAATTGCCGTAATATTTTTGTTTATTGATTTTTTGCCGATGCTTCCAATACAAATTTTGTTAAGTAATTTACTGTCTGATTTGCCCCTTATTTCAATAGTTACAGACCGGATTGATGCCGACGAATTAAAAAAGCCGAAAGCGTACCATTTGAGGTCGGTGCTTCCCCTGGTCATAATTCTGGCAGTGATAATAACATCTTTTGATTTTGTTTTTTTCAGCGTATTTTTTAGGGAAGCTCCCGCGACAATCCAAACACTCTGGTTTATTGAAAGCGTTTTTTGCGAACTTTTGCTGGTGTTTATTATAAGAACAAAGCGCTTGTTCTGGATGGGCGAGGGATTGAGCCCCGCCTTACTTGTTTCAATTATTTCTGTTTTTGCAATTTCAATAATTTTGCCCTTTTTGAGTTTCGGCCAGAAAATTTTTCATTTTACAGCGCCGAATGTAAAACAACTTTTATTTATGTCATTTATCCTAATTTGTTTTGTGGCCGTAAGCGAAATTGTAAAATTATTGTACTTTCATTATTGGAAACATAGGGATAATTTATCGAGTTGAGAAAAAAATGAATAAAGAGTAAACTGATATAATAAAATAAAATTATGGAAAAAACAATTACAACAACAAATAAAAATAAAGTCGCGGTTTCTGTAAAAAAATTAAAACTTTTAGATAACATTCAATTCATTTACGAATTGTCGTTAGCCAGATTGGAATTGCAGTCTTTCAACCCAGAACTAAAAGTTATGAATGACTTTAGAGAGTTTGAAATTTTAAATTTAAATAATTTAGAGGAATTAAAAACAAGATTAGCATATTTTAAAACCGTAAATGGAGATTATTCGGATTATTATTATTTACAAAAATTTAATCAGACAAAATCCGTTAATCAATTTTTAACTCATTGGATTTATCCGTATAAAGGCAAATTTCATCCACAAATGATTAGAGCATTGCTGAATATCATAAAAATAAAAAGGGGCGAAACAATCCTTGATCCGTTTGTTGGTAGCGGGACAGCGGCCTTAGAAGCTCAACTATTGGGAATAAATAGTATAGGAATAGATATTTCTCTTTTGTGCGTTTTGATATCAAAGGTTAAAACAGAGTCTATAGATGTTATTGATGAAATTATAAAATATAAAGATTTTTATCTACATAGAAAAGGTAAAAATGGATCCGAAGATAAAAGAGTTCAAAATTTTTATAAAGTTGCTGAAATGATGGCTCATAGCGATACGTCTAGAAGGGGGCAAAATTTTGAAAGTTCTTATTTGCATGATTCTTTAAAAATGTTAGCATCTGTTGAAGATTACGAAAAAGCAAAAAAACAATTTAAACTCAAATTGGGAAAAACTGAAATAATACACGGAGACGTTAGAAAGATACATTTGAAAGAGGAATCAATAGACGGCATTATTACATCTCCGCCATATTCAATAGCCCTTAATTATGTCGCCAATGATGCCCACTCTTTACAAGCTCTTGGTTATAATTTGGATCAAATTAAAGAAGATTTTATTGGAGTTCGTGGAACGGGATTAGATAGATTTAAATTATATGAGGAAGATATGAAAAAGGTCTATGATAAAATGTTTAACGTGCTTAAAAAAGGAAAATATTGTGTTATAATCATCGGTAACGTGACTTTTCAAGGTCAAGAAATCGATACTGCACAAAATGTTATCAACTATTGCGAAAAAATTGGATTTAAAACAATTAAAAAAATGGAAAAAATAATATATGGCTTGTATAATGTCATGCAAAAAGAATATATATTAATTTTTCAAAAATAATTTTATGGACGAGAAATACATAAAGGATTTAGAAAACACAATAAAACAAGTGTTATCTCCATTAAAGAATATGCCCTTCACTGTTATAATAAGAAGTATATCTGGTTTTTCTGTCTTGCCATTTAAAAAAGATCTTGAAATCATTAAATTATTTAGCAAAGCATTTGACTTCGCATCAAACGAGATAAATAAAAATGGTATAAAATCTAGCAGGCCGAATGAGGTCGGAAATTATATTGAGCCCTTTGTTAAAAGCGCCCTGACAAATATGGATTTTATTGCTGATACGCCGACAAGCACCAATGGAAACAAAAAAATTACGGGTTATCCAGACATAGAAATAAAACATAAAAATACAAATTTTTATCTAGAAATAAAAACATATAACATAAAGAATATAAATACCACTCAGAGATCTTTTTATTTTTCTCCATCAGAAAATTTTAAAGTTACAAAGGATGCGCCTCATTTATTGATTTCTTATGAGGTAGAGAAAAGAGCAAATGATTTATACTATGTGAAGCATTGGAAATTTTATTCATTAGAAAACTTAAAGGTTGATTTAAAACATGAATTTAATCAAAACAATAGAAAAATGTACGGAAACGAAAGTTATTTAGATTTAATTTTGGAAAAAGAAGTTTAGTTTTTTATATGGATTTTATAATTATAATTTTAATTTTTATCGCAGCGGTTTTGGGAGTTATAATTTTTTTCTTTGTCCGCCATAGCTTTCGCAGAGGCGGGGCGGGGAAGAGCACAGATTTTTTAATGCTCCAGCAGCAAATTGGCCAAATTGCGCAGGCTGTCGACAGCAAGCTTTCCGAATCAAATAAAAATTCTCAGTTTCAATTTAGCCAGTCCTCAAAAATAATTGGGGATGTTATGGAAAGGCTTACAAAACTCGACGAAACAAATAAACAAGTTCTAGATTTCGCAGGAAAGTTGCAAGATTTACAGGATATTTTAAAAAATCCTAAGCAAAGGGGAGTTTTGGGGGAATATTATTTAGAAACTCTTTTAAAAAATGTTTTACCAGTTGGATCCTATAAAATGCAGTATCCACTCGGCATCGATGATAAAACAGGAAAAGATTTAATCGTTGATGCAGTAGTATTAATAAAAGATAAAATTATTCCCATCGATTCAAAATTTAGTCTAGAAAATTATAATAGGATAGTAGAAGAAAAAAATATTGCTGAAAAAGAAAAATTGGAAAAAATTTTTAAGGCCGACTTAAAAATGAGAATTGATGAAACCGCTAAATACGTAAAGCCGTCCATGGGAACTATGGATTTCGCCTTAATGTTTATTCCTCATGAGGCGATATATTATGATCTACTGATAAATCAAGTTGGAGCTATAAAGGTTAATACGCAGGATTTAGTTCAGTACGCGTTTAAGGAAAAACACGTTGTTATTGTTTCGCCTACAACCTTTTTGGCTTATTTACAAACAATTCTTCAAGGATTAAATTCTCTTAAAATTGAGGAATCGACAAAGGAGATTATAAAAAGGGTAGCAATGCTAAAACGGCACGTACTCAGTCAGGCGGATTTTATGAAAAAAATGGGTGTTCATCTTGGTAATACAGTAGGCTCATATAACAGTGCAAATGGGGAATTGGGTAAAATTGATAAAGACGTTGCCAGGCTTACATCCGGAGAAGCGAGTATAGAAATTGATGATGTGGAACGTCCTACACTTGACGAGTAGGGAATTTTTTGCTAAACTAATTAAATTATGATAGCAGTGATCAAAACCGGGGGGAAGCAATATTTGGTGAAACCCGGAGATAAAATAAAAATAGAAAAATTGGATAAAAAAGAAGGGGAGCAGATTGCGTTCTCTAATGTTTTATTGGTTGAAAAATCCGCAAAAGTTGAAATTGGAAATCCTTTGGTAAAAACCGAAGTTACTGCGAAAGTTTTAAGCCACGGAAAAGGGGATAAAATAATTGTTTTCAAATACAAGCCCAAAAAAAGATACAGCAGAAAAATTGGCCACAGGCAGCCCTTTACCGAAGTGGAAATTATTGAAATTAAGTAAAAACCGCTCGTCGCGGTTTTTTGTTGAATGTTCTTTACCAATTTGGAGGGTAGGTTTTATGGCACTGACATTAGATGATTTTATGCCGTTTCTTAGTGATTATGAACAAATGCTTCTGCATGAGGTGAGGCGGCTCGGTGGGGCAAAAAACAGGCATGCACATTTGCCACGGGCAGGGCTTTTGGGCCCCGAATGTTTGGCACACGTGAACAAAAATCCGTTGGATATCGCCGCCGCTTCAATGAAAGAAAAACAGGTGGTGGTGGGCGATGTTCTTCGCGGAGCGGCTTTTAAACGAGAAAATTTGCTTGCTCGGCAAAGAAAAGTTTTAGAGCGGCTAATCTGGTGGGGCACAGTGCAAATTGACGCTTCCGTTGACTTGTCAGAAGACCTGCCAGAGGATGGACTGCTTGCCCTTAATGTTGCATTAGAATTGAAAAAAGAATTTGCAGGTAGAATTGATTTAAGAGTTGGAGCATATCCGATTTTTGGGATAAGCCGGCCTCATCGCCTGGAGATGTTTGAGAGGGCAGCAGAAAAAGCAGATTTTTTAGTCACTTTGCCAGAGAAAGATGATCCAGAAGGAAAGGACGGAAAGATAGGAATTAGGAGACATTTTCAAAAAGTTTTAGCTATTGGCTGTAGGTTAAAGAAAGAGGTTCATTTTCATCTAGACCAGTGGGACGATCCAAGACAACGCGATACGGAAATTTTGCTTGACGGATTAGGTGGGTGGGCAGAGCAGCCCGTGATACCAAGCCATGATGGTCCGACCGTTTTTGCTGTTCACATGATTTCTCCGACTGCATGGAAAAGCGAAAAACGTTACGCTCGGCTTATCGACAAAATACTTCTACACACAGTTGGAGTAATTGTTGCTTTCACTGCGGGAGGTTCAATGAGGCGCTTTCGCCCAATTAAAGCTCCAAGCCATAATCCAATTGCCAGGGTGCCCGAACTTCTTAAGCGTGGGGTACGAGTGTTTCTTGGCACAGACAATATTGATGATTTTTTTGTGCCGACTGGAACTGGCTTGCTACACAGAGAAGCCATGGACGGAGCCGATTTAGTTCGCTTCTATCTCCCGCATGTCTGGGCAAAACTGATAGCTGGCGTGCCCCTAAATAATTTTGACTTAAGGTCAATAGGGGATGCCTTATATCAGGATAATAAGGCTTTCTGCGCAATTAACCCAAATTGGCAATCCGCAGTTAGCTAAATAAGCCGTGGGACCATAAGGTCCCTTTTTTTATTGTAAAAATTTTGATAAAGTAAAGGACATTAAAAGCAGTATGCAAAAAGAAATTGGCTGGCTGTTGAAGGAAAAATACAACGGCCAAAAAAATAAACAATTTTATAAAGACGTTGAACGGCTCACACGGGCGCATGAGCCATTAGATTATGTAATTGGATTTACCGAGTTTTTGGGATGCAGAATTAATCTGTCAAAAAAGCCCTTAATTCCGCGGCCCGAAACCGAATTCTGGGTCGGCAGGGCAATAAATAAAATATACTCTGATTTTAACGACCGTCCAAATCAGAGTATCGAGATTTTGGATATTTTTGCGGGCAGCGGATGTATTGGAATTGCGGTTTTAAAACATATAAAAAATTCAAAAGTAGATTTTGCAGATGTGGAGGATAGGGGAGTTGGGCACAAGACAATTATATCTGATATATTCTCTGGATTGCCACGTCGCCTGCGGGCTCCTCGCAATGACACTGGGTACGATTATATTTTTGCTAATCCGCCGTATATTCCGGAAAAAAATATAAATTTAATTCAGAAGTCTGTTCTTAAATTTGAGCCAAAAAAAGCTTTGTTTGGGGGAAGCGACGGATTATTTTTTATAAGAAAATTTTTAAAAGATGCTAAAAATTATTTAAACCCCGAAGGGAATATATTTATGGAATTTGATGGTTCGGCAAGTTCACCACAGGTCTCGCCTCAAAAAAACGAAATAAAAAAACTCGCAAAAAAATTTGATTACAAAACCTGCAAATTTTATAAAGACCAATATGGCAAATGGCGTTGGGTTGTTATAACTTGAATATTTTTTAAAAATTAGTAATATGGTCATAGAACCCGATGGTCGGGTTTTTGCCTGCCTGCGCAGGCAGGGCACTTTACCAATTTGGTTTCATCTAAAAGAAGGAGGCCTCAAATGGCCACACTTTCGCCCATGCGAGCTGGTGTGAATTTGCTGAACGGTTTGGATCTACTTTCCCGAGGGAAAGTGCGCGACACGTACCCTTTGCCCTCGACCAACTTGTTATCTGTGGCTACCAACGGAATCAGCATTTTTGACTTCGTGTTGAACGCGCTGGTTCCGCTGAAGGGAGTCATTCTCAACGCAATGAATCACTTTTGGTGCCAACACCTGGAGGGATTTGGCATCAAGACTCATCTCCTCGCCGCCGGCGCGGACATTGACGCGCACTTGCCAGACGCTCTGAGAGGAAACGTTGACCTGCAGTCGCGAGCGATCGTGATCCGCCGGATGCAAATGGCTCCAGTGGAATTTATTGTCCGTGCTGTTTTGACCGGCTCTGCGGTAAAATCTTACCGCGAGACCGGCAAAGTGTGCGGGCACATAATTCCCCCGGGGTTGCAAGACGGCGATGCGTTTCCGTACCTGCTTGATACGCCAACCACAAAAGCCGAGGAAGGCCACGACGAGAACATGGATTTTATGCAGGTGCGCCAGCGCTATCCCCAGCAAACCCTGCAGGCTTTGCAAGTTTTCCAGATCTGTTCGGCCTATGCTGAAAGCCGGGGAATCAAAATCGCCGACACCAAGTTCGAGTTTGGCGCGGACGGCACGATTGGCGACGAAATCATGACGCCCGACTCCAGCCGCTTCTGGGAATACCAAACATGGCTGGAAGGTAGAAAACCGACCGCCGACAGAAAGGCTCCACCGCCCTATGACAAGCAACTCGTCAGGGCGTGGGGTATTACGAAGGGAATCAATAAGCTCAACCCCGAGAATCTTGGGGATGTGCTACGTGTTCACTCCTTAGATTTGCCCGAAGGCCTGATTCGCCAGACTACGCAAACTTATCGCTACATTTTCTGGCGTCTGACCGGCACCACCATCGAAGTATATCTTCGCGAAAACATGGATGTTCAGGCGACTTTTCGACCGGTGCCGAGGATCGCGATCATTTGTGGCAGCGAATCAGACTTGCCGGTGGTTAGGAAGGTTCTCGACCAGTTCTTTCCCAACGTGGCTCATGTCTCAATCCACGTGATGAGTTGCCATCGTAACCCCGAAGAGCTGCGCGATTACGCCAGGTCGGACATTCGCGGCACCGATGCGGTAATCTGCTGTGGCAGTAAATGGCTTGAACTACCCGGAGATCTCGATGCCCAGCTTCATGCGGCCGGCAACGATATTCCAGTTATCGGCGTTGCATTAGGGGCGCAGGGCAGCAGATCTCTGCTTGCGGCTCAACTCGCAATCGAGGAATTGCCGGGTACGCCGGTCGTCATAAATGAAAGCAGCGGCCGGTGCTACACTGGCGAAAATGGGCTATATGATGCCATCAGACGCGTTGCATTCGGAGAGCTTCCCCCTCCAAAGCCAAGGGTAAACAAGCCCGTTCAGATGAATGTTTTTCAGAACTTCTGAAAAACAAGCCCTTTCGCGCAGAAAGCGAAGGGCTTTTTTATTTGAGGAAATTGTGATAAAATAAAGGCAAATATGAATGGAAAATCAATACAATTGTCGCCCAATTCGCTGAACTTATTTTTAGAATGTCCGCATTGTTTTTGGCTTGATAAAAACCTGGGAATAAAGCGGCCTCCGCCATATCCCTATGCTTTAAATTCCGCAGTGGACGCTTTGCTAAAAGAAGAATTTGACGCATACCGATCAAAAAAACTCGAGCATCCCTTGTTGAAAGAAAACGGCATAAAAGCGCGGCTGTTTTCAAACCAAAAATTACTGAACCAATGGCGGAACAATTTTGCGGGCATAAGATATTTTGACGAAACTTTGCAGGCAACTTTATTTGGAGCAGTTGATGATATACTGGAATTTGCAGACGGAAAATTGGCGGCGCTAGACTATAAGTCAACCGGAAGCAAAACCGCAAATATTTACGACAGATTTCAGCTGCAGCTGGACACTTACACATTTTTACTCGAAAAAAACGGCTACCAAACTCCGCGAAAAGGCTATTTGGCATTTTACATTGTGGACAAAGAAAAAGGATTTATTGATCGCTTGCCATTTAGAAAAGAAATAATGGAAATAAATACAAATCCGTCTGATATTTATGCAATTTTTAATGACGCAGTTTTAATATTAAGGCAAGAAAAACCTCCCGAACACAGCCAAGACTGCCAATTCAAAAAATGGCTTGACGGCGCAAAAGAATATATTATTTAGCTTCACTGTCATTGCGAGCGAGCCCGCAGGCGAGCGTGGCAATCCAGAATTTGTGATTTTACTCTGGATTGCTTCGTCGCTTCGCTCCTCGCAATGACAAACACGAGATATGCTGAAAATTTTTACAAAGAAGTTCTGGTCTAAAAAGAAAATAATCTGGGGAATAATAATTTTATTGATCGTCCTTGTAATTTTATTTCTTACGTTTGGACGGAAAAACAATGCAGGAGCCATTCAAACAGGTTTTGCAAAAAATCAAAATTTGGAGGAAACCGTGCTTTCAACAGGGCAGGTTGTCAGCGGAACAAATTTAAGTTTGAGTTTTCAAAGCAGCGGAGTTGCGCGAAAGGTTTCTGTAGCAGAAGGCGACAAAGTTTACCAAGGCCAAGTTTTGGCTTCGCTTAACCAGTCTTCGGCTCTTGCAAGCTTGGCCCAGGCGCAAGCAAATTATGACAAACTTATAAACGGAGCCACTCCAAATGATATACAATCATATAAAGACGCAGTTGCATTAGCCGATATTAATTTGAATAACGCCTATAACGGAGCTTTCGGCGCGTTGAACACTGGATACACCGCGATTTCTAATGCTTATTTAACAGCAAAATCAGTTCAAGACACCTATTTTTTGACCGCAGATTCGTCTTGGGGCCCAGTTTATGAAAATGTAAATAATATTAATAACAAACTGGCAATTGTTAAAGACACCATAAACTATACAAATAACACATCTGCCATAGATTTAGCAATTTCCAATTCTGTAAATTCGCTGGCAAGCGTTTTGGCTTCTTTGCAAGTTATTCGCGACCAAACCAACACAGATCTTCATAAGGATAGCGTTACTGACGCTGATAAAACTTCGATAGATTCTCAAAAAACAGCAGTAAGCTCTGCCCTAAGCAGCCTCAATACTTTGCAGAGCAGTTTGGCCTCGTCTAAAGTTAGCCTTCAAACTGCTCAGCATAATTTAGCTGCAAAACAATCGGCTGCAAGGTCAGAAGATGTAGATTTTGCGCGGGGCCAAGTTGACGCCGCTCGAGCCGTTTTAAATAATCAAATTATTGTGGCTCCGGAATCTGGCATAATCACGCAGGTGGACATTAAAGTTGGAGAACAGGCTGTTGCTTCAAAAGAAGTTATGATTTTGCAAAATATCAGCGATCTGCATGCTGAAGCCGATGTGAGCGAAGCCAATATTGCTGCTTTGCAAACCGGCCAACAAATTGATTATACATTTGACGCGCTTGGCCCGGATCGGCATTTCACCGGAAAAGTTTTGACAATAAATCCTGCATCAACTGTAATTTCCGGAGTAGTAAATTATAAAGTTAAGGGCAGTTTGGAAAATGTGCCGGAAATAAAACCCGGAATGACCGCCAATATGACAATTTTGGCTGCCCAAAAAGATAACGCTTTAGCTGTGCCGGCAACAGCAGTAAGAAGCAAGAATAACAAACAATACGTAAGAGTTATTGACGACCCAAAAACAAAAAAATACCACGAAGTTGAAGTTAAAACAGGTTTGCAGGCAGACGGGGGACTGGTGGAAATTTTATCGGGGCTTTTTGACAACCAAGAAATTGTAACATACATGAAATAACTTTCTGTCATTGCGAGGAAGGAGCGTAGCGACTGACGAAGCAATCTGGAGTTATAGATTGCCACGTCGCCCTTACAGGATCTTCGACCTGCGGGCTTCTCGCAATGACACTAACATATATGGCATTAATTGAAGTTGAAAATTTAAAGAAAAATTATGTCAACGAGGATGTCATAACTCACGTTTTGCATAGCGTAAATTTTAAAATTGACGAAGGCGAGTTTGTGGCAATTATGGGCCCTTCGGGGTCCGGCAAATCTACGTTAATGCACATTTTGAGTTTTTTAGACAGACCAACTTCCGGCATATATAAATTTGAAGGCTGGGACACAAAAGGCTTTGATGACAATTATTTAGCAACCCTACGAAATGAAAGAGTTGGCTTTGTTTTTCAGTCATTTAATTTGTTGGCAAGAACTTCTGTTTTAGATAACGTAAAACTTCCTTTGGTTTACAGTAAAAGAAAAGACCTTGACAACCTTGCCGAAAAAGCGCTGGCTTCGGTGGGGCTTTCACACCGCCTGGAATATTTTACAAACCAAATTTCGGGCGGAGAAAAACAGCGCGTAGCAATTGCGCGGGCTTTGGTAAATAATCCCGCTGTAATTTTTGCAGACGAGCCAACTGGAAACTTGGACTCAAAATCCGGAAATACTGTAATGCATATTTTGCAAAAGCTGAACGAAAAAGGCCACACAATCATTTTGGTAACTCACGAAACCGACACCGCCAACCACGCAAAAAGAATTATCCGCATAAAAGACGGACAAATTGTTTCAGACGAAAAAGTGACAAAACGCACAATTGCTACCGAAGACAAAAATTTAGTAAAATAATTGTCATTGCGAGGAGCCTGCAGGTCGAAGATCCTGTAAGGGCGACGTGGCAATCTATAACTCCAGATTGCTTCGTCAGTCGCTTCGCTCCTTTCTCGCAATGACACTGCGAATTTGGATTTTTTGGGAACGATAAAATTAGTTTTTAGGACTTTGCTGGCCAGGAAGGGCAGGTCGTTTTTGACTATTTTGGGAATTGTTATTGGAGTTGCCGGAGTGATAATTATTATTGCATTGGGAGCTGGAGCCAAAAGCTTGATTTTGGGACAGGTTACAAAACTTGGCTCGAATTTATTGTCTGTACAACCCGGAAAAAGCAATGAAAAAGGCCCGCCGGCCCAGGTTTTTGGAATTGTTGTTACAACAATGGTAAATGCGGATGCCGATGCTTTGCGTAACTCCGGGCAAGTTCCGCACGCTTCTGCCGTGGTTGCAGCGGTGCAAGGAACCGCTTCTGTAACATGGCAAAATAAATCAGTTGACACAAACTTTGACGGAACAGAATACACGTATCCTGACGTTGTAAGTTTTGATATGAAAGAAGGCCAGTTTTTTAATCAGTCCGAGGGCCAAGGCGCCGCCAATGTTGCTGTTTTGGGTTCGGCCTTGGCAAAAGAATTATTTGGGGAATCCGGAGTTAATCCAATTGGTCAAGTGGTGAAAATTAATAAAATTCCTCTGCGAATTATCGGAGTAATCGCCGAAAGGGGAAGCTCATTTTTTCAAGACAATGACGACCGGATTTTTATACCTCTTTTAATCGGCCAGCAACAAATAAAAGGAATACATTATTTGGATTTTATAAACATAAAGGTTGACGATGCAAAAAACGTTGACCAAACAATAACCGATGTAAAAAATGTTATGAACCAAAGGCATCATATACAAAAAGATATTAATGCCGATTACACCGTAAGGAATATTGCCGATGCGGTTGAAATTTTAAGCACAATTACAAATGCTTTAAGTTTGTTTTTGACTGCTATGGCATCAATTGCCTTGGTTGTGGGCGGAATTGGGATTTTAAATATTATGTTGGCGACAGTTGCAGAAAGAACTCGTGAAATTGGCTTGCGCAAAGCGGTTGGCGCCACGAATATGGCTATTATGCGACAATTTTTATTGGAAGCTGGAACCCTAACTTTTCTTGGCGGAATTATCGGAATTATAACGGGCGCGATAATTTCTTATTTAATATTTTTACTTATGAAATATTTGGGATACGACTGGGCTTTTGTGGTTTCTGTAACTTCGGTTTTACTGGCAATTGGAGTATCAATTTTAACCGGCGTAATTTTTGGATTATATCCTGCGCTAAAAGCTTCAAGGCTCAATCCAATTGATGCCCTACGCTATGAATAATTATTAGTGTCATTGCGGAGCCCCGAGCAACGGCGAGGGGCGTGGCAATCCAGAGTATGGCCAATAAAACATATTATGTTTATATTTTAGCAAGTAAACGAAATGGAACATTGTACATTGGAGTAACAAACAATTTAAAACGAAGAATTTACGAATATAAAAATAATTTAATAAAAGGATTTACAGAAAAGTATAATATTCACAATTTGGTTTATTACGAAGAAACAAATAATGTTAATATAGCAATAGAAAGAGAGAAACAAATTAAATCTTGGTCGCGGAAGAAAAAAATTGCGCTAATCGAAAAAAACAACCCAACATGGAATAACCTGACTGAAAAGTTTTGACTCTGGATTGCCACGCTCGCTTCGCTCGCTCGCAATGACATTAAAATTAGAAATTTTACAAGAAAAAAGCTCACGAAAAGTTCGTGAGCGGGATGCAGGTATATGACCATGTACCTAATGCATCTTGTTGGAGCTGTCACCAATCGTACACCCGCACAATGATGTAACGGGGACCAGTCATGTGATTATCAGCCGAGCGGAGGCTGACCCACCCCAACTTACTTCCGGCATATGAGCCGCAAACTCAAAATTTTCGAAAAATCTAACGAGCTATTATTAGTATATTATATAAAGGAAATATTGTCAATATGTTTAAGGCGTTTCAACAATCAATTAGAGCTTTAAAAGCAAATCCGGTGCGGACGGTTTTAACAACACTTGGAATAGTTATTGGCATTGCAACAGTAATTATGGTGCTATCGGCTGGAGCGGGATTTCGAAGCTTAATAGATGACCAGATAAAATCTTTAGGCAGCGACACTTTGTTTATAAAAACTCGCGTTCCTCCAACAACAAAAAACAGGGCGCAAACATTAACTCCGGGAATTGCTGTTGGGATTACAACATTTAATCAGCGCGATTTGGACGATATAAAAAAACTGAACAATGTTGTAAATGATTACGGCATGGTAACCGGAATGGCTGTTGCAGGATATAGGAATAATCAAAAAAATGTCATATATTTCGGTTCTTCGGCCGAAAGGTTTTCAATTGATAAACACGAATTAAAAGTTGGAAGATTTTATACAGCCGCCGAAGACACGGGAGCCGCGCAAGTAATTATTTTGGGAAGCAATTTGGCCGATAATTTATTTTTGCAAGACGACCCGCTGGGAAAACTGGCGCGCGTGGGCAATTTGAATTTTTTAGTTATTGGCGTCTATAAGCCCCAAGGCGGAGGAGAGGGCGGAGCCGATGACAGCTTGTTTATGCCCTTGCAAACCGCTCAGAAAAAAATGCTAGGAATTAATTATATTTCTGTGGCGGTTGTACAGCTTAAAAACACAAATTTAGGCGACGCAACTTCCGAAGGCATAAAACTCACTTTAAGAAAAAACCACAATATAACAAATCCGGACAAAGACGATTTTATTGTTATGACGCAGGCGCAAGTTTTGGACATTTATAATACAATTTTTAACGGCATAACAATTCTGCTCATTGCAATTGCTTCAATTTCTTTGGTTGTGGGCGGAGTGGGAATTATGAATATTATGTACGTGGTTGTTACAGAAAGAACCGCTGAAATCGGCCTGAAAAAAGCCTTAGGCGCGAAAAATTCAGACATTTTAAGCGAATTTTTAATTGAATCGGTTTTGGTTACGGTTTTGGGAGGAATTATTGGAATTTTATTTGGAGCGGTTTTGGGCTGGCTGGTTTCAATTGTTGCAAGCTATGCCGGTCTTGTATGGACATTTACCGTTCCGCTTTATTCTATTATAATTGGCGTAGGAGTTTCGGCAATTATTGGAATTTCTTTTGGAGTTTTGCCTGCAAGGTCTGCTGCAAAACTGGACCCAATTGAAGCATTGCGTTACGAATAGTAATATAGTAAAATTAATTAATAAGCATTAATTTTACAAATTATGAAAATTAATAAAGAGGGGGGCTCGCCCCGCCGAAGCTCTGCGGAGGCGGGGCAGGCTTCAAGGCTGCTTTTAGTTTTGGCAATTATTGTTTTGGTTGCCGCAGTAATTGTTTTTCTGGTTATGAAAATGGCGGAAAAACCGGCAGCTCCCTCCAACAATCCTGTAACAACAGTTCCTGTGCCGGTTTATGACCAGCAACTTGGAAATATCCGTTTTATTTTTGAATCTGCGCTGGACAAGGGCGGAGTTTTAAAAGCATCTGAAATTATAAAAACGCAATATGGCTCTTCGTACCAAAAAGATTTAAATGTTTCCAACACCGGCGCCAAATTTATACAGATTACAATTGGAGCGCAAAACAAGGGTACAGAAAATACCGAGCAAGGCGCGTGGGATATTGAAAATATCGTTGACTCGGAAGGAAGAAATTTTGTTCCGCTTGACCAATATGCCGTCCAGCCATGGCTTCCTAACCCAAATTTATGCGGAGCGCTTTTAAAGCCTGCCTTTGACCCGACTCCTTGCGTAAAAATTTACGAAGTTTCAAAAGCTTCCACTGGGCTAAAAATAAGAATTAGAACCGGCAAAGATAATAAATCCAGCAATCTTTCCTCGTCAAAAGCCGACGTATTTTTGTTGGATTTAATTGTTAAATAATATGGAAGAAAATAAAATACCTGAAAAAAAAAATTCAAACGCGGAGCAAGAAGTTCGTTTTGACTGGGATAAAGAAAAAAAAGTTGAGAAAAAAGAAATTTCAGAAAACGAAAAAATTATTTCAGAAGAACTAAAAAGGGAAATTGAGTTAATGCAATTTGACGATAATTTAAAAAAAGAGGCCGAACAAAAAGCAAATATAATTTCTTTTTTGGCGGACGGTGACAAATTGAAAAATCTTTTAAATATCGCAAAAGAAAAAGGAATTGTTTTTGCAATAAATGTTGCTAAAAAAATGAACGACCCATTTTTGCTTGACGCGTTCCACGACATTTTAGCTAAGGAAGGATATTACAAAAAATTTGTGAAATAGATTGCGTCGTCGGTTGCGACCTCCTCGCAATGACGTCATTGCGAGCCGCAGCGAAGCAATCTCACTCGGTGTCATTCCCGCGAAAGCGGGAATCCAGATTAAGTAAAAGCATTCTGGATCCCCGATCAGGTCGGGGATGACGAATAAAAATTATGACAATTATAATTCCTGGTTTAATTTTAGTTTTTTTGCTTATAATATTGGCCTTTACCATGGCTTTAAAAGCCGAAACAAATGAGAAAAATTCGGTTTTTGGCGGGCTTGAAATGGTTTTGTTTTTGGTGATGATGCCAAAAAACCAGACAAAAAAAGAGGGCGAGAGCGCAAAGGAAGAAAAAATCATAATCTCGCAAATGGAACAAATTTTTGCGAATTTTTTGTATTTAAAAAAGCCAAAGATGTTCCAGCAAGATCCTTGTATTGCTTTTGAAATTGCTTCTCAAATAGGGAATTCTGACATTTCTTTTTATGTGGCTGTTCCCAAGTATTTAGAATCTGTTTTTGAAAAATACGTGCAGGGAGTTTATCCAAACGCCATCGTTGACAAAGTTCCGCAAGATTACACAATTTTCGAACCTCAGGGCGCAACAGCCGGAGCTTATTTAAAATTGACGGAAAGTTCGCTTTTTCCAATTAGCACATACCAAACTCTAGAAAAAGATCCGCTGGCTTTGGTGACAAATAATTTAAGCAAAATTTCAGCAAACGAAGGCGGAGCAGTCCAGGTTTTAATACGGCCATTGTCGCAATTAAATTTGCGCAAGAAAGGGGAGAAGGCATTAAAAAAAATTAGAGAGGGCACGTCTGTGCGCGAAGCAGTTGTAAAAGCTTATCAGGGATTTTTTGCTGAAGGGCTGGAGGATATGGTAAAAGTGTTTTTTGCAAAAGACCAAAAAACGCGTGAGTCTGAAATGCAATTCAAAGAAGTTGAAAAAAATTATGACCAAAAAGGTTACGACGCAATACAAAGCAAAATTCAAAAACAGCCATTTGAAGCAAACATAAGAATTTTGGCTTCAGCTCAAACAGAAGAAAGGGCCCAAGAAATTTTGAGCCATTTAACATCGGCATTCAGCCAGTATTCTTTGTCTGCAATAAACAGTTTAGAGGTAAAAGAAGTTTACAAAAAAGAATTAAAAAAAATAATTTACGATTATAGCTTCAGGAATTTTAATTTAAGCCAGGCAAACATTTTAAATTTAGAAGAACTGGCAAGCATTTACCATTTTCCAACACATTATATAGAAACCCCGTATATTAAAGCCGCGAAATCTGGCGATGCCGCTCCGCCGAGCGATTTGCCCGAATCCGGCGATATTTGCATTGGGGAGGTTTCTTACAGAAACGAAAATAAAAAAGTTTTTTTTGCTGAAAAGGCCGACCGAAGAAGACATCTGTATATTATTGGTCAAACCGGCACCGGCAAATCTAAATTCATAGAAGGCATGGCAATTCAGGATATTAAAAATGGCGAAGGCGTAGCTGTTGTTGACCCGCATGGAGATTCAATAGAGCTTATTTTAGCAAACATTCCAAAAGAAAGGATTGACGACGTTGTTATGTTTGAGCCGTTTGACACAGAAAGGCCGTGCGGTTTGAATATGTTGGAATATGACAGCCCCGAGCAAAAAGATTTTGCAGTCCAGGAAATGATTGCAATTTTTATGAAATTATTTCCGCCGGAAATTATCGGACCGATGTTTGAACACTATATGAGAAACGCAATGCTGGCGTTAATGGCCGACAAAGACAATCCGGGAACATTGGTTGAAATTCCAAAAATGTTTACAGACCCCGCATTTTTACAGGAAAGAATGAAAAAAGTTTCCGATCCGATTGTGCGAAGTTTTTGGACAAAAGAATGGGCGGCAACAACCGGTTCAACGCGATCAGACATGCTTGGCTACGTAGTTTCTAAATTAGGAAGATTTATTGAGAACGAAATGATGCGAAATATTATCGGGCAATCCCATTCCGGATTTGATTTGGCGAAAATTATGGACAGCAAAAAAATATTTTTGGCTAATTTATCAAAAGGCTTAACGGGCGAAGTAAACAGTTCTTTGCTTGGTTTAATTTTAATTTCAAAAATCCAAATGGCCGCAATGCGCCGAGCAGGAATTGCCGAAGACCAAAGGAAAGATTTCTACTTATATGTAGACGAATTTCAAAATTTTACAACAGATTCAATTGCCACAATTCTGTCTGAAGCCCGAAAATATAAATTAAATTTAATAATGGCACACCAATATATGCCCCAGTTAAAGCAGGAAATTCGCGACGCGGTTTTGGGAAACGTGGGCACGCTGGCTGCAATGAGAATTGGAGCCGAGGATGCCGAAAATTTGGTAAAACAATTTGAGCCGGGATTTTCAAGATTTGATTTAGTAAACTTGGATAACCGGAATGTGATAGTTAAAATGATGATTAAAAACAAAATTTCTACGCCGTTTAAAATGCAAACTCTTTTAGTGCCGGCAGGAAAACCAGAAATTGTTGAGGCAATTAAAAAAATCTCAAAACTAAAATACTCCAGGCCAAAAGCCATTGTTGAGCGAGAGATTTCTCAGCGCTCATTTGTAGAAGTTGCGCCAGTTATTCCGCCAGTCCCAAAAGTTTGACAGAGATTTTTATAAGATTATAATAGGTTTATAAACATAAAAAATATGGTAGAGAAAAAGATCACAATAGAACAATTAGCAAAAATGATAAATAAAGGATTTAATAATGTTACAGGACAAATAAATAATTTAAAAACAGACATTGCAGACATTAAGAAAGATGTTAAAGAAATAAAAAACGAAATTGTCAGAGTGGATGCAATAGAAAAGAGAGTGGACTATATTGAAAACGTTATAAATATTCCCGCTATAAAAAAGAATTGATTTTTAAAAAATTATACAGTTTTACATCTATGCACCGATACTATGTGCATTTTTTGTGTGACAAAGGCATTGACAAGGTGAACATTATGGTGCATGATTAATAATATTGGAAGGATTTGGCGAAGGGCTCCATTTCATAGTTCGTGAATCGTTTCGCGGACTGCGAGAGTGGAACATTTTATTTCTCTGGAGGAACCCCTGTCATGGCAGTAGAATCGATCTGCCCTCAGCCTCGCATCAGTAAGAGGCAAGTGGAGTTTTTGGAATACCTAATATGGCAATCTAAAGACGCCGATGACGTAACGCGCAAACTGCTAATTTGGCTTTTGCGCCAAACCGACCAGCTAACAATGCAGGTTTTTGTGAACTGTCCGTCTGAAATTTGCAAGAAGGTGTCTCGCAAGTTGCACGATATGCACAGTTGCGGCGGGACGACTCATCTGGACACATTGTTCGAAGCCGCTGGGTCTGCCATGTCTCCCAAACTCTATAACGGAACATATAATAGCGATGGCAGTTTTGTCGGCTCAAACGGATTTGCAGTTTTTATCCACGACCAAGATTGCAAAGCGCCGATCAGGAGAATTGAATGCGACATACATGCATGCAATTAACGGCATGGTAGAACCAAATCCTTACAAAATCTAACACGTTTTGTTGTGGGATCGAAAAAGCCGATTAGGGAATCCCAGATGGGAAGTCTTAATCGGCTTCTTTTTTTACAATTTTTTAGATTAAACTCGTTTAACGTAGGTGCCAGTTTCGGTATTGACTTCAATTGTGTCGCCTTCTTCAATAAAAAGGGGAACTTGAATTGTGGCGCCAGATTCCAAAATTGCTTCTTTTGTTCCGCCTTGCGCGCGGTCGCCTTTAACTCCGGGAGGAGTTTCTTTTATTTTAAGATTAACTTTTATCGGCAGTTTAAAAGTAATAATTTTTTCTTCAAAAACAATTCCGATTACAATTTCATTCGGGCGTAAAAATTTTGCTTGCGAGCCAATTTGAGCTTCTGTAAAGAAAAATCTTTTAGACGGATCGTTAATTTCACAGAAAAAATACTGGCCCTTTGTCTGGTATAAAAACTTTATTTCTTTTTTTTCTAAATCCGCTTCCTCAAAAATATCTCCTTGCTGGAAGTTTTTTTCTTGCACTCGGCCGTCTATCAGGTTTTTTATCTTACTTTGTATAACCGGACGTCTTTGAGCCATTTTCATCATGTCTGCAGTCAAAACTTCCCAAGGCTGGCCTTCATAAATAAATTGTACTCCTGGTTTTAAATCTGTATGACTCAACATCGCGTCGAAAATTTTAAATAACAAATTTTAAATTTTAAATAATTTAGAAATTTAGATTTGATTTAAAATTTATAATTTAAAATTTATAATTAATTTGTAATACGCCACTCAATTTCTTCTTTTTTTCCGGCAAATTCCAGCCACTCTCCGTATTTTGAAATAACAAACCATTTCTTTTTTGTTTCACTCCAAATCATCGGGTCGCCCCTGAAAAATGGTTTTTTGACAATTTCTTTTGGTTTTAGCCTGTCTAATTCAAGCCATTTTTTAAAAACCGTTTCAATTGCGTAGTCAAGTTTTCTGGTGTTTGCCCAGCTTGCCACTTTGTCAATCGCTTCTTTCGCCTTTTCTACGGAACCGGCCAATTCCAACAATTGTTTTGCCGGTTTTGTAAAGCGAGAATATATTATCTTTTTCTTTTTAGCATTTTCTTTCAATTCTTGCAAGCCCAGGCCTTTTGACATAAAAAAGTGGGCAATGATATTTTGTATTGCAGTTTCTTCCAATAATTCTTCGTATTCTTTTATCTTTTTATGCTTTATAAACTCTTCAATTTTTTTGGCATTTTTATCGCCAATTATTCTTGGTACTTTTAAGCCTTCGAAGCCTTTCTCTTTATAAATTTCCGCAATATCTATTTTTAAATTTTCCAAATACGCGGCAGATTTTCTGTACGCATTTATGTGAAAAGCGCTGTCGCCCCTTATATTTAGCAATTCTGCCATTTCTATAAATATTTTCGCAATTTCTTTATTTGCCATGACGCTTTAATTTTAGAACTTTTTGTGATAATATTCAAACAACATGGAAAAAAGGCACAGAATTTTTATTGCCATAAACTTGCCCGAAGAAATTAAAAAAGAGCTGGCTCGGTTTTATGATAAATGGCCGGAACTTCCTGCAAAATGGGCAAGCAAAGATAATTTGCATCTTACTTTGGAATTTTTAGGTAATTTAAACGATGTTGAAATTGGGGAGGCTTGCCAAATTGCAGGCGAGGTTGCAAAAAGACACAAGCCGTTTTCAGTTAATTTAAATAAAATTTTGTACGGCCCTATAAAAAAAATGCCACCGAAATTTGTGTGGGCAATTGGAGAAAGTTCTGAAGCGCTGGCAAATTTAAAAAGTGATTTGCAAGAATGCTTGCTGGAAAAAATTGCTTTTAGGCCGGAGCAGAGCAGGGGGTTTACACCACATATTACTTTGGCAAGAATTTTAGAATGGGAATTCAGAAAATTTGATTTAGACGAGAGGCCGGAAATAAACGAAAACATTGATTTAATTTTTTCCGTAGATGCAATTGAGGTTATGGAATCTGAAAAAAAGCGCGGAGGGCATGTTTATACAGTCATAGAATCCTGTCCTCTCGAATAGCTGCATAAAAAACTATTTAACCGGCCGAATGATAGGTCGGGTAAATTATACCCTATTTATCACGATCGTTAAAAATTGGGTATAATTATAAAACAATTAAAATTAAGAAAAATATGAAAATTACAGTTACCGATAAGTTTCTTTGGGACGTTTATGATTTTTTAGAAAACGCTAATGATAATTTTGGTTTTGTTTTTAGTGGCAGATACCCAACTATGGTCAATTGTTTGCCGCGTGACTGTGTTGTGAAAATATATAGGAACGCAAAAAATAGAAAAAGGTTCAGCAAATTAATTTATAAATTAAAAACGAATGGATATATAAAAGTAAAAAATTTAGAAAATAAAAAAGCGATTATTTTAACAAAAGAGAGGATAGACAGGGCGCTTAAGGCAAGCTTTATGGCTGAAAAATTAGTAAAGCGAAAAGATGGAAAATGGGTAATGATTATTTTTGATATTCCAGAAAAAAGCAGAAAGTTGCGTAATTTATTACGAAGTGTTTTAAATAATCTTGGGTTTAAAATTTATCAAAAGAGCGTTTGGATTTCTCCCTATGATGTCTCTGAAAAACTGGAAAATGCATTGCAGGCGTATGATTTGGAAAGTTTCGTAAAAATTTTTATAATTGAAAAAATTTAATTCAGATATATTATATATTTAACTATACCCTAATTCTTACGATCGTTGTAATTAGGGGATAAATGTATGTTTCTGTATGCTGCGGTGTGATGGTAAAAAAATGGGAAAAAAGAGGCGACGAATGCAGGTGCATGGTCGCCCATTAGATTGGAAGAAATTTGCCTCTTCTTTGGCTTTGCCGCTATTTGGCGGCTGGCGCTTCGGCAGTCGGAAGCGGATTAGGAATTGTTACCGATCCGCTCGACATGTCAACCGGAACGAGGCGGCATTTTCCATCGACAAATCCGGGCTTGGCAAATTTCGCAGTTAGAGGCAGGCTGGGCTGTTCGTCGCTGTTAAATTTTGACCAGACAGCAAACACATTTTGCCGGCTGTCTTCAATAATTGCCACAGTTTCTCCCGAAGAAGTGGAAACTTGTCCGTACACTGTGTAAATCTGCTCGGGCATTGTTTTGGGAAGAGTTATGTTACCTGTCCCTGAAAGGTGCAGCAACACGCCGCCGAATATTCCAAACAATGCGCAAAAGGCAATACACACGATTATTTCTCCTGACTTGTCGCGGGATTTCGCAGTAATAAGCCGTGCTCCAAGTAACATAAAGAGCGGCGCCGACACAACAAGCGACAAAATTCCCCACGCCATAACGCACCTCCATTTTGTAAAATTGTTTTCCCGCAATCTACGTGATTACGGTTTTTGTACCATAAAAAATGATATCATATAATACCTGCTAAGTCAATCGTTGAAATGTTTTGTCAAGTTTGGTAATATTAGATGAAATAATATGAAAATACATTTTATTGGCATTGGGGGAATAGGGGTGTCTGCGTTGGCGCAATATTATTTGGAAAAAGCCCACGAAATATCGGGGTCGGATTTGACCGCCTCAGAAATTACAGAATTTTTGAAGGGAAAAGGAATAAAAATTTTCATTGGAAATTCTACGGAAAATATAAAACGGAATTTTGATTTAGTAATTTATAGCCCCGCTGTAAAACCCGACAATCCCGAATTAAAATCCTACAAAGAAAAGGGGATTAAGTGCTTATCTTATCCGGAGGCGTTGGGAGAATTAACAAAAGAATATTTCACAATTGCGGTTTCGGGAAGCCACGGAAAAAGCACAACAACCGCAATGATAGCTTTAATTTTAATAAAAGCCGAGCTTGATCCAACAGTAATTGTTGGCACAAAACTTAAAGAATTTGGAAATTCCAATTTTAAAATGGGCAACGGGAAATGTTTGGTTATTGAAGCCTGCGAATATGACTCTTCATTTTTGCGCTACCAGCCCGAGATAATTGTTATTACAAACATTGATAAGGAACATTTGGATTATTTTAAAACCTTTGCAGGCGTTAAAAAAGCGTTTAATGACTTTATTGCGCGACTGCCCGCAGGAGGTTTTTTAGTGTTCAATAAAGACGACGTAAAAAATTCAAAATTTAAAATACAAAAATTAAAATCAAAGCTGAAAATAAAAATAATAAATTATTCTGCAAAGCAACCGGAGGCGCTAATAATAAAGGCAAATTTAAAAATACCGGGCGAACATAATGTTTCCAATGCATTAGCCGCCCTAACTGTTGCAAGAATTTTAAAAGTTAAGAACGAAACAGCAATAGGGGCGCTGTCGGAATTTAAAGGAACATGGAGAAGATTTGAAGAGCGCGATTCAAAAATTGAAAAATTGAAAAACGTAAAAATTATTTCTGATTATGCGCATCATCCAAATGAAATTAGGGCAACTCTGAAGGCAGCGCGCGAAAAATATCCTGTTGAAAAAATTTGGTGCGTTTTCCAGCCGCATCAGAATCAAAGAACATATTATTTATTTAATGATTTTGTAAAAACTTTTTATGAAACAGAAATTGATAATATAATAATTACGGACATTTATAATGTTGCGGGCAGAGAAACAGAAGAATTAAGCGCCCAAATAAGCTCTAAAAAACTTGTAGAAAAAATTAAAAGGCAAAACGTGGTTTATTGCGCGACGAACGAATTAGAAAAATTTATCAACGCAAATGTAAAATCCGGCGATATTTTAATAATTATGGGAGCGGGCGATATTTACAAACTCGCCGATAAATTCTAATTTTTTGCAAAAAAAACAAGAGCCTTGCTGCCAATTGGCGGCGAGGCTCTATAAGTGTGCGGATTGCAAGACGGGCTACATTGCCTTGGACTTAAGATCCCTTCGCTTACGCGCTTCCGGCGCTGCTGCGAATGTCTCATGGAAGCGGGAAACCCTGCCGTTTCCGTTTGTCGGCTCGCCGGGAACGAGCACCGGTTTTTGTGGGACGCAGTTGAAGTTTCCAACAACGATCTGCGGCGATTTTTTACGCCATCCATTGATATCCATGACTTTTCCTTCCAGTCTTCTTCCTATTGGGTAAAACGAAACACGGTTCCTCCTCATTCTCGAAGACTGCTTTTTTTCTCCTTTCCTAAAAGCAGTGTTAAGTTTTCAAGTTACAGATTAATTATCATCTCATTTTTATAGCTTGTTGTCAATATGTGGATATTGGCTTTCTTTTTTAGCAGAAAATGATATGATTTAATAACGGTTTTAATAATAAAAATATGATAGATGAAATTTTAACAAGAGGAGTGGACGAGGTAATTGATAAAAAAAATCTCGAGGAAAAACTGGCGTCAGGAAAAAAACTTAGAATAAAACTTGGAATTGACCCGACAAGCCCAAATTTGCATTTGGGCCGGGCAATTCCGTTGCTTAAATTGCGGGATTTTCAAAACGCCGGGCATAAAATTATTTTAATTATTGGTGACTTTACCGGAGTAATTGGCGATACTTCCGACAAGGAAAGCGAACGCCCGATGCTTGGTGAAAAAATAATCAAGCAAAATATGAAAACTTACATTAAGCAAGCCGGAAAAATTCTGGATATTAAAAAATGCGAAGTCAGGCATAATTCGGAGTGGTTAAAAAAATTAGACTACCACGAAATTGGCAGACAAGCCGAAAATTTTTCTTTAAATGAATTTATTTCACGCGAAAATATTAAGAAAAGACTGGACGATGGGAAAAGAATTTCTTTGCGCGAATTGATGTATCCCTTAATGCAAGGATATGACTCTGTGGCAATAAAAGCAGGTGTTGAAATTGGCGGAACAGACCAGCGGTTTAACTTGCTTGCCGGCAGACAATTGCAAAGGTTTTACAAACAAGAACCTCAAGACATAATTACAAATCCCTTAATTGAAGGTTTGGACGGCCGAAAAATGAGTTCGAGCTGGGGCAATACTGTAAATCTTCTTGATTCGGCCGATGAAATGTTTGGAAAAATTATGTCATTAAAGGATGAATTTATAATAAAATATTTTACTTTAGTCACGCGGGTGAGGTTGCAAGAAATTGAGGAAATTAAAAAAATACCAAATCCAAGAGATCAAAAAGCAATTTTAGCTAAGGAAATTGTAAAAATGTACCATGGCGAAAAATTAGCAGAAAGAGCAGAAAAGGAATTTAATAAAATTTTTAGAAATAAAGAATTACCGAGCGATATGCCGGTTTTGGAAATTCCAGCTGGAAAATATAATATTATTGATTTATTGTGCCTGCCGGCAGGCAGGCAGGCGACACCGTTAGTTCCGTCCAAAAATGAAGCCAAAAGGCTTGTAGAACAAAAAGCAGTTGAAATTTTGAACGGAGAAAATAAAACGAAAATTACAGACTGGAAAGCAGAAATTAATTTGGAAAACGGAACGATCATAAAGGTTGGCGGCAGGCGATTTATGAAATTAAAATTAAAGTAATGACAAACAAAAAATTTATGTCAAGATTTTTAGTTAAAGACACAGCAAAACATATCGGAGAAAAGGTCAGAGTATGCGGATGGGTGAACTCAAGAAGAGCCCATGGAAAAATTTTATTTATTGACTTGCGCGACATTTCCGGAGTTTTACAGGTTGTTTTTGTGCCCTCAAATAAAGAAGTTTATGATTTGGCAGAAACTTTAAGGCCGGAATGGGTAGTGGAAATTGTCGGGCAAATTGTCAAAAGGCCGGAAAATATGGTTAATGCTAAAATTGAAACCGGCCAGGTGGAAATGTCCGTGGAAAGCTTGAAAGTTTTAAATGAATCTAAAACGTTGCCTTTATCTATTGAAACCGACGGCTATGAAATTGGGGAAGAAACAAGAATGAAATACAGATACTTGGATTTGCGCAGGGAAAGAATGAAAAATAACCTTATTGCGCGGCATAAAGTTATAAAATTTATCAGGGACTTTTTGGACAAAGAAAATTTCACTGAAATTGAAACTCCAATTTTGACAAAATCAACACCCGAAGGCGCCAGAGACTATATTGTTCCCTCCAGATTGAATGCAGGAAAATTTTACGCGCTTCCTCAATCGCCCCAGCAATATAAACAACTTTTAATGGCAGCCGGCTTAGAAAAATATTTTCAAATTGCAAAGTGCCTGCGAGATGAAGACCCGCGAGGGGACAGGCAGCCGGAGTTTACACAACTTGATCTTGAAATGAGCTTCGTGGAGCAAGAAGATATTATGGACTTAACAGAACGGCTTTTAATTTTAATTGTAAAAAATTTATTTCCAAACAAAAAAATACAAGAAATTCCTTTTCCCAGAATTTCCTACAAAGACACAATGGCAAAATATAAAACTGACCGACCAGACCTAAGAAAAGATAAAAAAGACAAAGATTTATTGGCTTTTTGCTGGATTATTGATTTCCCGTTTTTTGAAAAAACCGATGAAGGAGGGTGGACTTTTACCCATAATCCATTTTCCGCAGCAAAACAAGAATTTGACACAGATTTATTAGATAAAAAAAACATAGATAAAATTTTAACCAGCCAATATGATGTTGCCCTTAACGGTTTTGAAATTGGCGGAGGAAGCGTGAGAAACCACAGGCCCGAAGGCCTGCAAAAAGTTTTTGAAATAATGGGCTACAAAAAAGAAATTATACAAGAAAAATTCGGACATATGATAGAAGCATTTAAATACGGCACTCCGCCGCATGGAGGAATTGCGTGGGGCCTCGACCGTTTTTTTGCTTTATTGCTAAACGAACCGAACATAAGAGAGGTTATCGCATTTCCAAAAACCGGCGACGGCAGGGACTTTATGATGCAAACTCCCTCGGAAGTTGATAAAAAACAGCTTGAAGAATTACACATAAAAATTTCTAATACAAAAAAACCGGAAAAAAAATAATGAACATAAAGCGCGCTATTTGCGGATTTTTATTATCGTTTGTTTTTATGTTTGTTTTTTTATATGCAATTTCGAGCGCGCAGCTAATTTTCCAGCCGGCGGGCATTTCACAAGCTCTGCAAATAATTGAAGAAGAGGATACCATAGAAAATATTGCCGCGCCAATTGAAAATTTGGAAATAAACGCAGGGGCGGCAATTTCCATTGAAAGCAATCTATTAGACGCAAGCAAGATTATTTTCGAAAAGGAAAGCGAAAAAAAATTGCCGATTGCCAGCTTAACCAAGCTAATGACGGCAATTATTGTTTTAGATAATTACGATTTGTCAAAAATCATTACAGTGGATAAACTTGCGGATTTGCAGGCTCCAATGAAACAGGATGTAAAACTGGGCGACGCAATGCCAATTGAAAGCTTTTTAGAAATAATGCTTGTTACATCCTCCAATAAATCGGCTTTTACTTTGGCGCAAGCAATGGGTGAAGAAAAATTTGTGGGCCTAATGAACCAAAAAGCAAAAGATTTGGGCATGGTAAATACTTTTTTTGCGGACCCAACAGGCCTAAGCTCGAAAAATGTTTCAACCGCCGTTGATTTATCCGAGCTTGCAGAATATATTTTAAAAAATTACGCTAAAATTGCCGACATCAGCAGGACAGAACAGCTGGATATTCCGAATTTCGGAAAAATAACAAACACCGACCAGCTTTTGACCGAAATTCCCGAAACAGTTTGCAGTAAAACAGGATATACAACGGAAGCAAAAGGATGTTTGCTCTTGGCGATGTATAATATAGAAAAAAATAATTACTTAATACACGTAATTTTGGGCGCGGACGACAGGTTTACTGAAATGAAAAAATTAATTTCAACTTGCAAATGACAATTTTAACCTTCAACGTAATTAAAGTTTTCAGCCTGGCGGCTATTGCGTCGGCTTTGGCAATCTTCTGGTGCCCGATGCTGACAAATTTTTTATACAAGCATAAACTTTGGAAAACATCTGCCAGAAAAAAAGCAATATCGGGCGAAGATGCAACTGTTTTTAACAGCCTTCACAAAGAGAAAGAAGTGGGAACCCCGCGCATGGGCGGGCTGCTAATTTGGATTACCGTTGTATTGGTAACTTTTATTTTTTATTTTACTCCATTTAATTTTTTATCCAGAGGGCAAACGTGGCTTCCGCTTTTCACTTTAATTGTCGCTTCTGTTGTCGGATTGGTTGATGATTTTTTAGTTGTAAAAGGCTGGGGAAAATATATTGGAGGAGGAATTTCTTTTAAAAAAAGATTATTTTTAGTTGCTCTAATCGGGCTTATTGGCAGTATTTGGTTTTATCAAAAATTAGGCTGGGACGTTGTTTATATCCCTTTTGTTGGAGATGTTTCTTTCGGTCTTTGGTATATTCCTTTTTTTATTTTAGTAACTGTTGCCTGCTGGTCCGGCGGAATAATAGACGGCATAGATGGTTTGGCCGGCGGAACTTTTGCTTCAATTTTTGGAGCATTTTCTATAATTTCTTTTTCGTTGGGAAAAATTGACTTGGCAGCTTTTTGCGCGGTAATTTGCGGAACCCTGTTTGCGTTTTTATGGTTTAATATTCCTCCTGCCAGATTTTATATGACAGAAACCGGCATTCTTGGGCTTACTGCGGTTTTATCGGTGGTTGCTTTTCTCACTGATTCGGTTTACGTTTTGCCAATAATTGCCGGGCTTCTGGTAATTGAGGTTTTGTCTGTAATAATCCAGCTTTTATCAAAAAAAATAATTAAGAAAAAAATATTTCTATCAACGCCGATTCATCACCACTTTGAGGCTTTAGGCTGGCCGGCCTATAAAGTTACCATGCGCGCATGGATTATTGGCATAGTACTGGCATTTGCAGGAGTAGCAATCCGCCTGCTAAGGTAGGCTGCGGTTTTCGTATTTTTTGTTGACATAATTAGCCTTAGTGTGTTAGGGTTATTCATTAAACAAAAACCTATGAAAATCATAAATAAAGCATATTTATTAATATTTATCGCTGTAATTTGCTTGCTGTTTTTGTCGGTGGCATCCCAGCCCGCAAAAGCCTGCGCAGGATGCGGCACAAGCTGCACTTATCACGCATACAGAAACTGTTATGGCAATGGAGTTTACTGGTTCGACTCGTGCGGGAATGTACAAGATCTTTATCAAATTTGCGCAGGATCGCAAAAATGCCAATACGGGCAGTGTGTTGTTAGGTATATTCCTATTCCAGTTCCTGCGCCAAAACCTGTTGCACCACCAGAACCAGCCCCCGCTCCAACTCCGCCTCTGCCAACTGATACAACTGATAATAATATCGCCCCATTTTCAATTTCATTTTCCGCAAGGCAAAATCAAAATACCGAGCAATGGCAAAAAACAGCAAGCATCGGCGCAAACAGCGCAATTTTATTTAGGATAAGCGCTGTAAATAATTCAGGAGATATAATAAATGACATAAATATTTCAACAAACATTCCAAGCAAGATCACTTCTATTGGAAAACTTCAGGTTGACGAAATACCGTTTTCCGGAGACATAATTTCCGGCATAAATATTGGGCAATTAGCTCCCGGAACCGCAAAAATAATAACTTTTGAAGGCAAAACTCAAGGTATTTCGCAAACATCTTCCGAACAAGCAGTCGCAACAATTACTGCTTTAAACATCATGCAAACCGATTCTGTTTTAATAAATTTTACACAAAGCCCGGCGAGCGTTGCGCAAGCTGCTTCTACGCAGGCCGCATCCGGATTTCTGGCATTTTTAAAGCGCTGGTATTTATGGATTTTGGTTGGACTCGTTTTAATAGTCTTATTTGTTATTGTTTTTAGACGCCTCTCGTCTAACATATAAAATTTGCATCTATTGACAAGTGGGTTGTTTTTGTAGTATAATAAATAAAGAAGTGAATGCGTTCTAAACTTCCTGCAACTTTGCAGAATGAACGCGCATGGCAAAAAGGGAGTGAGGCCATGAATAAAAAAGCGTTGTTAGCGCTGGCTGGATTATTGCTTATGCAATTCTTTGGATGCCAATCATTGGCTCCGAAGGAAAAAGCAATTCCGCTGAAGGTTACAGAGGCGGGAATTGCCGAAGCCCTTGCCTTTTCAAGCGTCAAAACGTTTAAATTTCATGTTGACATGGAAGTCGCCATGAAATAGCTAATTCGGGAGACTGGAGCATTGCGCTCCGGCCTCCCTCTTTTTTTTAATGAAATTTTTTGGTATACTAAAAAAATAATTTATGCAACAAAAAGCAACTGTTTTTGAATTTACCTCATATAAATTTGAACCGGAAAAAAGGCGGATTTATTTTAATTACAAAACGGAATTTAAAAATTTTGAGCCAATTTTGTTTACAGAAATGATTGAATTACAGGATGAACCAGATTTCGAAAATTTACCAGCCGAATTTTTACAAAAAATATTTGAAGGGTTGCATTTAATTCTGGGAATAAGTTATTACAAGCTACATTGTGCGACAATTGTGCGACATAAATATAAATTAGCGAAAGAAGAAGTAAATTTTTGGAATACAGTTTACAAAAAAGGTCTAGGTGAGTTTTTTTACCGAAATAAATTGGACCCCAAAATATCCCCAAGATTTTCTTTTGATAAAAAACTAAAATCACATAATTATAGAATTCCATTAAACGACAAATTTTTTGTTGCGGTCTCTGGAGGAAAAGATTCTGTTGTGGCCGCCGAATTATTGAAAAAGCAGGGGATTGATGTAATTGCTGTTTTTACCGAAACTCAAAAAAAATCTTTACTGGTTGATAAAGTAATAGAAGTGTCCGGATTGGAATCCCTAAAAATCAAACGCTTTATGGACTGGAAGGTTTTAGACAAAAATGCAGGATATTTTCAAGGCCATATACCAATTTCCGCAATTTATGCATTTTTGTCGGTTTTGTGTTGTGTTGTGTATAAAAGAACATACTTTGCAATGTCTAACGAACATAGCAGTAATTTTGGAAATACAAAATACAAAGGAGAAATTATAAACCACCAGTGGTCAAAATCAATTGAATTTGAAAATCTTTTTCAAAATTATATAAAAGATTTTGTAACTCCCGATGTTTATTATTTTTCATTATTGCGTCCATTCTACGAAATAAGAATTGCAGAATTGTTTTGTAAATATAAAAAATATTTTACGTATTTTTCAAGTTGTAATAAAAATTTTAAAATTGAAACAGTTCAAAATAAATTATGGTGCGGAGAGTGCCCAAAATGTGCCTTTGTGTTTTTATTACTTTCTCCGTTTTTGGAGAAACAAGAGCTCTTAAATATATTTGGAAGGAACCTTTTTGAAGACGAAAAACTTTTACCGTTGTTTACAGATATTTTAGGTTTTGGAAAATTAAAACCCTTTGATTGCGTGGGTACTTTTGATGAATCAAAAGCGGCCTTGTATATGGCGCGAGAAAAATTTGAAGACTCGCTAGTTGTTAAGGAGTTTTCAGCAAAAATTAAAAATCCTGAAAAATTTGTTGAAAAAGTTTTCAAAACCCAAGAGTCAAATGTTCCTGACCGTTTAAAATTTTTGGGAATGAAAAACGCCACTGTCCTAGGTTTTGGAAAAGAGGGTGAAGCAACAAAGGAATATCTAAATACTAATTTTTCAGATTTAAAAGTTGATATTTTAGACCAAAAATTTAATGAGGACTATCTAGAAAAACAGGTAAATTATGATATTTTAGTAAAAACTCCGGGCATTCCTAAAAATAAAATTAAAATTCCGTACACAACTGCCACAAACATATTTTTTTCAGAAATAAAATCACGGGAAAACAAAATAATAGGAGTTACTGGAAGCAAAGGAAAAAGTACGACAGCGTCATTAATTTATCACATACTCAAGCAAGCCGGAAAAAACGTTTTTTTGCTGGGCAATATTGGGAATCCGATGTTGTCAGTTTTATTGCAGGAGATAAAAAGTGATGTAATTTTTGTTTTAGAGCTTTCAAGTTATCAGCTAGATGATATTAAATTTTCACCAAACATTGCGGTTGTGACAAATTTATTCCCAGAACACATGGATTATCATAAAAAACTGGAAAACTACTACGGCGCGAAAAAAAATATAATAAAATTTCAGGAAGCCGGCGATTATTTTATTTTTAATAGTAAAAATATTTTGGTAAAAAAATGGGCTGCGCGCGCCACATCTAAAGTAATTAATTTTTCAAAAGCAAAGTTATCAACAAACATAAAACCAAAAATTTTGGGCGAACATAATTTAAGTAATATAAAGGTGGCGGTGGCAGTAGTAAAAATTTTAGAAGTGGGGGATAGCGACATAATTTCTGCAATAAACTGTTTTAAGGGTTTGCCTCATCGGCTTGAATTTGTTGGAGAATTTGAGGGCATTAAATTTTACGATGATGCAATTTCAACGACTCCCGAGTCAACAATAATGGCGATTGAATCACTAAAAAATGTGGATACAATCTTTTTAGGAGGTGAGGACAGGGGCTATAATTTTACGCAGTTAGAAGAAACGATTAAAAAATATAAAATAAGGAATATTGCGCTTTTTCCCAACAGCGGAAAAAAAATTAAACTAAAAGGCTTAAATATTTTAAAAACTAAAAGGATGGAAGAAGCAGTAAAATTTGCTTTTAGGTTCACGAAAAAGGGAAGCGTTTGCCTGCTTTCTTGCGCATCACCAAGTTATTCGTTATGGAAAAATTTTGAAGAAAAAGGAGACCAATTTAAAAAATTCGTAGAAATGTACAATGAAAAAGCATTTTAATTATTTTTTATTTTTCTTAGTTGTCTTTTTGGTTGGCTTCGGCATTGTATTTTTGGCTTGCCTTTCGGCTCCTGCAAGCTTGCAGAGATTTGGCAATACAAATTATTATCTGTTCCATCAAATAATTTCGGGGCTTATACCGGCAATTATTTTAGGAATTACCGGCTATAAAATTTCTCTAAAATTTTTAAAAAAATGGGCGCCGCTTTTAGTTTTTTTAAATCTAATTGCTTTATTTTTGGTTTTTCTGCCCAAAATTGGAAATGAGGCTGGCGGAGCCAGCCGGTGGCTAGGAATTGGCGGGTTTATGCTCCAGCCATCTGAATTTCTAAAAATTACAGCTATTTTATATTTATCTGCATGGATTGCCTCAAAACTTTCTGAAAACAATGCTTTAGACTGGAAATCTGTCACAAAAAAAGGTTATCATAATGTAATATACATATTTGTTCCTTTTGTTATTTTTTTAGGGATAATCGCAATTGCCTTATTTTTCCAAAGAGATGCCAGCACTTTGGGAATTATCACTTTGACTTTGCTTGCCTTATATTTTTCTGCAAAAACTCCTTTGTGGCACACCTTGCTGATATTAATTTCCGGAGCGAGTATTTTGCTATTTTTAATCAGGTTTGAACCATATCGCATGGACCGCTGGTTAATTTTTTTGCATCCGGACTCCGATCCGCTTGGCAAAGGATTCCAGTTGCGCCAATCGTTAATTTCTCTGGGTTCTGGAGGAGTTTTTGGAAAAGGGCTTGGAATGTCAACCCAAAAATTTGGCTTTTTGCCGCAGGCAATATCAGACTCAATTTTTGCAATAATCGGCGAAGAAATTGGAGCAATCGGATGCATAATTTTAATTGGCTTATTTATTTTATTTTTCTGGCTGGGAATTCAAATTGCAAAAAATACAAATGACCGGTTTTCAAAAATGACGGCTATAGGAATTGTTGTATGGATATGCCTGCAAACATTTATAAATATGGCTTCTGTGGCGGGAATTTTCCCGCTTGCCGGAATTCCTTTGCCATTTTTTTCGTATGGCGGATCGCACCTAGCAGTTGAACTTTTCGGCGTCGGCTTATTGTTAAACATTTCAAAAAACACATGAAGATATTATTTACGGGAGGGGGAACGGGAGGGCATGTTTTTCCCTTAGTTGCAATTGTCAGAGAGATACGGAGAATTTATCCAAAAAAAGATTTGGAATTTTATTATTTGGGCCCAAAAGACGACTTTGGATTAATTTTATTGCAACAGGAAGATTTAATTATCAAAACAATTGTTTCCGGAAAATTGCGGAGATATTTTTCCTTTCAAAATTTTGTTGATATTTTTTTTAAAATTCCATTTGGCGCAATTCAAAGCTTCTTTTTTCTTCTAGCAATAAAACCTGATTTGGTTTTCAGCAAAGGCGGCTCGGGATCAATTTCTGTAACGTATTCAGCCCGGCTTCTAAAAATTCCCGTGTTTTTGCATGAGTCTGACGTTGTACCGGGTCTTTCAAACCAAAAAACAGCAAAATGGGCAAAGAAAATTTTTGTTTCATTTCCAAAAACAGAATATTTCGATCAGAAAAAAACAACGCTAACCGGCAACCCGATAAGAAAAGAGGTTTTAGAAGGCGACAAAAAAACAGCCGGAGAATTGTTTAACCTAACCTTTTCAAAGCCGATATTTTTAATAATGGGAGGCTCGCAGGGCGCAGACGCGATCAATGATTTTGTTTTAAGAACCTTGAATATTTTATTAAACGATTACGAAATAATCCATGTTACCGGCAGAGAAAATTTCAAAGAAACTTCTGCCGAGGCTCAAGTTGTCGTTGAAAAAGATTTAGATAAATATTATCATCCAATTGGATTTTTGGACGAGGAAAAAATAAAACATGCCTACAAAGCGACCGATTTGATAATTTCCCGTTCGGGATCTGGATCAATTTTTGAAATTGCGGCAGTTGGCGCGCCCGCCATTTTGGTGCCGTTGCCAAGCGCGGCCGGCGACCACCAATCAAAAAACGCATACGCCTATTCGCTGGCCGGAGCCTGCGAAGTTATTGAGCAAGAAAATTTAACCCCTAATTTTTTTATGGAAAAAATAAAGTTATTATTTTTACACAAAGAAAAATTGGAAGCAATGAGGCAATCGGCCTTGGATTTTGCAAAGCCATTGGCAGCTGCCGCAATCGCCCGCGAAATTTTAGAATTTCTAATGCTCGACTAAAACAATAAAATGAAAAAAGAAACTAAAAAATTAGATAGGGAAGTGAGGACAAGAATTGCGCCGTCGCCGACAGGTCCCGCTCACATTGGAACCGCAAGGACCGCGCTTTTTAATTATTTATTTGCAAAAAATCCGCCAGGCGGCGGAAAAGGAAAATTTATTTTGCGAATTGAAGATACCGACAAAGAACGGTCTTTGCAAAAATGGACCGACGAGGTTATTGAACAATTAAAATGGCTGGGGATTGAATGGGATGAAGGCCCGGATATTGGAGGAACTTTTGGACCGTATAAACAATCACAGCGCGCTGAAATCTACAAAAAATATTTGGAAAAACTTTTTACGGAAGATAAAGCTTATTATTGTTTTTGCACAGAAGAAGAATTGGAAAATAAACGACAAGAACAAATGAGCAGGGGATTGGCTCCAAAATACGACGGCGCGTGCACGCGCTTATCTGCTGAAATTATTAAGAAAAATTTGACGGAAAAAAAACCGTCTGTAATAAGATTTAGAGTTGAAAACAAAAAAATAAAATTTAACGATTTAATTCGTGGCGACGTGGAATTTGATGCAGGGTTACTAGGGGACGTTGTCATTGCCAAAAATTTTGAAAACCCGCTGTACCACTTTGCGGTTGTTGTTGATGACTTTGAAATGAAAATAAGCCATGTAATCCGCGGAGAAGAGCATTTGTCAAATACGCCCCGCCAAATTTTATTGCAAAAGGCGCTTGGCTTCAATACTCCAATTTACGCGCATTTGCCTTTGATGCTGAATATGGACAAAAGTAAAATGTCAAAACGGCAGGGCGATGTTGCGGTGTCGGACTATCACAACAATGGTTATTTGCCAGAAGCATTGATAAATTTTATGGTTTTACTTGGCTGGAATCCTGGCACAGAAAAAGAAATTTTTTCTTTGTCGCAATTAAAAAAAGAATTCTCCGTTGAAAAGGTTCAAAAGGCCGGCGCTATTTTTAATGTTACCAGATTGGATTTTTTGAATGGATTTTATATTCGCGAAAAGGATATAAAAAAACTTGCAGAGCTTTGCAAGCCTTATTTGAAAGAAGCAGGCCTTTTGATTACTGGCCAAGTTTCAGAAAACACGCTTGAAAAGATTATAGAAGTTTCAAAAACACGAATGAAAAAACTTTTAGATATCGTTGAGTTGTCGGATTTCTTTTTTAAGGAAAATTTAAGTTTTGATAAAAATTTGTTAAAATGGAGTAAAATGGAGGATACCGATGTAAAAGAAGCGCTTTTATTGTGCCTGCCTGACGGCAGGCAGGCGACAAATAAAAAGTCACTGGGAGATCTTAATCCGAAAAAAGGGGAGTGGACTGTCCAAAAAATTAAAGAAGTTTTGGAAGATGCTGCAGTCGAGTTTAACAAGCAAAAAAATTACCCAGGAAAAAACAGGGGATTTTTATTGTGGCCATTGCGTGTGGCGCTGTCGGGCAAACAATTTTCGCCAAGCCCGTTTGAAATTGCGGAAATTTTAGGCAGAGAAAAAACATTAGAAAGAATTAATGAGGCAATAAAATTATTATGAATGAAAAAGGGTTTATAAAATATATCGTGATTATTGCTGTTATACTGGCAGTTGTTTTTGCGAGCCAACAGGCGTTTTTAAAAGAAAATCAGAAAACTTTTGTTTATGGCGCGATGGACCAAGGCAAGGCATATTTGGCAAAAGGGTCTGAATGGGTAACTTCAAAAATATACCCAAAAATTAGCGAGGAAGCGCAAAAGAGGGGAGAAGCAATAAAAAATGGAGTTGACCAGGAAAAAAATAAAATTTCTGAAAATATTGGAGAAAAAATTTCAAATTATTTTTCCGGAGTGGCCGACAGCGTTCTGCATCCCGGAACTCCACAGAACTGTCCGACCCAGCCAACCCAAACCCAACCAAATCCATAATAGATTTTGTATTCTTATATGTTTTGATCTATAATAGTATAAAGGTTCGCTTTATCAACATTTTGCGAACCATATATATTATGTTATAGTAGAAATATGGAGCAATCAGATAGGCCAATAATAAAACACCTTAATGATTTCCTTGACTATTGCGACGTTGAAAAAGGATTAAGAAGCAATACGCAAAAAAATTATAAGGAATATTTAAATAAATTTTTTTTGTGGCTGAAATCTCGCAATTTAGAAGCTATTCTCCCCCACCAATTGACCAAAGATCATATTTGGGACTACCGATTATTCCTTTCAAGGCGCCAGGACCCCAAAAACCATAAAACCCTTGAAAAAAGCACCCAAAACTACTATTTAATCGCTTTGAGAGCTCTTTTAGGCTACTTTATTGCAAAAGACATACTTTCGCTGCCTCCCGATAAAATTGTCCTTCCTAAGGGCGATAAAAGCGCGAAAAACGTAAAATTCCTTAATTTAGAGCAAATTGAGAAACTTCTAACTGCTGTTGAGCCTGCAGATAACATAAGGTTGCGTGACCGAGCTATTCTGGAAGCATTTTTTTCAACTGGCCTGCGCATTGCCGAACTTGTATCGCTAAATGCGGAACAATTTTCAACCACAAAAAATAAAACCGATTTTGAGCTGGGTGTTATTGGAAAAGGCGGCCGGCCGCGAACTGTCTTTTTTTCGGAGCGCGCCCTGACTTGGTTAAAAAGCTATCTAAAAACACGCAAGGATAAAGAAAAACCCCTTTTTATAAACGCGCGATATAAAAAAGGTTCTGACCGTCGTTTAACTCCGCGATATATTGAAAAGCTTATCAAAAAATATGCAATATTGTCTGGAGTGCCCTTGTCTACTACTCCTCACACGCTCCGCCATAGTTTTGCAACAGATCTTTTGAGCCAAGGCGCGGATATAAGACAGGTTCAGGAATTTTTGGGGCATAAAAGCATAATGACAACCCAGATTTATACGCACGTTACAAATAAGCAGCTGCGCGACATACACCGTAAATTTCACAGCGGAAAAGATTTTAAAAAATAATAATATTGTTGTCGCACAATAAAAAATCTGGCATAATAAATTATATGAAAAAAGAAAATTTTCCCGCCAAAGGCGCCCGCCTTGACCCGTCGGGGCAGGGACCAGCCTCGGGCTGGAGTGTTACAAGTTTGGTAAATAATGACGGATGTTTTGATTTACAGTTCCGCAAAGATACCAGGCGCGAAAGAACTAATTCCCCCACCTATTACCGCTGGAAGGCGCAATTTGTTATTACCGCGCAAAAAGAAAATATAAAATTATTGGAAAAAGTAAAAAAAGAAATTGGCTGCGGAGAAATTACCATTTCAAAAGATCAGGCGCGACTTTCTGTGCAAAAAATTGACGACATCAGTGAAATTGTCGCGCCTTATTTTAGAAAAAATTCTTTGGCTGAAAAAAAGAAAAAAGATTTTGAGCTTTGGGCAAAGGGAGTTGAAATTATCAAAAAAAATAAAGGCAAGCCGATATCTAACTGGAAAAAAAATGAGCTCTGCTCGCTAATTGAAATCCATAAATCTTCGGCAAAATACAAAAGCCGCCCAAGGGCGGCCAAATGGATTGACATGGCAAAAACAATTTCCCGACAATCTAAATTTGTCGCACAATAAAACTACTTACTGCCGATATAGCCTGCCAAGTCCAGTAAAAATTGCTTCTCTTTTTTGGGAAGCTTTGTTGCTAAAATTTCTTTCTTTGCCATGGCTATATAGTTTTTTGAAATTTCTTTACACTCATCAATTGTTTTTAAAACTAAAAGACTCGGCTGTCCTTCTTTTAAATCAGAATCAATATCTTTTATATCGTCTTCAATTTGAAAAGCTATTCCCAGCGGCACGCCAATTTTTTCAAGCAACAATAGCATTTTTGTTGGCGCGCCGGCCAGCAATGCACCCATTTGCAAAGGCCCGACAAAGGTGTAATAAGCGGTTTTGTTTTTGTAAATTTCAAAAACATCCTTTTCTCTTACAGTCCCCTTTTCTTGAGTTTTTCTCAGCCAGTATTCAAAAATTTCTCCGTGCGCGGTTGATATAAGAATTTGTTCTAATTTTTTTATCGCTTCAATTTTATTTTTGCCTGAAAACTTAGATTGCGATAATATTCTCCTGGCTAAAAATTCCATCATGTCCCCCATCACAACTGCCATGGATATACCGTAATATTCTTTTTCACTTTTATTTTTTAAATATTTTTCGTTTTCAAAAGTATGGTGCAAAGCGGGCTTGCCACGACGCATTTTTTCCTCGTCAAGAATGTCGTCGTGAATAAGCAAAAAATTATGTATTAGTTCAATGAAAATAGCTGTTTTTAGAATGTTTTTTTTATCTTTTCCACCGGATAATAAATAGCCGTAAATTACAAGTATGGCGCGAATTCTTTTTGCGGGCCGCAACGAAAACTCCTTTAGCGTTTTTAAAATATCTTTTAAAAAAAGTGATTTTGTTTTTTTTATTTCTTCAGTAAAAAATAAAACCAGCTGATTATTTATTTCAGCTTGAAATTTAGATAAATTTTTTAAAAAAATTTTCGTCATTTTCCAAAGCGCCTCTGTCGGCGGTCAAATTCATCAATGGCCGCATCTAAGTCCTGCTCGGTAAAATCTGGCCAAAGTTTTTGAGAAAAATATAATTCAGAATAGGCAGCCTGCCATAAAACAAAATTAGACAGCCGCATTTCTCCTCCGGCCCGTATTATTAAGTCTGGATTTGCCAAGCCGGCAGTGGATAAATAATCGTCAATTAAACCCTCATCAATTTTTTCTGGAGCAATGCCCTCTTTTAAAATATTTTTTACAGCATTTAGAATATCCCATTTTCCGCCGTAACTTACAGCAAGATTTAAATGAAATTCATTATTATTTTTTGTTGAGTCCTCAACTTTTTCAATAACTTTTTTCAAAGATTCGGGCAGTTTTTCTTTTTGGCCGATAATTTTTACCTTCACCCCTTCTTTATTGAAGCTATCTATTCCCTGCCCCAAATATTTTTCAAGCAGTTTCATTAAATAATCAACTTCTTCCGGAGCCCGGTTCCAATTTTCGGTTGAGAATCCAAAAACAGTGATAATTTTTACCCCTTTGTTTTTACACCACCTCAAAAAATCGTCGAATTTTTTTTCGCCTGCCAGATGTCCGTCTAACGAAGCCATGCCTTTTTGCTTTGCCCAGCGGCGATTTCCGTCTGGAAATAAAACTATATGATTAGGTATGTTCATTTATTGTTTTGACTGTTCTATTTGTATTGGAATTTTATTTTGATATTTTGCGGTAATAAATCCTATTGCAAATGAAAGTAAAATTAAAAGCGCGACTATTATAAATAATATTATATCATAAACGCTTCTATCATAGAAGCGTTTGACAAAGCCTAAAATTTTTGTTAATCTTTCTTTATACATAATGTAACAAATAGCGGCATGTCGCCATCGAAACAAGTGTATAAATATATCATGTTTCAATTGCGACATGAATTTAATCTCTCCGCTCTATAAATTCACATGTCAAAAACCAAACAAGGAGGCTCTTCCAGGCTTGGAAGGGATTCTGCCGCCCAAAGGCTTGGAATTAAAATTTCTGCAGGCCAAACTGCCAAAATTGGAAATATAATCGTAAGGCAGAGAGGCACAAAATATCTTCCAGGAAAAAATGTAAAAGTCGGATCTGATGACACTATTTACGCAATGAAAGACGGCGTGGTAAAATTTGTTTCAAAGCAGAAAAAACTTTTTAACGGAACAAGAAGATCTGCAAAGGTAGTCTCGGTAGAATCAGCAAAATAAGGTAATATTTAAAAAACAAAAGAACATTTTTTCGCGCGCCTGCCCACGGCCAACCCGAGCGAAAAAATATCTCTTTTGTTTTTTTATTTCTGCCCGATTGCAACGCGTATAAATTCTTTAAACAAAGGATGCGGTTTCATCGGCCGGGATTTAAATTCCGGATGGAATTGCGTAGCCACAAAGAAAGGGTGGTTTTGTATTTCTATAATTTCAACCAAATTTGATTTTGGATTTATGCCCGCAATCACAAGACCCTTTTCCATAAGCCCGTCCAAATATGTATTATTTACCTCGTATCTGTGGCGGTGCCTTTCAGAAATAAGAGAAGCATCGTATGTTTTTTGGCTTACAGTGCCAGGAGTTAATTGACAGTCATAAGCGCCAAGCCGCATTGTGCCTCCGTAACGTTTTTCTTTAAGCAAATCTTTTTGTTCGTCCATTACATCAATTACCGGATTTTTGGGATTTTTTTCAAACTCGCGCGAGGTGGCATCTTTTATGCCGGCAACATTTCTGGCAAATTCAATAACTGAAAGCTGTAATCCAAGGCACAACCCCAAAAACGGAATTTTATTTTTTCTGCAATATCCAATAGCTTTTATTTTGCCTTCCACTCCCCTGTTTCCAAAGCCTCCAGGAACTATTATGCCGTCATATTTTTTTAATTCGCTTAAAGTTTTTTCATCTTTTTCATAAGTATTGGAGTCAAGCCACTCTACAACCGGCTTTTTATCCCATGCGTAAGCGGCATGTCTTACAGACTCCAAAACCGAAATATACGAGTCTGTTAAAATAAAATCTCCGCTGCCAAAATATTTTCCGACAATGCCAATTTTCACTTCGCCGTTTGGATTTTGAATGCCATGCACAAATGCGCGCCATTCTTCTAAGTCTTTATTTTTGGGTTTCAAAAAAAGTTTTTTTAAAATTCTTCCGCTGATATTATCATTTTCAAGATTTACCGGAATTTCATAAATACTCTCCACATTTGGAGCAGAAACAACATCGCCTTCTTCCAATCCGCACATAAACTGTATTTTTTCTTTTCTCTTTTGATCAAGGGTGCCAGGGGCTCTGGCTAAAATAATATCTGGTTGAATCCCAACGGAATTTAGGCTTTTTACGGCGTATTGAGTTGGCTTAGTTTTAAGTTCATTTCCGCCCGCTCCCAATGCTGGAATAAAACTAACTAAAACAACAACAACATCTTTGGGTCTTTTAATTTTTAGCATGCGTATGGCTTCTAAAAAAAGTATGTTTTGATATTCTCCAACGGTTCCGCCCACTTCAATAATTACAATGTCGGAGTGATTTTTTTTGGCGGCGTTATTTATTCTGTTTATGACCTCAAGCGGAATTTGCGGAACCACATCTACGCACTTTCCGCCATATTCCATTGCCCTCTCCTTATTAATAACAGACAAATAAACACTGCCTGTTGTCATGTAATTTGCGCCAGATAAGCTTGTGTCTAAAAATCTCTCGTAATTTCCCATATCCTGGTCGCATTCCATTCCATCGTCTAAAACAAAAACTTCCCCGTGTTCGGTGGGACTCATTGTGCCGGCATCAACATTTACGTACGGATCAATTTTTATGGCTGTGACGCTAAATCCGCTAGACTGTAAAATTTTACCAATTGAGGCAGCCGCCACGCCTTTCCCAACTCCAGACATTACCCCGCCCGTAACGAAAATATATTTTGTTGGCATATTGAGTAAATTTTTTTATTCTTCTTCTTTTTTCTCGTCTTTTTCAGCAGTAATAATTACTTTTATTTCTGCTTCCAGATTATGGTCTAAATTTATGCTCACCGGAAATTCACCGGTCGCCTTAATCGGATTTTCCAATTTTACTTGGGATTTTTTAATTTCAAAACCCAGCTCCTTTAATTTTTCAATAATTTTTTGGCTGGTAATAGATTCAAAGAGCTGTCCTTCGTCTCCAACCTTTACGTCAATATTGAGCTCTAGTCCGTCAAAGCTTGATGCCAAAGCCTGTGCCTTTTTTAAATCTTCTTCGGCTTCTTTTTCTATCACCCCTTTTTTGCTTGCCAGCCATTTTAGGGCTTCTTTTGTGGCTGCTTTCGCCAATTTTTCCGGCAGTAAAAGGTTTCGGGCATAGCCGTTTTTTACTTCTTTTACTTCATATTTTTTTCCAAGGCCTTCAACGTCTTGCAGTAGAATTACTTTCATAGTTGTTTTTTAAATATATTACAATTAAATATTTTACTTCATCCCATTAATTAATTCAAGTGCTTTGTCGAGCTGCGGGTCTTTTTTGTCCTCAATATCCTTGTCTGAAATTTCAACTTTTACATCGGGTTCCAACCCGATTTCAGAAATTGAATCGCCCTTCGGAGTGAGCCATTTGGCAATTGTAATTTTCAAAAATGATCCGCCCCGTAAATTTGTAACCTCCTGCACAGAACCTTTGCCGAATGATTTTGTTCCAATTAATTTAATGTTCCTGTTGTCGCGCAAAGCCCCGGCTAAAATTTCAGAAGCGGAAGCAGAACCTTGATCAATTAAAATTACCACCGGATAATTTGCAAGCTCGGCATTTCCTTCTGCTTTATAAATTTGCTGTGTTTTGCCTTTTCCAAAATCCTCAATGGTTACAGTTTGCCCCTGCTTTAAAAACCAACCGGCAATATTTTGCGCCGCTTCCAGATAGCCTCCGGGATTTCCCCGTAAATCCAAAATAATTTTTTTTGCAGGGCTTTGCAAAATCTTTAGAGCGGCTGTTTTAAAATCGGCAGGCAGCGTTTCGCCAAATTCGTTAAATCGTATGTAGGCGATGTTGCTGTCTTTTATTTCCCATTTCATTGTGGGCACAACAATTGTGTCACGTGTAATTTTAAAATCCTTAGCACTTGTCCAGCCCTCTCTAAAAATATTTAAAGTTACAATAGTCCCCTTTTTCCCGCGAATTAAAGTTACAGCCTCCTCGGTTGTCATACTTGTCGCGTCTTTTGAGTCAATTTTTAAAATTAAATCTCCGGATTTTAACCCAGCTTTTTCGCCCGGAGTTCCGGATAAAGGAGCAACTACTGTGAGCATTTCTTTTTTTATTCCAATTTCCACTCCTATGCCATCAAATGATCCAGACAGATCTTGCTGGAATCTTTGAGCTTGGTTTGGGTCAAAAAAATCAGTGTACGGGTCGCCCAATGATTTTGTCATTCCTTCAATGGCTCCGTAAACAACTTTTTGATTATCTATTTTAGAAGGGTCAATAAAATTTTGCGAAAGTTTGCTGTATGCATCCCAAAATAATGAAAAGTCAATTGTTCCGGGCTGGGGCACATAGTATGCAATTTTATTTACGCCAACCCAAATTCCCGCTCCAAAGACCAACACAAATGCCAAAACCAATATAAATGAATAAACTGCTTTTCTTTTTGTAATAAGCATAATGTAAATTATTCTAATTTCTAATTATTCTTATCTATTTATACCAAAAAAAATGGAGCAGTGCAACATTACGGTCCACCACCACGTAACTCGTGTATAATACAATAGTTATGCCAGAATTTACACGATCGTAGTTTTTTTGTCACAACTATAATGTCGCACAACAAACAAAAAGGCGCGGTACGTACGCGTCTTTTTGTTTCACCCGCCGAAGCTTTATGCGAAGGCGGGCATTACTTCCATTTAAGTTCCGCTTGCGCGAAACGATCCAATGTTTGTTTTATCTTTCCTCAATTTTTCTTTGCATATCAGAAATAATTTTTCCCGCTGTATCCTTTCCGCCAAGCCCGATTGCCAATCCAATTCCCAAAGCCAATGCGGCAACCACGCCATAAACAATTGCGTTGTAAAGGGTTTGGATAAACACTCCTGCTTGAGGCGGCAAAAGCAACCCCAAAACCAAGAAAAATGTAAACACCCAAATTGCTCCTTTCACAATTGAAGCGGCAACATAACCATATCCCACTTTCAATCTTTCCACTGTTGCCCTGACAATTTTTTCTACAATGTCAGAAATAATAATAGCAACAACAAAAACTAAAACAGCTACAATTACATTTGGCAAATAATTCAATACTTGAGTTAAAAATCCCGCAAAAGCATTTAATCCCAACACGTCTACTGCCACTAACAAAGAAACAATTACCAAAACCCATTTGAAAATTGCTCCAATAAATTCCGAAGGATTTACCTCAACATTTGCTCTTTGCAAGGCTCTTCTCCAGCCTTCCTTTTCAAATAGTTTGTTGAATTTTACTGACTTTAATATTTCGGTAATTAATTTTCCAATTCCAACGGCAATTAAATAACCGATAATGAAAACAATAATTGCTAACACTAAATTAGCGATGAAAGCCACAAATGATTGCAAAAGCGGCTGAATGACTGTTAAAGACCAGTCTGTAAATGTCATAAATTTTATTTATTAATTATTATACTAAATTCCTGAAGATCAACTCGACCTTTACCCGGTCAAATAATTTCGTTTTACGAAATTACCGCCTTGCGGTATTTGACCAGATGAATTAATATTTTATTAATATTTATTTATTATCTCAACATCGGGAAAGTAAATCAAGTGCTTAGGGTGTGGATAACTTTGCCCATTCCTCTGGCAGCGGAATTTCTAAATTTATAATTTTGTCTTCAGTGGCAGATTTAAATGAAATTGCGGTTGCTGCCAGCGCAATTGAATTTCTATCTTTCCACACAGACTCACTGATTGGTCTGTGGGTCTGACCGCCATACTTTGTATCGCCTAAAATCGGGTGGCCCATATTTGCCATTTGAATCCTGATTTGGTGAAAACGCCCGGTTTTTGGCAAAATTTTTAGAAGCGAAAATTTATCATTGCTTTTTACAGCCTCCCAGCTCAATTCCGCAGTACGAGTTTTAGTTGCTTTTTTAATTTCAGCCAAAAGCTCTTCATCTGTTTTGTTTGTAAAACCTTCGGCAAAAAATGATATTTTATTTACTTTTTCTTTTATCTCTCCCTTGCTTTCTTTTAATTTTCCTACAACAATTGCGTGGTAAGTTTTTTGTATGGAATGATTTCTAAATTGCTCAGATAATCTGCTGGCGCCTTTAGACGTTTTTCCAAACAGCACAATCCCCTGCACCGGTTTATCCAGCCTGTGCACCAAACCCAAAAAAACATTTCCGGCTGTTTTATTTTTCTTTTCCATTAAATAATCCCTGACATCATCCATTAAACTTCTTTCACCAGTTCTGTCACCTTGCGTCAAAACCCCAGCCGGTTTCACAACCGCAATAATATGATTATCCTCATATAAAACTTTTATACTTGACATATATTTATTAAAATGATATTATTTTATTAGTGCACCAACCCCCTATAATAGGAGAGTTCTAAGATGTTCGATGGACGCTTTTTCTCTGTCTGCAAGCCGAAACCTGGCGTCGTCATGTTAATTGACTTCGACCTGAGAAAGACCCAAGCAGATTTTGTGCATTGGTTAGATGCACAAAAAGTGTCGTATTCTAGGATGGGTCCATGGCATTGGCTTTTCAATCCCGAGGACGTCGGAAGAATCAAGGAATGGTTCTCCGCTAATGATTACAGGGAGAGATCATAACTCCAAATGAATCCTGGTTCATACTATGCTGCGATTTCTAATCGCACACATTGAGCGTTTAACCACAACGCTCCCTTTTTTTACATTTTATCCTGTCATTGCGAGCGAGCCCACAAGCGAGCGCGGCAATCCAGAGTTTTGTGTATATACCCTAGATTGCTTCGTCGTTGTGACTCCTCGCAATGACGTCGCGAATGCGGTCAGCTTCGGTTTCCACAACCGGGCCGAAATATTCTCCGTTGTGCGCGTGGGCGCCTTGATAAATTGGTTTTTTCTGGTCTAAATGTAAACTAAAAACAAAATCACTCCCCTGCTGTTTTGCATAAATATGAAACCTTGGATAATTGTCGTAATTTAGCTTCCTCACCAAATTATATGTATTGCCATTTGTATCTATAATAACATAACCCAGCTCTCTTGCCACGCTCACAATATTTTGTTTTATATTTTTTATTGTAAAATCCATAACTTTTACTTCGTAAAAGAAACTCGAAATTCGAATATCGAAATTCGAAACGCGTTTTGAATTTTTTTATTTTGAAAATTCTGATTTGTTTCGGATTTCGGATTTCGTGCTTCGGATTTCGTTTATCCATGCTTGAACTCGATCACGTCCCCGTCTTGCACAACATATTCTTTTCCTTCGGTGCGAAGCTTGCCTTGTTCGCGGGCTTTGGCATAACTGCCCGCTTCCAGCAAATCTTTCCAAAAAACAACTTCGGCTTTTACAAATTTATTTAAAAAATCTGTATGAATTACAGCTCCCGCAATTGGAGCCGTGTCGCCTTTTTTTATTGTCCAAGCTCTTGTTTCATCTTCGCCTGTTGTTAAAAAAGTAATTAAGCCAAGCAATTCGTATGCTTTTTTAATTAAAATATCTAAGCCAGATTCTGCGGGCAAACCCAACCCCGCCCTTTCTTCTGCCGTAAATTCAGCCGATTCATATTCTTGCGCAATGTCCAAAACCAAAGAATTTTGCAGACGTCCGACGTCTATAATTTCTTCGGGAACGCCGTTTAATAAATATAGACGGGGTTTAAAAGTTAAAAGCTGAAAGCTGTTTAAAATTTCTTTTTCTTCTTCTGAAAACGGCATGTCGCACAATACTTTTTCTTGGCTTAAATATTCTTTGGCTTTTTGCAAGGCCGTATTCTCTTTTATAGATTCTTTTTTATTTTGACGCACGTCGCCCTGAATAGCATCAATTCTTTTGTTCACAGTTTCCAAATCTTTTAAAATTAACTCAACATCCAAAATTTCTTTTTCTTTTAGTGGATTAATTTCTGTCTGGGTGTTTATAATGTCCGCATTTTTAAATGCGCGCAAAACATACAAAACCGCGTCAACTTCTCTTATATTCGCCAAAAATTTATTTCCTAAGCCTTCGCCGGTGCTCGCCCCCTTCACCAAACCGGCAATATCCACAAAATCAACTGTGGCATAAATTTTCTTTGCAGAATGCGATAACTCGGCTAATTTGTCCACGCGTTCATCCGGAACCAAAACAACCCCAATATTGGGGTCAATTGTTGCAAAAGGATAATTTGCAATCAAAACCTGTTTTTTTGTTAATGTTTTAAAAAGTGTGGATTTGCCCACATTTGGCAACCCCACTATTCCAATAGATAAACTCATATTTAAAAATTATGGCACATTTTTAGATTATTTTCAATAAAAAGCCTTCGGTTGAAGTTATCGCGCGAAGGCATAGAAAATTCACAGAGTTCAATCGGCCGCGTTGGCCGCCAGCTTGGCCGCCTGTTGCTCAAGAATAGCCTGAGCCTTTCTAATTCTCTCAAGCTCTTGCTGGCGGTCAAGTTCGTGGCGCCTATGCAAGGATTCCTCGTAAAGCGCGTGGATCCGCTTTTTCTCTTTTTGACGGATACTGTTTATTACAAGGATTTCCGCGGCGACAGACCCGCCAAGAATTGCCTCGTGCAAAGTTTCCGGCTTGCGAAAATAGGCCGTAGCGCCAACTTCTTGCCATGGAAGATTCAGGCTGGCACGAAAAGCCATTTCCTTCAACTTTTTAAGGCAGGCCCCATCAAGCTCGGGAAACTCGTTGCTAAAATCCCGCATTGGCTTATTAAGCCGGCTAAGCTGGCGAATGTAGCGCAAGATTTCCATAAACTGCGGTCTGGCAGCAATTAATCGCGCCCTAATTTCAGCCAGATTCACGTCTTTGTTTCGCGAGAACTCGCTTGGAGAAAAATCGTGAACCCAGCCAAGCTGGCTGAATTCCAGCAGGAAGCGGCCAAAAACTTCTGTTTGGTGGCTCACTTGCTCTCCGTCGTAGGGCAGCCGGTAGTTTTCGGCCTCCGGCAAACAAAACTGGAGAAGCTTTTCAAACGTTTCCTGTGTGACAAGCATCCACTTCCACTGCGACGGATAATCGTTTTTTGTCGGCGCAAAGAGCCTTACGCACAAAACATCAAACGCTTTTTTCGAAATCATGTCGAGACCCTCGTTGATTTCCGAGGCGTTGTAGCCTTGCCAATTATGGAACGGTTTGCCGGTGCGATAGCCATTGGCGATGTCGAGCAGAAAAAAGACGGTTTGCTTGCGCGTGTCCGGCCAATACTTCATGACCTGCAGGCAATGAAGCAGCCCCAATTTTTCGCCCAGAACCGGTGTGCCGTCCCACCTGCTTTTCCAGTCAGCGAATGCCTGAATGTCAGACGGACACAGTCCTTCTAGCGGATGTTTAGACGCCTCGCTCATGGCAGAACTCCTGAACTGTTGTTATGCCCAGCTATTTAGGGCAGTGGTAAGAACTGTTTTTACTTTATCGCTTTTATTTCTTTTGTCAAACAAATTAATTAAAAAACACCCACTTCAAAAGAAGCGGGCAGGATTTTGCCTAATCCATGGCGGAGTTCTCGCAAGATGCGGCAGTTACTTCAGACAAAACCAGCAACAATTCCTTGCCTTCGCTCCGAAGCCGGAACATTTCGTTTTGTATCCGGCTCCAAAACATATAAATATTCTTGTCTGTTATGATTGCTTTATCAAGCGGTTTTACTGTTTTTTCCTGTGTTGCGATTTCTAAACCCTCAACTGCAATTGACATTGCCTCATCTCCGTTAAACGCGTGAAAAGATCTATAAGCGCATACGAAAGCATGCTCTTAAATAAGTATATGCTTGTCAAAAACTATGTCTGATTCTATATACTTGATACTTGAAAATTTATATGAAACAAGTATAATTAAGAAAATTTAAAAAAGGGCCCGTGGTATAGTGGCAACACATCTCGTTTGCAACGAGAAGCTGGGAGTTCGATTCTCCCCGGGTCCACCAAAAAAATTATTAAGTTTTTTGGTGGCACGGGGAGAATCTCCCCGAATTGCGACGAGTTCGCAAACGAGGAGGCAATGCCTTCGGGAAACTCCTCCCCGGGTCCACAAATATAAATAATATGGGGCAAATTTTTATTACATTGATAATTAGCATAATTATTCTGGCGCTTGCAGTTATTGGTGTTTTGGCGCTGTATTTCTTTTTTTGGCGGCCATTGTTAGAGCTTACAAAAACCGCGAGGCTGGCGCGCACAACAAAAAATTGGAAAATGCCAAATTTTTCGCGATTTATTTTTTTAGGCCCGCTTGCGAGCGAAATTTACAAAATGGCTCTTGGGCTAAAAAGCGCAAGGCAATCTGCAAGAGAAGAAGCAAGGTTAAAATTAGAAAAATCAGACACTCCGTGGACTGAAGAACGCTTAAAAGAATTTATGAAATCTTATTTGAAAGATCGAAATATCTACATGGTTTCCAGCACAGAGCCGTATGTACACGAAAAAAAGGGAAACAAAATAAGTTATAGAGTTCCGGCCAGCGGAATGGTTACGGCGGTTGAGTCGTTAATGCGAGCAGCCGGAGGCGTTTGGCTTGCCCACGGCCGAGGCAATGCCGACAAATTTACTGCAGACTCAAATGGACGTATACAGGTGCCTCCAGATGATCCTAAATATACCTTGCGGAGAGTCTGGCTTACGGAAAAAAATGAAAAGGGGTTTTACATAGGTTTTTCCAACGAAGCTCTTTGGCCGCTTTTCCATATGGTTCATGTGAGGCCAATTTTCAGAAAAGAAGACTGGCAGGAATACCGCACAGTGAACAGTAAATTCCTTCAGATTCTTTTAGACGAAATAAAAAATGTAAAAAATCCTTTAATATTTATACAAGATTTTCATTTTACCGTTTTGCCGAAAATGATTAAAAAAATGAGACCAGATGCGCAAATTGCGGTTTTTTGGCATATTCCATGGCCAAGCGCAGAAACATTTAGCATATGCCCGTGGCGAAAAGAAATTTTGGAAGGCCTTTTGGGCGCCGACCTTTTGGGTTTTCACACTCAGCTTTACGCCAATAATTTCATTCATACTGTTAGCAAAGAGGTGGAATCGCTTATTGATACCGAACAGGATTCAATTACAAAAAACAACCACACAACCTATGTTAAAGCCTTTCCGATTAGCGTCCCATTTTCTGGCGAAGAAGAAAAATCGTTGGATGAAAACCAGGCCCGTAAATTTTTAGACAGCCTTAATATAAAAACCAAATACTTTGGAATTGGCGTCGAGCGCATGGATTACATAAAAGGAATAATGGAAAGATTCCGCGGGATAGAATTTTTCTTTGAATCATATCCAAATTTTTTGAACCAATTTACTTTCCTGCAAATTGCTCCGCCAAGCCGTGAAGCTGCCCAAAGATACCGCCAAATTGCAGAGGATGTTACAAACGAAGCTGAAAGAATAAACCAAAAATTTAGAAATGCGGGCTGGCAACCTATTGTTTTATTAAAAGAGCATCATTCGCACGAAGAAATTTACCCCTTATATAGGCTGGCGGATATTTGCATGGTCACCTCTCTGCACGATGGAATGAATTTAGTTTCCAAAGAGTTTGTGGCTGCAAGAAATGATGAAGCCGGCGTTTTAATACTAAGCCAGTTTGCAGGAGCCTCGCGCGAGCTGAAAGACGCCATAATAATAAATCCATATAATGCGGAGGAAACGGCCAGAGCCATGCACATAGCTTTGACAATGCCCAAACCCGAACAACGCATGCGTATGAAAAAATTACGGGACGCAGTAAAAAATTACAACGTATACAAATGGTCGGCCGACCTTATAAAATCAATCATTAGCATCGATTAGTTAGAATGAAAGATGCAGAAAAATATTTTTCACAAATAAAAAAACGCATTGCAGAATCCCAAGGATGCGTCTTAATTTTAGATTTCGATGGCACTTTATCCAAAATTGCAATAACTCCAAAGGACGCGTTTTTAAAAAAATCAACAAAAAATATTTTACTAAAATGCCTTGCTAAATATCCCGTTGCAATTGCAAGCGGAAGAACTCTTAAGGACGTAAAACAAAAGGTGGGAATAAAAAAAATAAATTATGCGGGAAATCACGGCTTAGACTGGCAAATTGCAGGCAAAAAACATCGGGTTAAAGTGCCGCAAAAAATCAAAAAAGCAATAGATCGAGCCGCCAATGAATTATCTAAATTTTTAATTAGTTATCCCGGGATAATTTTTGAAAATAAAAAATTAACATTGGCCCTGCATTATAGATTACTGGAAAAGATAAAAACAAGAAAATTTGAAAAAGATTTTGAAAAATTTATTCTACAGCCAACTTACGAAAACCTGGATTTAATTAAAAATATTAAAGCCTTTGAATTGCGCCCTAAAATCAATTGGACAAAAGCGGATTTTGTAAAGGTTCTTTTAAAATATGTAAAGAAAAAACAAACAAAATATCCGCTGGCTATTTACATTGGAGATGATGTCACCGACGAAGATGTATTTTTGGGAGTCAAAAATATTGTTTCAATACGAGTGGGAAAAAATAAAAAAAGCTCTGCCAAATATTTTATAAAAAGCCAAAAAGAGGTAAATAAATTTCTTTCCCGCCTCTGTAGCATTAACTAACTCCCAAAATTTTTACTTTTACTTTTTTTGCCTGCCCTGAGCCCGTAGAAGGGTTGCCCGCTATATAATCAAATCCCTTTCCCGCTTCTTTGCCCATTAAATTTTGCCCCAAAGGCGAATGATAAGATATTTTACCTTTTAAAATATCTGACTCGGTCGGAGCAACAACTTCGTAATCCATTTCTTCGCCATCAAATAAAATTTTAATTTTTGAACCAATCTGGATTTTATTTGTCCCGTCGTTTTCCTTTATCACTGCTTCGTTAATTGCCGTTTCAAGCTGTTCAATCCTGCCCAACAAAAAAGACATTTTATCGCGGGCGTCGTGATAACCGGCATTTTCTTTCAAATCGCCAAAAGCGCGGGCTTCGGCAATCAGCTTTTTTGTGTCCCTTACCTGGTTCTCCTTTATTTCTTTAAGCTCGTCTTTTAATTTTTGCAAACCCTCTTTTGTAAAATATTGAGGCATAATAATTTAATTTATCACAAAACTTAAAACAAAAAAAGAGCCACTGCATATTACAGTGGCAAGAGGAGCTAGAAGGATTTGAACCTTCGGCCTCTGCATCATAGTTATGCAGCGCTCTCCCGGTCTGAGCTATAGCCCCTTTTGATGAAAAAATAAAATTAGTTCTTGAAAGTTGTTTCGAATAAGGAGAATTTTAAGCGACTCTCCTCAAAACGCTTTCAGTTGGAATTCAGAACGATTCAACATGCTCATCGAACTGAGCCAGTTGAACCTCCCTGAAAACTTCCCGAGTCGACTACATTTTTAAAAAAAATGATCCACGAGCAGCTTCCGCTACCCGTGCCTTGTTACGACTTAGCCCCTCTTACTGAATCTAGCTTAGGCCCTCTTGCGAGGAACTTCGGCTATCCCCAGCTCGCTTGGCTTGACGGGCGGTGAGTACAAGACTCAGGAACGTATTCATCGCCACGTAGCTGATTGGCGATTACTAGCGATTCCAGCTTCATGAGGTCGGGTTTCAGACCTCAATCCGAACTGAGACCGGTTTTGGTGCGATTAATCTCCAGCTTTCGCTATCGAAGCGCATTGTACCGGCCATTGTACCACGTGTGCGGCCCAGGTCATCAAAGGGCCATGCTGATTTGGCGTCATCCTCGCCTTCCTCCCAATTATCTCGGGCAGTCCCCTGTGACATTTAAAACACAGGGCAAGGGTTGCGTTCGTTACCCGAATTAACGGTACGTCTCAAGACACGAACTGACGACCACATTATCTCTTATTACTAAAAGTGTGGACTATACCATACACCATTTACTATTCCAAAATTACAAATCCCAAATAAATTCTAAATTTTATTGACTATTCCCAAAACTTGTGTTGCTATTGACAAGCATTCTTGCTTATGCTATAATTAAGTATAGGCTGAAATTTAACAATTTGACCCTTTTGCAGGAGTGAATCATGAAGAAAATCACCGTTCTTCCTACTCGTGAGGTGATGTGGGCCAATCTTCTCCTCATGGAGAAGACAGATCCGAACTTGGCCAGATTTAAGGCCAGACGGGATGACCATCCATGGCGAATCAAGTTCTACCCCCTGCTCCTTAAGCATGCTGGCGAAGAACTGTACGCCGAAGGGGTCGTCATGATGTTGCAGATTGCTATCGCGGACTACGAGGAGATTATCAAGTCTCCCGAATTCCTGCGTGACGCAATGCATTGCCACATTCCCGCCCTCATCGACGCCATGGTCGGCGACAGTGATATCGCCCAGGATGCCAAGAACTTTTGGCAGGCGGTTCTGGTTGAAACTGCGGAGGTGAAGTAGAAATTGCTTTGCAAGTTGTGCGTAACAATTTGCCACCCCACGGACGAAAGTCGCGTGGTTTTTCTTTTGTTTTAGAACTTATTTAGAATTTGTAATTAGGATTTTAAATGGTGCCCAGCGTGTAATAACTGTTTTCTTTGTCATTGCGAGCGAGCCCGCAGGCGAGCGTGGCAATCTAGAGTATAATGCACTCACTCTGGATTGCTTCGTCGGCTTGCGAGCCTCCTCGCAATGACAAAACACAATTATTGAGCTCTCTTGCCTTTTCAGTGAGAGCTGAGTCTCTACGGGGTAAGTTGGATAGACGTCGGACGTCTATCTTTTTTACTTCCCACGGTATTGCCCATAAATTTATTTTAACATAAATTTATTTGGGTTTCACCGTTATGAGCTGGTTTTTTCAATTTAGATTACTCTAAAAAGGGTCGATATGCTTTATGTGAAAAGCATCAACCATGCAGCACCTGTCTGCATGTCTTGTGAAGGGCCCTAGTTTCTTAGGGCTTTCATGCAGATTTCCAGACCTGGTAAGGTTCTCCGTTTGTTGTCGAATTAAGCCACATGGTCCACCGCTTGTGTGAGTCCCCGTCTATTCCTTTGAGTTTTAGTCTTGCGACCGTACTTCCCAGGCGGATTACTTAACGCGTTAGCTTCGCCACGTGAAGGGTCGACACTTCACATAGCCAGTAATCATCGTTTACAGCGTGGACTACAAGGGTATCTAATCCTTTTTGCTCCCCACGCTTTCGTCCCTCAGTGTCAGGATTGTCCTAGTGAACTGCCTTCGCTTTTGGTGTTCCCGACGATATCAACGGATTTCACCCCTACTCCGTCGGTTCCGTTCACCCCTAACATCCTCTAGCACAGCAGTATTGAAAGCACCTCAAAGGTTAAGCCGATGAGTTTTAACTTTCAACTTACTGCGCCACCTACGGACCCTTTACGCCCAATAAATCCGGGTAACGCTTGGGGATTCTGTCTTACCGCTCCTGCTGGCACAGAATTAGGATCCCCTTATTCATCTGGTACTGTCAATAATTTCCTCCCAAATAAAAGAACTTTACACCCCGAAGGGCTTCATCATTCACGTAACGTCGCTCCGTCAGGCTTTCGCCCATTGCGGAAGATTCTCGACTGCAGCCTCCCGTAGGAGTATGGCCCGTGTCGCAGTGCCATTCTTGGGGGTCGCGCTCTCACGCCCCCTACCCGTCATAGACTTGGTGAGCCATTACCTCGCCAACAATCTGATAGGCCGCAGGCCATTCCCAAAGCGCATTACTGCTTTAATCTTGCGATATTATGGAGAATTACCCCGTTTTTCAACGAGCTATGCTCCACTTTGGGGTATGTACCTACGTGTTACTAAGCCGTTCGCCGGTTGCCTTGCGGCCCCCGTGACTTGCATGCCGGTATCCACGTTACCAGCGTTCACCCTGAGCTAGGATCAAACTCTCAAATATACATTTGAAGTTTTTACTCTAACTTTAGAATAAACTACTATAATGTGTTCCCACTTCGCTTTTTGCAAAGCTCCGCGGGATAATTCGAAACAACTTTAAAAAACTAATTATTTCCAGTTTAATTGGTTTTATTAAACTGGGTTTACATTATTAAATTATCAAAGTGGCGTGTCTTTTGAAAAAAACACCCGCGAAAATTTTCAATTTCTTAAAAATTTTCGCGGACGCTTTTGAACTAAAACGTTAAATTATTTTGGCTAAATTTTTTGCAGTAGTAAAAATTAATTGTATTTTCAACTACACTATGCATATTATTCTATAATTAGTTTCGTGTCAATAGCCTTCAAAACTTTCTGGCATTAACAAAATACTTTGAATTTATTTCTTAGTTTATTTTATCTGAATTAAAATTTGTGATTTCTTCTTTGCAAACAGATATATCGTTTAATCTAATTGCCTTACATGTTCTCATTATATTACCTACATATTGATTACCACAACCGTCTTTATCCGCTGCAAGTCTGCCTGCGAGAGATTCTACACCTTCCTTGTTTAGTTTGTAGAGACATTTACACCCCACTTCTCCAAAATTGATATCAATTTTTTCGCATAAAAACGGGTCTTTAACTTTTAAAGCCATATCGAAAAGACACTCTGTTGGACCAGAACCGTAGAAACCATATTTTGGATCCTTGCAATTTTTTAAAATACACGAACTTTTAGTAACAGAGTTGGCAATCTCCAAACAACTTTCCATATTATTATAATAAACTATTGGAAACAAGTAACGAAAGGGGTTAATAGCTATTATAACAATAAGTGTAAGTATCACTGCCAAAGAAAATTCTTTATGCGAAAACTGTTCGATTCCTCTCCTGTGTAGTAATAAGGATATTCCCAAAAAAAATATAAATATGAAAATGGATATTAAAGAGAAAAAAAGCCAGGCGTAACTAAAACCTAGACCTTCCATTGTTGTGCTCGCTATGGTTTTTTCGACCACTTCAGCTTCCTTGTGTATAAGATACACAGAAATAAAGTAAAATAATGCAGAACAAAAATAACCGATGACCCACCAATGTATTTTTTTAAATAGTTTTTTCATAGTTTTTCAAAATTTTCTGGCATAAAATTTAAATTTACTTTTTCAATACGGGTATGGCCAGCATATTCTTAATATACTCAACTTCTTTGCTAGTCTGGACAACCTCATCCAGTTTTCCGTCCATCTTGCCCAACAAATCAACAATTTTATTTACATCGCCCTTAATTCCTTTTATATCGTCTTTTGTAGCCATATCTTTCCTCATTTCTGCAATGTCATCCTTTTTCGCGGCAATTTCAATAAAACTTTTGAACTCATCTTTTGTTACAAAAACTTCTTTTTGGGCTTTAATTAATTTTTCTATATCGTTATTATCCAGCATGTTTTAAATTTCTTTAATTTTCTTATTATTTTTATCAATGATTTTATGCCTTCGAAGAAATCTTAAAACAGGCTCTCCGCATTCCAAACACAATTCGGCATCAGGACTAAAACTAAAACCCGTCCCAGCCACAACTCGCTGTTCGAAACTAATTTCTTTTTGGCATAAATCACATTTATTGACTCTCATATTTCCATTATACGCTGGGAAAAACCCGTGTCAATTTTTCCAATAGTTTATTACTTTTTGCCGGCGGCGGTCCAGAGAATCGGCAGAAACAATTCCAGGCCCATTTATGCACCCGCCATCGCAGTTTAAAATATCAAGCACTTTTAATTCCGGCTTATTTAAAAATTCCTGCAAAGTTTTTGCAACTAATTCCGGCCCGGAAATTACATCATATTCCGGATCTGTAAATTTTTTAATTACTCCGGATGACTGCGCCAGCCCGCCCGAAATCGGGTACAGCCGGGTATCTTCTGCCGATATATCAAATTTTGCTTTTTTATCTTTTTCTTCAGCCGTAAAATTTTTAGCGGCAAAAATGTCCTGCAAATCTTTATAAGTTATTGATAAAATATCCAATTCCGGGTAATCTTCTTTTGCTTCAAGTTTTTTTAACGCGCAAGGCCCGATAAAAACTTTTTTAAATCCGGGATATTTTTTAGCGGTAATTTTTGCCGTGGCAACCATTGGCGAATCTATCGGAGCCAAATAACCAATTAATTGCGGGAATCTGTTTCTTATCGTTCTTACAACTGTTGGGCACGGATTCGTAATATACCTTTTGTCCGGATGCAATTTCATTAATGCCAGCAGTTGTTTGTTTGTCTCTTCCGCTCCCCTGGCAACTTCAATAACATATTTAAAGCCGATCCGCTTTAGCATTCCGATAACTTGCATGGGCTCAAACACAACAACAAAAGACGGGGCAAGCATGGCCACTAATTTTTCTTTTTTATCAATTAGATCAATTAACTGTTTTGCCTCCGGCGATAAGTTTTCCATACAATGAGCCACCTCGCAGATTCGGACTGCGGACCTACTGTTTACAAAACAGTTGCTCTACCACTGAGCTAAGGTGGCGAAATTATTTTTTTTGCTTTTTTCTAATATCGCACAGTAAGCTGTCAACTTTAGTTTCAATTTTTAAAGTCATCACTTTCACAAAAGAAAGAAATCTATGCAAATAAATCTGCTTTTCAAAAGCAAGCAAAACATTTTTTATTTTATTTTCCGCATTCAAAATAATGTTATGCTTTCTGATGCCGGTTTTGCCATTTTGCGGCAAACTTGCCAAAACAGGAAGCTTGCGCGCTAAAATAAACAAAACTCCTCCGAAGCTCAAAACAAAAATTATAAACAAAATTAAATCTATCATGTGTAGTGTCATTGCGAGGAAGGAGCGAAGCGACTGACATGGCAATCCAGAGTTATAGATTGCCGCGTCGCCCTTACAGGATCTTCGACCTTCGGGCTCCTCGCAATGACGAACAGGCAATTAAATTTCGTATCGAGTAAATCGTTTTATTTCTATATTTTCGCCTACTTTTGCAACCGTATCCTCAACTAAATTTTTTATTGTTTTTGCGTCGTCTTTTATCCAAATTTGCGACATCAAACAAATTTCTTCTTTGTATTTTTTTAATTTTCCTTCCAAAATCTGTTTTACAATATTTTCAGGCTTGCCGTCCGCCAGCTGGCGGATTTGCTCTGTATAAATTTTTGTTTCTCCGGCCAAAAATTCTTCGGGAATATCTTCTGCTTTTACATACAAAGGTTTCATTGCCGCAATTTGCAAGCAAACCTCGTGGGCTAAAATTTTAAAATCCGGAGATTTGGCAACAAAATCTGTTTCACATCTTATGTCCAACAATACGCCGGTTGTAGCGTTTTGATGCAAATAAGCTTCAATTAATCCTGCTTTTGTTTCCCTTGATGTTTTTTTATTCAGCACCTTTTGCCCCCAAACTCTCAAAAGTTCTTTTGCTTTTTCCGCGTCGCCTTTTGCCTCCTCCAGCGCTTTTTTTATTTCTGTAGGAGAAACTCCTGTTTCCTCGCGTAATTGTTTTATTTGGTCTATGCTTATCATTTATCTACATTTCGTCATTGCGAGGAGCCCGCAGGTCGAAGATCCTGTAGGGGCGACGCGGCAATCTATAACTCTGGATTGCTCGTCGCTTCGCTTCTCGCAATGACAATGAATTAGAAACTATTTTGTTTGCTTAGAATCTAAAATTGTTTCCTTTACTTTATTTATTATATACGAAACTGCCAAAATTGCATCATCATTTGCGGGAATTGGATAGTCGGCAATATCGGGGTTTACGTTTGAATCAACAATTGAAATAATTTTAATGCCTTTTCGTTTGGCTTCTCTTGCGCAGGTAATATCTTTATCAAGCCCAAAAATTAAAACCGCGTCGGGCAGCTTTTGCATATTTCTTACACCTTCAAATTTTGTTTTCAATTTGGCAATTTCCCGGTCAAAATCAAGCCTTTCCCTTTTTGTGTATTTTTCTAATTCGCCAGTTTCCCTTTTCTTTTCCAAGTCTTTAAAATAACTTACTCTTTTTTGGATTGTTTCAAAATTTGTAAAAGTTCCTCCAAGCCATCTTTCGGTAACATACGGCACTCCGCATTCTACAGCTGCCAATTGCACAATTCCTTTTAATTGGACTTTTGTACCCACAAAAACTATTGATTTTCCTTCGGAAACAATTTTAGCGACAAAAGCCAAAGCTTTTTCAAGCTCATTTGCGGTTTTTTCCAAATCAAAAATATTTACGTTATTTTTGATGCCGGAAATATACGGTTTCATTTTTGGATGCAATTTTGAAACTTTATGTCCGAAATTCACGCCGGCTTGGGCCATTTCCTCAACGTTCAAATTTGTACTTTTTGCCATATTTATTTTTTACTTTTAGTTCTTGTATCTTTTTTAACTTTTTTAACGCCGGTCTTCTTAGACGCCCTTTCTTTAAATTTCTGCACTCGCCCTAATGTGTCCATAACTTTTTCCTGTTTTGTATAAAACGGATGGCACTGCGCGCAAACCTCAGTTTCTATAAATTCTTTTGTTGAGCCAACTGAAAATTTATTTCCGCAGGCGCACTGCACAGAAGCCTTATAATATTTTGGATGTATGTCTGATTTCATATGATTTTATGAGCGAGGCGAATAAAATCACGCCGAAATCAAAACATGATATATTTATACACTTGTTTTGATTTCGGCGTACCAGCTCAATAAAATCATATTACCAAACTTTTTTGCGAAACGCAATAGCACGTCTAACTCGTGCATAATACAACAGTTGTGGCAAAAATACTACGATCGTAGTATTTTTGCCACAACTGCCACGCAATACAGTAAGACGTTGTGAATGCGATCGTAGTCACAAAGTCATAGATTTTATCGGGTTAAGCACGGGTGACCCGATGGAAAAACTTTTCAAAAGCAAGAATTTATGCTACTATTTTTAAATGGAACAAGATTTTTCAAAATTTACAGTCGAAGACTGGAAAAATTACAAGCCAGAAGATTATGAAGCCGGGCCCGCCTCCGCTCAAGGCTCTGGTGCGACAAAGCAGGCCGTGATCATGGAGATCAGAGCTGGAACCGGCGGAGACGAAGCCGGGCTTTTTGCGTGCGATTTGTACAGAATGTACTCGCGCTACGGCCAGACAAAGGGCTGGAAAGAAAGGGTTTTAGACCAAAGCAATTCAACAATTGGCGGATTTAAAGAAATAATTTTTGAGCTGGCTGGAGGCGGCGTTTACGATGAATTGCAAAATGAAGGCGGAGTGCATCGCGTGCAAAGAATTCCAAAAACAGAAAAACAAGGCAGAGTTCATACTTCAACCGCAACTGTGGCTGTTTTGCTAAAACCTAAGAAAACCGAAATAAATATTTCTCCAGCTGATTTGGAAATTTCAACATACAAATCTTCAGGCCCCGGAGGGCAATATGTAAACAAAACCGAATCTGCAATACGTATTGTCCACAAGCCAACCGGACTTGTTGTAACCTGCCAGTCTGAAAGAAACCAAGTTCAAAACAAGGAAACAGCGATGTCGCTTTTGGCAGCCAGGCTTTTGCAAAGGCAGGAAGAATCGGACTTGTCAAAATTATCCGATGAAAGAAAAGAACAAATTGCTTCTGCGAAACGCGCGGAAAAAATTAGAACTTATAATTTTCCTCAAGATCGCATTACAGACCACCGCATAAATAAAAGCTGGCACGACATAGAAAGTATAATAGACGGCAAAATGGAAGGCATAGTAAAAGCATTTAAAAAATAAATCTCGCTGTCATTGCGAGCGAAGTTCGCCTTTCGGGCGACGAGCGCGGCAATCTATAGTACGTGCATAAACTCTGGATCGCCACGTTACTCGCTCGGCTCGTTCCTCGCGATGACACTGTTTTATTTTATACGCGAGATAACTGCGATAGCAGGCGTACGGCGTATTTATTTTTTTGTAAAAAAAGAGGGCGCTTCGAGTCGCGGAAAACTTCGGTCGGGTGACACGATTTTCCATACGAATGAAGCGCCCTTGGCGTATCCCCTCTCCCAGCCATTAACGGACTCACAGGATCCCAACGGGGAAAACGCCCCTGGGCGGAGAGCTGTCAGCGCGTGCCGAGGCAGGGTGCCATCGACATTCCGCGTCATAGTTACGCGGGGCTGGATGCTCTCAGCCGATTTGGCGCAGACGAATCGGCGCCAATATTTAGCGAAGGTCAGCTAACGATTCGGCTGTTATTCCTTCGCCTTTTCAAATTGGATCCAGCGGTTTTTGCGGACATGACGGAATTTCACCGCCCTTAAAATCAAAAACCTGCCAAATCCTTACTATACTTAATCTTAGCATAAAACAAAAGCCGTGTCAAATGCCGACCGGCTTTTGAGCTACTATCTAAAATATTAGGTTTTGGCAGGTTGCGGTCATTGTGCTGGTGTCAATAAAGGTTTGAATACACGTAGCTCTGCTCATAACAGACCTATTATACGCGCCAGCCTGCCCGTAATATCTTGCGGCTGCCCTGCTTTCTGCCGCAGCTGTTTGGGCAGAAGCACCCAAATCGGCTAAATACAATCCAGATGCTGTGAATGAATCCTTAATTGCCCATGGATCTGGAGCAGTTCCTAAAAGCGTTTGCAATCTGCTTGTAAATAAATTCCATGTTGATGGTATAAATTGCGCAGGACCCATTGCTCCGCCCCAGCCGGTCGGCACTCCCCCGACATAAGCCGGAATCCAGCACGAAACCGGAGTTTTCATCGGGTCTCTTCCAGCCGCCGCCGTAATTTGCATAAACGGCGTAACATCTCTTGTTGGTTTCATAACTCTAATTATTGAAGCTCCTGTAGATATTTTTTTACCAGTTCCGGTTGTTGCGTCTGTTAAATAACACTGGCCGACATTTCTTCCAATTGCCGATTCTTGGCTTATAATTGCCAGCAAAAACGCAGGCCTGATTCCAGCCAAAGCCGCTGCGGTTTTAGCAACATCTAAAGCCTCGCCAAATGTTGGAACCTTTGAAACACCAACCGTTTGGAACAGCATTGCTTTTATTTTAGACGCCTTTTGTTCAGCCGCCTTTTTGTCTTTTAACTGCTGCTGATATTGCGCTTCTGTAAGTTTTAAATATTGGTCTTGCTCTTTTTTGTTTTGCTCATTTTGCTTTTTTTGCAATGTTTGCAGGGCAATAGTTTTTTGCAGCTGATCTACATTGTCTCCCATTTTTATCTGCTGTCCCTGTAAATAAGATTTCAAACTTTTTGTGCTGTCTAAAAGACTGCTCACGCCGGCGTTTAAACTTTTTAAATATGTTAAATTGCTAAAAAAGTCCGACAAATTCCCTTCAAGCAAAATAACAAAAGCGGGTTTTTTATCTTCTTCGTACACAGACCTTAGAATATCCGCAATTTGACTTTGCGAATTTTCAATCTTATTGGCAGTTTTGTTTATAGAAAGCTGCGTATCTGAAATTTGTATATTCAAATCCTTCACCATAATCGCTCCCCTGTTTATGTCCGCTTCCAAGCCTTGTATTTTGCCTTTTAATTTAGAAATTGCGCTTTGTAATGTATTTTTCTGCTGGGATGTTTTAGTTAAGTCTTGAGCCAGTTGAGCAGACTGCTGGTCGTAATAATCCGCGCATTTTTGCAACAAAACCTTGCAGTCGGCAACCGACATATTAGGGCACCCGGTCGTTGATTCAGAAATTGCGGCGCATTGGTCGCCCAAATTGTCAGCAAAACAAAAACCAGGTAAACTGGTTAATGCAAGTAATAATAAAATTATAAAATATTTTTTAATCATTTTTTTCTTCTGCAGTTTCTTCCACAATATCTTCTGCTTTCTTTTCTTTTTCAACTTTTTCAACATCTTCAACTTTTTCCTCAATTTCTTTTGCCAAATCTTCCTCAACTTTGGCAGGAGCAGACACAGAAACCACAATCTCGTCGGGTTTTGCCATAATTTTTACGTCTTTCGGCAACATCAAATCTTTTACCAAAATATGATCCTCAAACGTGTTCAGGCCGCTAATATCAACTTTAATTTCGTGCGGAAGATTTTTTGCCAAAGCTTTCACCTCCAATTCGGAAATATTCTTTACTAATGTTCCGCCCAAATCTTTTACTGCCAAAGATGTTCCATCCAAGACTAACGGAACTTTTACCTGTACCTCTTCTGTAAGCGAGGCTTGAAAAAAATCTATATGGATAAATTTGTCTGAAACCGGGTCTTTTTGGATTTCATGGATTAACACCATTTTTTTCTTTTCCTCGCCCGCCGAAGCCTTGGCGAAGGCTGGGTCTCCTTCCACAGAAAGCTCAATCAAAGAACTTTCTCCGGCTTCCCTTAAAACTTTTTGAAAATCTTTATAATCAATATCCAGCGGCAAATTTTTTACTTTATGGCCGTAAACAACAGCAGGAATTCTATTAGCTTCTCTTAAAGCATCTGTTTTTTTGCCTGTTTCTTTTCTAATTTTTGCGTTTAAGCTGATCATTTTTTATTTTTCAATATATATACACTGCGCCGGGCAAGCTTGGGCAGCCGATTCGGCGCACTCTATTTTATCTGTTTCAAATTCTTCAAAATCTTGCTTTACGGCGTCTTTAATGTGCGATTTTCCGTCTTCCTGCAATTCAAAATATTTTGGGCACAAAGCAGAGCAAGAACCGCATCCAATACATTTTTCTCTTTCTAATTTTATTTTCATAAAAAATAATACTAATCTGTAAATTTTATACTAATCTACAAAAATGCGAATCGTATTTCCGTAGATTAGAATTTTTTCCGTAGATTAGTGTTATACTTTCTTATATTAGTATATTTTGTTAGCGCTGTCAAATAATTTTACCTTCGACGCTACAACTTTTTCAACAGATTTTATTGCTTCCTGCAAAAATTTATATGGGACAATTTCTTCCGTACTGCTTAATGCCCTGCGCAAATTTCCGGCAAACGCCATGCGCAACTCTGTATTTATATTTATTTTTACAATTCCCGATTTAATTGCTTCTTTTATATCGTCTTCCGGAGTTCCCGACCCGCCGTGCAAGACTAAAAAAGCATCACCAACTTTTTCCTTGACCGCTTTTAAAACATCCAGCCTTAAATTCGGGTCAATTCCGGAAATTTCAATGCCATGAAAACTTCCAATGCTTACAGCCAATAAATTTGCTTTAGTTTCCTTCAAAAATTTAAACGCTTCTTCCGGTTTTGTAAGGTCTTCTTCTTTTATTTCAAACTTTTCAGAATATAGCCTTGAGCTGTCTGTGCCAATTTTCCCAACTTCACCCTCAACTAAAACATTTTTCCACTTTGCATATTTTACAACTTCTTTTGTAATTTTTATGTTTTCTTCCAAAGGTAATTTAGACCCGTCAAAATGAACCATATCGTACCCCGCGTCTATTGCTTTCTTTACATAATCTAAAGATTTACCGTGATCTAAATTTAAAAATATCGGCAAACCAGTTTTGTTGCGCAACACGTTGCGCAACGCAACCGCTTCCTCTAATCCAAAAAATTTGCTTTCGCCTTCGGAAGTTCCCAAAATTACCGGACTTTTCATTTCCGCGCATTTATTTACAATTCCCCTCACCTGCGAAAAATCAGAAAAATTAAACTGCGGCATCGCCCATTTTTCCTCTTGCGCCCTTTGAAAGTAGTATTTTAAATTTTTCATGTTGAAGTTTATGTCATTGCGAGGAGCCCGCAGGTCGAAGATCCTGCAAGGGCGACGCGGCAATCTATAATTCTGGATTGCTTCGTCGCTTCGCTCCTCGCAATGACGAAATATTTATTTTGGTAAACATAAATTATTTTCTGCGCAAAGCTGTTTTGCAACCTCCACTCTTTTAAAATCAGATTTTTTCGCCAGCAAACCGGTTTTGGCTCCAACTTCCGCCAAGTTTCCCTCAGAATTTGCCAACCCAAGCTGAATTGATTTTACAATATCTTTATTAAATCTGATATATCCTGACAAAAATCCGGATGCGAACGAATCGCCTGCTCCCGTTGTATCAACAATTTTTCTTTCCGGATTTGGCAAAGCAGAATACAAATATTCTCCATCAGAAACCACAACCCCCTCCCCGCCTTTTGTCATTACCGCAATACCCGGGCAAATTTCATCTATCTTTTTAAAAATTTCATTTTCATTTTCAAACGGAATTTTTGTTAGAAATGAGGCTTCTTCTTGATTTAAAAAAAGAATATCAACGTTACTAAAAATGTTTTTTAGTTCTTCTTCCGGTAAAGATAGCTGCTGTTTTGAAGGATTTACCGCCACTTTTATTTTATTTTCTTTTGCAAAATCAACCAGCTTTCCAAAGAATTTCAATTGCTCACCCGCGAGCGGAGCCAAATAAATCCATTTTGTTTTTATTTTTTTCCACAAAATATCTTTGTCGCACAATAAATCCGACGCGCCCCTGTAAACCAAAATTGTCCGGTCTCCCGCTTCACCGCGAGGCGAGCCCGCTTCGCTTGAAATAATTACCGAAGTGTTTGTGCGTTTCTCTTTTTTCTTTGCCAAAAATTTGGTGTCAATTCTCAAATGCTTCAATTCTTTTACAATTTCCAAACCTGCGCCGTCCACGCCAATGGCTCCGCAAAAAGCTGTTTTAAAACCTTGTTTTGCAAAAGTAGCGGCAGTGTTTGTTCCGCCCCCTCCGGTTAAAGAAACAATATCTTCAACATCAATTTTAGATCCCAAAGCCAAACAAATATCCTTGCCCAAAAGTTTGAAATCTTCAGATTTTACATGAATATCCTGAGCCGCTGACCCAAAAGTAATTATATCGTACATTTTATTAAACATAAATATGTTGGCATATTACTAAATTGTTATACCGCTGACTAAACTGCTTTAAAGTTTTTACCCTAATATTCCGATAAAATACAGCAACAAATAAATTAATAAATAAACAACTATGCAAAAAATCGGGAAAGATATTACCGCCACAAATAAATTTACTCTCAAAATTTTTGAGATAAAAAAACAAAAAAATAAAACAGATACTAAAAAAAATACTAACAAAATAATAAACACCATAAAATCAAGGGCACTCATATCGAGGGCAAAATTTGGACCTGTGCTATATGAAGCCTTAAAACCCCATAATAGCGAGAGTATTAAAAATAAAATTGACAATACAAATAAAATTATTGTACCAAAAATTAATTGGTTTTTATTATAGTTATTTAAAAAGGCCATATTTTAAAAGTTTAATAATTATTTATTTTCTATTATTAAATGGTGCTCGCGATGGTGTGAAAAGCAATGCTTCTTTTTCTAATTCTTTGTCGTCTTCAAATTTTTCTATAACTGCGTCCAGTAAATCAGGCAAAACTCTTGCCGATGGATATTTATTCTTCAGAGTCGCAAACGCAGACATATCCATCGCATCTTTATCCTCTTTATTAATTCTTTTTAATCTCCTTTTTCTATTTTCAAGCAACCTTTTTACAATAATTTTATATCCGCTGTCATCTTGATCTAAAGATTTTTGAACTCTAGAAATTTTATCACTGCCAGTACCTAAAATTTCATTAATTTTACGATAATTATATCCTCCTTGCAATAAAACCGCAATCTCTATCCTTCGCATTAAGGTTGCAATTTCATCTGCGGTGAGCAAACTTTTTAAAAAAAATCTAATTTCGTTTCTATTTTTCAAGGAATCAAAAACATCATAGAACTCCCCTATCATTTGTATTCTTTTTTCTTTTGGCAAACTGTTTAAGTGAAAAGTAACCATAATCTACATGTTTGCTCCTATGCATAGGTGCATAGGAACACGCTTAATTAGTAATAAAATCCAAAAATTATTGATACATCTTTTTCATATCAACAAGGTTTGGGTGCTGGCTTAAAATTGTTATGGCGTCGCTCATGGTTTTGTTTGGGTGAAGCGCCACGATAACTCCTTTCGCGTCGGTTAAAACTATAATGGACGATTTGCCACTTAACACATCTTCTGGGTTAAGCCCAAATAATTCAATCATTTTAATATTATCATTATCGCTGGCTAAAAACCACCCGCCTAATTCATCTATATCGGCAAACAAAAAATCATGAGAATCATCTGGTTCTGGATATCTACATCCTCCCAAAAAGCAAACATATCCACCTCTATTTTTTCTTTCTTCTTCGCTAATTTTTTCTAATTTATCGATGCCTAAAACCATGTTTTTTCTTTTTTCTATGCCATACAAATAAAACTTTTTGTCGTTTGGTATTTTGTTTTCTATAGTCCTCGCTTTGTCGCTAAATAAATTTTTGATCTCGTCACCTGGTTTTAACGGCGCATATCCTCCAATTTTTAGTCTACCAAACTCATTAACCCCATTTAAAAAATCGAAATTCGCTAAGTCAAAATGATTTTTTTTAAGAATTGAAAGAACATCTTTATAATCTTTGTTTAAATAAATTCCAACAATTTTGCCATCTTTATCGCCAACAATAATGATAGATTTTATACCTTGATCATCGGGAAAATCAAAACCAATCTCATCTGTCAGATCAGGATAACCCTGCAAAGATTCCATTTGTAGCCAGCCACCCAATGTTTGGATAATAGCTCCATCAAATCCGCAATCTTCATTTGAACACCATTGTTCGTTTTGAATAATAGTAACATAAAATTTTACCTGAGGGATTTCCAAATAAGGAGCGAATGTATAATCGCCTGGACCAGAAATTATTTCACTGCCCCATATTAAATTTCCAAATGATTTAATATTAAAATAAGAAATTGTTTTATTAGTATTAGTATTGATTCTTGTTTCACTTTTTTTGTTTTGGAAATATAAAAATGTAAATGTCACGATAACCACAAAAAGCAATAAAATAATTGAAATTATAAAAAATATTTTCCAAAATTTATTAAACAAAAATCTCATAATTTTAATCAATCACTTCTAATATTCCTATATTCTCAAAATCATCTCTTCTCGCTCGTAATAAAACCTTACACAATTCATCCCAACGTTCAATTTCAGTTAGTGTTACGCATCCAAGAGAATAACTACCAGGGTGGACATACCGCACACCGTCGGAGTGGGTTGTTTTAAACCACACCGGCGCCAGATTTACCTTATCAATATAATATAATCCTCCTTTATGATAAAAATCTGGAATTTTTATATCATATAAAGTTTTTTTCCACGGTTGTGGATCATCTTTATACTCCTTGAGTTTATAAATTTTATTTTCGAATTTTAAAGTTTTCTGGGAAAGAGAATAAATTAAATGAATTGGTCCAATTTGGTAATTTGTTTTTTCAAAATATGATGTGCCGTCTTTTTGAAATTTCATATACGCTTTTATTCCTCGATTAATACCCTCCCAAATTGTGAAATATTGGAATTTATTGTCTTGTCTTTCCAGCTTCAATTTTAGATACGCCGGTAAATCAATTTTTTCATCATTTGTCTGTTTGCGCGCTTGTAGCCAGCCATTTTTTGTTTTTTCTAATAAAACATATAAAAATGCATCAGAAACTTTCGCTTCTAATATTATTTCAAAAACAGCAGTTTTATTTCCCCATATTTTTCCAAAAATCGCGCGTGTTTCTCGTATTTTTATCTCACATGTAAATTTTTGTTGGCTTGTTTCTTCGGTGTTAACCTTAATACTGACACTCCCATTACTAATGTCATTAAATAATAAATCTTTTTCAATAACAACAATTTGGGTATTAAATTTAAATATTTTTTGATCAGTTTCAAAAATACCGACCAGTTGGTTGACCTGTACCGTAGTTTTAACCTTAACCCTCTTGTCTACGCGTAAAAATTTACCTAGTACCTCGACTTCTACACGGATATCGTCTCCGATAGAATCGCCACTGTATCGTATTTGCACTAATTTTAATTCAATATTTTTTAGCATATTTTTGCTCCTATGCATAGGTGCATAGGAGCGCTAATCATTTTGGCTGTTTATATTGGTTATTTATTTAGTTTTTTTTCGGTTTCGGAAATTGCAATTTTGGTTTTTAAAACAGAGTCGGGATTTAATGAAATTGACTCAATGCCGAGTTCCACCAAAAATTTGGCAAAGTCCGGAAAGTCGCTGGGACCTTGTCCGCAAATGCCAATATACTTTTCATTGTTTTGGCATACTCTGATGGCTTCTTCAATAAGCTCTTTAACTGCTTCATTTTTTTCGTTGCCAATGCTGGATAATTCCGAATTATCGCGATCCAAACCCAAGGTTAATTGTGTCAAATCGTTTGACCCGATAGAAAATCCGTCAAAAATTTCTAAAAATTGTTCAGCCAAAATTACATTAGCCGGAATTTCGCACATGACATAGATTTTAAGCGACTTAAAATCTATGTCACCTTGAGGAGCGTTAGCGACGAATGGGTCACGTTTTAACCCGTTTTCTTCCATAATTTGCACAACTTTTCTGCCTTCGTCCAAAGTTCGGCAAAAAGGCACCATTGGAATAATGTTATCTAAACCAAATTCCTCGCGAACTTTTTTAATTGCCTTGCATTCCAACACAAAACCATCCTTAAATTTTTTATCATAATATCTTGACGCTCCGCGAAATCCAATCATTGGATTTTCCTCTTTTGGCTCGTAAAGCTCTCCGCCTAGTAAACTCCTATATTCGTTTGTTTTAAAATCGGAAAATCGCACAATTACAGGTTTTGGATAAAAGGCCGAACCGATTGTCCCGACCCCTTCGGCCAATTTATCAATGTAAAATTGCGTTTTGTCTGCATAACCCAAAGTTAGCGCGTCAATTTTTTTCTTTAAGGCGGGCTTTAACGTTTTATAATTTATTAAAGCGTTTGGGTGAACTTTTACAGAATTTATTATAATAAATTCCTCGCGAGCCAGACCAACGCCGTCATTTGGAATAAAACTCAAATTAAATGCGTTTGACGGCTCGCCCACATTCATTAAAATTTTTGTTTTTGTGTTAGCAATATTTGAAATGTCTGTTTTTTTAATTTCAAAAGGAATAATTCCTTCATAAACTTTCCCGTCCTCACCCTGCGAACAGTCAATTGTAACTTCTTGTCCGGCCTTAATATTTTTTGTGCCGTTGCCTGTTCCAACAATTACGGGCACTCCCAATTCTCTGCCAACAATTGCCGCGTGGCAAGTGCGTCCGCCCGAATCTGTAACAATCGCGCTGGCCAATTTCATTGCCGGCACCCAATCGGGATCGGTTGCTACGGTAACCAAAACCTCGCCTTTTTTAAATTTTTCAATATCCTTTGCGCTTAAAATTTTATTTGTCTTTCCAGAACCAATTTTGCTTCCCACGCTCATTCCGTTCGCAATAGTTTGTAGTTTGTAGTTTGTAGTTTGTAACACATAATTTTCCAAAACTTTCAAATTTTTTCTGCTTTGAACTGTTTCCGGCCTTGCCTGAACAATGTACAATTTTCCATCGCGGCCGTCTTTTGCCCATTCCATATCCATAGATTTTTGGTAATGATCCTCCACGATCATTGACCATTTTGCCAAATTTAAAATTTCTTCATTATTTAAAACAAAAATCTCCCTTTCTTTTTTAGTTGTGGCAATATTTTTTGTGGGTTGTTTTGCGTTTTTAGTATAAACCATTTTCACTAATTTTGACCCAATTTTCTTTTCTATTACAGGTTTAAAACCCTTTTTCAATGTAGTTTCAAAAACATAATATTGGTCCGGCTCAACCGCTCCTTGTACGACATTTTCGCCCAAGCCATAACTGGCGTTTATCAAAACAACATCGCCAAAACCAGACTCTGTATCGCAAGAAAACATAACTCCCGAAGCCCCCAAATCACTGCGCACCATTTTTTGCACGCCGGCCGACAAGCCGACTTTCGTATGTGAAAATCCCATTTCTTGCCTGTAAACAATTGCCCTGTCTGTAAAAAGCGAAGCAAAACATTTTTTCACCGCAAATAAAACATTTTCCGGACCTGCAATATTTAAATAAGTTTCTTGCTGTCCGGCAAAACTGGCGCCGGGTAAATCTTCGGCAGTTGCCGAAGATCTTACGGCCACATCGGTGTTTTCAACTTTGTAATTTTGGGACAATTTCGCGTATGCCGACAAAATATCATCTTTCAAATCCTGCGTAAGTTCTGCTCCAATAATTAATTCTCTTACCGCTTTTCCTTTTTCCGAAAGCTGTTTTAAATTGTGAAAATCTAAATCTTTTAAAACTGTCTCAATTTTCTTATCCAAGCCTGTTTGTGTTAAAAAGTTAAAATATGCTTCGGCGGTTGTTGCAAAACCATTTGGAACACTGACCCCTTTCACAGCCAAGTTGCCGATCATTTCTCCAAGCGAAGCATTTTTTCCGCCAACTTTTGGCACATCATTAATTCCAATTTCACTAAACCATAAAATATTCCTCATAATTTGTTTCTTGTCATTGCGAGCCTTGCGAAGCAAGGCGTGGCAATCTATAACTCTGGATTGCTTCGTCACTTCGTTCCTCGCAATGACAGCGTGTTTAATTTTTTAAGTCTATTATTTTATTTGCAATTGCCAGCTCTTCGTCTGGTTTAATCGCCAATATTTTTGTTTTCTTTAAAATATCTAAATTTTTGCAAATCATGTTTCGTATTTTTGCAGAACCTGATCCAATTGCTCCGGTAAAAACCAAAACATCGCATCCGCCCAAAATTGCAAAATAAGATCCGATAAATTTTTGGATTGAATAAACAAAAACATCAAGAGCAAGTTCAGTCCTTCGCTGCTGCTCAGGATTTTCGGTCCTTTTATTACTAATTATTCGTAAGACCTCCAACATTTCGCTTTCTCCACAAATTCCCTTTACCCCAGAATTATTATTTAAAATTTCATTTGTTTTTTCCAAGCCAAATTTTTCTACCATTTTGAAAATTATTTCATCGTCAACGTCTCCGGGTCTGGTCATCATTACGGTTCCGCTTAACGGCGAAAACCCCATTGAAGTGTCAACTGCTTTCCCGTTTTTAATTGCTGCAATACTTGACCCTCCACCAAGATGTATGGTAATTATTTTCCGCGCTTTTTTCTTATCCGCCATAGCTTTAGCGGCGGCGGATGCTGCATATTCGTGGGAAATTCCGTGAAAACCATATTTTCTAAATCCCTGCCTGTCGGCAGGCAGGCAAATTCTACTCACTTTTTCTGGTAAAGCATAAGTGTATGCAATCTCGGTCAAATTTTTAAAAAATTCTGTATCAAAAACCGCGATTTGCAAAACTCCTGGAAAATTTTTCTGGCAGACTTTAATTCCCAAAACATTAAAGGGATTGTGCAATGGAGCCAAATAATTTAATTCTTCCAGTTGTTTTAAATTTTCTTCTGTAATTTTAGTCGGCTCGTAAAATAAATCTTTCCCGTGCACCACTCTATGTCCGATTAGATTAATTTCTAAACTTTTTAAATTATTTATTTCTTCTTCTAAGATATTCTCAAAATTTTCTGAATTCAAAACCTCGCGTTTCCCCTCCTTGGTAACTCTTAATTTTTTATCAAACACTTTCCACTTAATAGATTGCGACCCGCAGTTTAAAACTAAAATCATAATTACTAATTCGTCATTGCGAGGAGCCCGCAGGTCGAAGATCCTGTAAGGGCGACGTGGCAATCTATAACTCCAGATCACTTCGTCACTTCGTTCCTCGCAATGACGGCTACAAAATCACCCCTTGTCCAATTTTATTTATTCCGCAGGCATTCCCTTCATCCGTATCTATGTGCATACACAATTTATAATTATCTTTTATTCGCACAGCCACATTTTCAAAAATAACTGGCCTTTCGCCTTCAATTTTAACAGAAACAACGCTGTTATTTTTAAGTCCCAAGTTTTTGGCTTCGCTTGTCGCACAATGGATATGGCGTTTGGCTATAATCAGCCCTTTTTCCAAAGCAACCTCACCGGCCGGACCAGCCAATGTGATAGCGCCAGAACTTTCTAAGTCCCCGGATAATCTCACTGGCGGGTTTGCTCCCAATTTTTTTGCGTCTGTCAGGCTTATTTCAACCTGTGTTTTTTCTCTTATCGGCCCCACTATTCTCACATTCTCGAGAATGTGAGAATCTGTTTTAATGCTTATAGTTTCTTCGCAGGCAAAATCACTCGGCTGGCTAAGTTGTTTTATATTTTTTAATTCGTAGCCTGCCCCAAATAATTTTTCCAGATCTTGCTTGGATAAATGGCAATGGCGCGCGGAAACTTCCACTGGAATTTTAATATTTTTTTTTATTTTCCACATTGGTTTATATTTTATTATTATATCACCTTTTAAAAAGGCAAGAAAGAGACTTTTCCACATTGCTATTTTTATCAATATTCTGAAGTAGAAGAGTACGTTTACAGCCAGCGCAAGACTTGTTTCTTCGCTTGCCGCCAAGGCTAGAAATCTTGTCGTAGCCGCGAATAGTCCACTTGCCACTTCTGCATTTGGGTAATGACGCGCGGTTCAGAATGGATTTTAGAAAGACAAGATGGGAAAATTTGTATTCCAAGAAAGGCCGAATTCCCTGATCCCAATGGTCTGGTTAAGATGTTGTTAATGTCATGGCAAAAAGTTTTCTTGTAAAACTAAAAAATCGCTCGTAAGTGAGCAATTTTTTAAACCTCCATCACCGAAAGCGATAAAGACTGACGCCTTGCAGGTTATCTTTTAAACTAATCGGCTATTAATTCCAAAATATTCATGTATCAGCTTATTCCTCATGCTTGATATTTTTTTCCAAGGAATGTTTGCATTTTCTTTTTTTACTTTTGCTGGAATCTTTCCGGCAGCCTCGCCAATTATCTCAAATTTTATGATAATAGCCTCTTGAGTTTTTTCATCTTCACAAAATTTTTCAAAAACAAATCCATCAGAAAATTTCTCAATTTTATTTAGCGCGTTTTCTATATCCAGCAAATAATCTTTGCAACTTCTCCTTGGTGAAGATTTTCTCATATATAAATAACTTCGCTTAATATGCGTTCACCAATGTAACGTTTCAAGGAATTTTTCATCACCAGGTCAATCTTAATCCCATTCAAAATCTTACTTAAAAATTCCTCTAAATCCAAATATTCAAACATGCTGGGAGTTTCATAATATTCAATCAAAATATCAATATCGCTTGTCTTGCGTTGTTCGCCTCGTGAATACGAGCCAAAAATACCGATTTTTTTCACTCGGAATTTTTTCTTTAAAAGCAATTCTTCACTTTTTATTATATTTTTTATCTCGTTTACGTTCATAATCTTCAAGTTTATTTTTATTATAATATGATTTTTGTAAAAATTCAATTAAGAGGGCGACTTTTTTATTTTAATCAAAACGGCTCATACCGGGAAAATCCCAATATGAGCCACTCTTTCTTTGCATTGGTTTTATATTTTTTTTCCAATAAACTCCGCGAACTCTGCCAATCGACAACTGTACCCCCACTCATTGTCATACCAGCCAATAATTTTTATTAGATTGTCTTTTACCATAGTTTCTTCTGCGTCAACAATTGCAGAATATGTATCGCCTTTAAAATCTGTTGAAACCAATGGCTCGTTTTCAATTCTCAAAATTCCTTTAAAGTTTTTTTCTGCTGCTGCTTTTTTAAAAACCTCATTTACTTCTTCTTTTGTTGTAGATTTTTTTACCTCAACAACCAAATCCAAAACCGAGACGGTTGGAGTTGGCACTCTTATTGCAATGCCGTCCAATTTACCATTTAATTCCGGAATCATTTTTCCAATTGCTTTGGCCGCTCCCGTTGAAGTGGGAATCATATTCAATCCTGCAGCTCGCGCCCTTCTTAAATCTTTGTGGGGCAGGTCTAAAATTTTCTGGTCGTTGGTGTAGCTGTGCACAGTTGTCATAAAGCCCTTCACAATTTCAAAATTATCGTTTAAAACTTTGGCAATTGGAGCCAAGCAATTTGTTGTGCAAGATCCCATATCCATAATATCAACTTTTCCTGAGTCATAACTGTTTGCGTTTACTCCCAAAACAAAACCCGGCAAATCTTTTCCGGGAGCGGAAACAATAACCTTTTTTGCTCCCGCAGTAATATGTTTTTTTGCTCCGTCTTCATCTGTAAAAAATCCTGTGCATTCTAAAACAACATCCACCTTCATATCCTTCCATGGTAATTTTTCAGGATCTTTTTCAGCCAAAATCGGACATTTTACTTCTTTGTCAAATTTCCCGTAAGTCGAGTCATATTTTAATAAGTGTGCCAGGGTTTTCGGATCAGTCATATCATTTATTGCCACAACTTCCAAATTTGGATGGTTGTTTTCTATGTGCTTGAAAACCTGCCGGCCAATTCTACCAAAGCCGTTTATTGCTACTTTAATCATAATTTTTATTTACTAATTTTTAGTAAACCGTCTACTTTTACTTTATCAAAACCAATTACAATTTCTCCGTCTATGTCAAGCACAGGCACTCCCATTTGTCCGGAATCTTTTATCATTTTTTGCAATTGCTTTTCATCTTTTGAGACATCAATATCTTCAAAATCAATTAAATTCTTCTTTAAATAGCCCTTAAGGGTTTTGCAATAAACGCAAGTTGGAGTTGAATAAATTTTTATTGCCATATTTTTTATTGGGCAGGAGCGCAATTTGTGCCATCGGCTCCAGAATTGGCGTTTGCGGAAGCTCCCGAGCTTGCGTAATCAACAGAAAATGAAACCGCAGCTTCTGCTGTATTAAGTTTTGTTGAGCAAAAACTGGCTTTTGAATTAAATGCGGCGCACACCATTGTTTTTACTCCTTCTGAGGATCTTCCGCCAAACGCCGACTCATCAATCACGGCCTCGTTCAGAATCAATGTCGGCGAACCAGAAACATTATATTTTGTTGCCAAATCAAAATCTTTTTTAGCATACGCCACACCTTTGCCTGGATCCGAGATACAAGAATTCAATTTTGCAGCATCAACTCCGGTTGAGGTTGCGCACGAATCCTCTTTGCCAGATGATGCCATTTGGCAAGCAACATAGTTCCAGAATTTAGCTGGCTGTTCTTCTCTTATGCAGATTTGCCTTAGATTTTCTTTTGCCTCAGCTTCTCCATGCATTGCCGTAATAGTGTTTCCCGACACAGCTCCTATATACACCGATTTTATATATTGTCCCAAGGATGGCATATTTTTCACCGCGTCAGCCATTGCCCGCTGCATTTGCAATCCATACGGGCATCTAGCAACAACGAATGCCAAAAGTTCTGGATTATCTGATTTCTTTACAGTAGCAGCTGCTTCTTCAGGGGTTTGTTGCGGAGCAGAATTTTCTGATGTAGCAGCTGTTTTTTCTGCGCTCATATCAAAAACCTGCGGGAATAAAAGCTTTCCATCTTTTGTTGCGTAAGAGTCAAATTCGTTTGTCCCAATTTTAATTTTTATTTTTACCAGCCCCGACTCTTCTGAAACTGATACAAGAGAAGCCGGCGTGCTTGCAAGCTGGTTGTTGTTAATATAATCTACTGCCTTTTGTCCAATTTGCTTGCCCGACATTCCAAAAAAATTCGGCAAGCTAAGGTTGGGGTTTGAGTTGGCATAAATCAATCCGCCCACAACCAAAACTCCAATGATCGCCAATCCCAAAAGAATATTATTTCTGTTCATATTTTTTAAAAAACTTAATTTAGACATGATATTTTTTACTTTTTATTATTTAATAATATTTTATTATATTCTATTTTTTTATTTATGCAAATTTTTTGTAATTTTTTCCGTCAAATTCGTATTTTATCAAAGCGCCAAACGGCAATTCTAAATCAATAATATTTTCATCTGAAATATTTTCCACATATTTTACAATTGCCCTTAAACTGTTATGGCTGGCTACAACTAAAATATTTTTTCCCTTTTTCAAATCTTTTTCAGCAAATTTTTTAAAAAACGGCGTTGTTCTATTATATACGTCTTTCTCGCTTTCTCCTCCTGGCGGGGCAAATTTATAACTTCTCCGCCATGCATAAACCATTGGCTCGCCATATTTTTTTGCAACTTGTTTTTTGTCCATTCCCTGCAATTTTCCGTAATATCTTTCATTTAAAGTCTCGGACACATAGGCTGGGACATCGTTTTCTGAAATATCAACAAAATTTCCCCATTTTTGCATTTTACCCGGATCTAAATGTATAAAAAACGGATATTTTTTTTCTACAGCCTCAAAAATCCGCGCAACCGTGTCTTGGTTTCTAAAAAGCGGCGAAGTGTAAACCGCGTCAATTTTATTCTGAAAAATTTCGTTTGCCAAATTGACAGCCTTTATTGCCTCGTTTTTTGCAATAGGACCGTCTGTCCAGCCTGCAAACCTGTCATCAACGTTCCACTGCGATTTTAAATGCCTCAGTAAAAATAATTTAGCCATATGATTTTGCGAGACAATAAATTTTTTGGAGCTTTAGGTACACCAAGTGCTTCCTTCCGCGAGAAAAAATTTGATTGCCGAGCAAAATTATTTTTTAAGCAACTCTTGCTCTATCTCCAGCAGCCTACTATATTTTACCATACGTTCCGGTTTTGCGGGAGAGCCCGCCTTAATAAAATCTGTGGATAACCCAACTGCCAAGTCCGCAATAAAATTGTCCATAGTTTCCCCGCTGCGATGGCTCACAATTGTTTTCCACCTAAAAGATTTTGCCAAATTACAAGCCTCAAATGTTTCAGAAACTGTTCCAATTTGATTTAATTTTAAGATTACTCCATTGCAGGCATTTTTATTATGCGCCTCTTTAATTCTCTTTATGTTTGTCGTGGTAAGATCATCTCCAACTATTATTATTTTTTCTCTGCCGGCATTTGGACTCACCGATTGGTCTGTAAGCCTGTGTCGCATAATACTTTCAAATCCATTCCAATCCTCTTCAGCATAAGGATCCTCTATTAAAATTATTGGAAATTTTTTTACCAAATCAACATAAAATTCCAAAAGTTCTGTCCGCGACATTTCTCTGCCTTCCAAATTATACCGATCATTTTTATAAAATTCGGAAGCCGCGCAATCTAAAGAAAATTTTACGTCAAGCTCCCCTTCTGCCGCATTTTTTAACAAAAATAAAGCTTGTTCTGTTGTGGCTACCGGCGGAGCAAACCCGCCTTCGTCGCCAAATTGTAAATGTTCTTTCCCAAAATTCTTTTCAATATTTTGCTGTAAGTTTATGAATATTTTATTACACGCTGCCAAATTTTCTGCAAACGTTTTTTTTTGCGGAACTACCATAAATTCCTGGATATCCAGACCATTTGTTGAGTGCCTTCCGCCATTTAAAACATTAAACATCGCCTTAGGCATCGTCATTGCGAGCGAATGCGAAGCAATCTCGTATTTTTCTGGATTGCTTCGTCGGCTGTCGCCTCCTCGCAATAACGCGATGTGGCGATATAACGGGATTTTTTTAGAACCTGCTCCAGCGCGGCACACAGCAATAGAAACCGCCAAAATTGCATTTGCTCCCAATTTTGATTTGTTTTCCGTGCCGTCAAGCCCAATCATAATTTTATCTATTTCTGCTTGATTTTCCGGATTCTTCCCTTTAAGCTTTGGCGCAATAATTTCATTTACATTTTTTATTGCCAGCGTAACTCCTTTTCCGTCAGCATCTCTCAACTCCAGCGCCTCGTTTTTTCCGGTAGAAGCCCCGCTTGGCACACTATCTACATACTCGCCTTTTTCAGTCTCTAAAACCGCCTCCACCGTCGGATTCCCCCGTGAATCCTTAATTTCCCTCGCAATAATATTTTTAATTTTACTCATTTTTATACTAAAGAGATAATAATATTACGGCCGTAAATTGACAAATAATTCTATAATTCCCGCTAAACTTAATTTTTAACCCGCCAACACATCTACTCATTGGTGCGTAGGTGTGAACGCCCCGACGATGGCGTGTAAAGCACGGCCTCTTTTTCTAATTCCTTATCGTCTTCGTCTAATTTTTCTATTGCCGCATCTAACAAATTATCCAATAGAAAATGCGCGGGGTATGCTTTTTTTGCTGCCGCCAGCGGAGACATATTCATCCTCTCTTTTTCCTCTTTTTTAATTTTTTTCAATCTTTTTTTGCGGTTTTCAATAAGTCTTTCCACAATTATTTTGTATCCGTTATCATCCTGTTGTAAACATTTTTGAACACTGGAAATTTTATTTTTTCCAACTCCAAGCATTTTTATAATTTTATCATAATTATAACCGGCTGACAAAAGTACTGCCACTTCTATTCTTCTCATAAAAGACGCAATTTCTTCCGGTGTTAACAAACTTTTAAAGAACGAACGAACTTCACCTCTGTTCTTCAATGAATCTATCGTATCATAAAACTCTCCGATCATTTGGATTCTTTTTTCTTTTGGCAAACTGTTTAGATGAAATACTGGCATAGTTAAAAATTATATTATCATACCATAGACTCACCGATTGGTCTGTGGGTCTGTTTTGATATAAGGTTACACTTTTATTTATTTAAATTTGCGACGTAATTAAAACCATAAAAATAATTATTCCATTTTGCATCGCTTGAACCATACTCATTGTCAAAATAAAAATAATCAGCCAACACTTCACGAACCCGTAAAAGTTCTTTCAATCGCTTTCTATTTTTAGGATCTTCAATGGTTAAATCCAATAACTCCAGTCCTCTTTCAAAAAACATCTGGCTATCCTTTTTGCTTTGATCTCTCCAATTTATAGCTCTACCGATTTCCGCCCCAATGTTTGCCATCTGCTCTGCAAGTGAAAATTTAAACCACCTGCCATTAAATTGTTTGCTAAAAATCATTTTTTGACAAATTTATAAACGATTTTAATTATTTTTTCGCGTATTTCCGCGTTATCAACTCCCCTACTTCTGTTTCCCAACCCCGGCTTTAAATTAATCATTGAATCAAATTCAATAAATTCTTCACCGTCTTTTTCCTGCCATATGTTTATTCCCCAAAGATTTTTTGGCTCGCAATTTTCTTGTTCAATTAAAAATTGTTCCAGATCCACATGCATTTCAGCATCAACCGCAACAATTTCTTTTTTAATATCAACAACAGCCTTTACTAAATTTTCATACATTCTTTTTGCCATTTCTTTGAGTTCGGTAATTTCAATTTTATCTTTTACAATTTTCATACTATTTTAGTTTTCGCAAATAGTCGTAAGCCGCCAAAGACGCTTTGCATCCTTCGCCGGCTGCCGTAATAATTTGTTTGTATGGTCCGGAATTATTGTCTCCTGCCGCAAAAAGGCCCGGAGTTTTTGTGGAAAAAGTTTCCGATTCAACTTGTATCTCGTCTCGTTTTGTAAAATCAACCAAGCCCTTTGCCAGCGAAGTTGCCGGCTGGCTTCCAATTTCTATAAAAATTCCTTGCACTTCCAAGGTTTTATTTTCTTTGGAAACATTGTCTTCGTAAATCAGAGCATTTACCATTCCGCCGGCTGGCGGATCGCCTTTAATTTCCTTTACGGACGCGCCTGTAATAATTTCAATTTTATCAGATTTTTTAACTTCATTTTTATTTTCCTCGTCTGCTTTTATTTCTGCTCCAAATTCCAAAACATAAATTTTACTGGCGTAGTTTTTCATAAATAGAGCAGCTTCCAAACCCGCGTTTCCTCCGCCGATTATGGCTATTGTTTTATTTTTAAATATTGGCCCGTCGCAGGTTACGCAATAACTCACGCCTTTGCCAATAAATTCTTTTTCTCCAATTACTTCCAATGGCCTTGGATCTGCCCCAGTGGCAACAATAACAGATTTGCCTTGGATTTTTTCGTTTTCAATGGTTGTAATCGTAAAAATATTTTCCTGTTTTTTAATTTTTTCAGCCTGCGAAAATTTTATCTCAACAGATTCTTGTTTTTCCAAATGCGACACAAATTTATCAATTAGCTCTGTTCCGGAAATATTTTCAAAACCCGGATAATTGCAAACTTCTGTAGCTTTTTTTGCAATTTGCCCGCCGAATTCTTTTGTAAGCAAAAGTGTTTTCATTTTTTGCCGGCCTGCATAAATTCCCGCAGTAATTCCGGCCGGACCTCCTCCAATAATTATTAGGTCATATATCATATAGTTTCTGTCATTGCGAGCCTTGCCGCAGCAAGGCGTGGCAATCCAGAGTTTTTGCGCGTTTACTCTAGATTGCCACGTCGCCTGCGGGCTCCTCGCAATGACACTTTTTTATTTTATTTGTTTTAAATATTCTTTTAATTCTCTTCCAAAACGCGGATCTTTTAACGCAAAATACAAAAACGATTTTAGCCACTTTTGCTTGTCTCCGCACTCAAGCCATTCACCTCTTAATTCATAACCGTAAATTGTTTTTCCGTCGCTGAGCATTTTATCAAAAACTTCTGCTAGAATTATTTCTCCTTTTTTTGACGGTTTTGCCTTTTTTAAATAAACAAAAACTTCTGGAGTTAAGATGTGCTTTCCAATAACCACTAAATTTGAAGTAACTTGCGACGCATCAGGCTTTTCAATTATTTTTTTTATTTTATACAAGCGGCTCGCAATTTTTTCTGCAGTCACCATCCCATATGCAGGCACGCTTTCTTTTGGCACAGTTTTAAGAGCTAAAACCGGAGCATTGCAAGTTTTAAAAATTTCCGACAATTGCAATAACGCAGGCGTATCGGAATCTACAATGTCGTCACCAAAAGAATTGGCAACTGGCTCATTTTTTACATATTTTGCGGCTTGTAAAATGGCATGGCCGTCGCCAAGGGGAAGTTTCTGCACGACGAAAGAAAACGAAATCCCTTCAAGGGCATTTTCAAAATCTTTAAGGTCTTTTAAGATATTTTCTTTTTTTCTTTTAATTAAAATTTTCTCAAGCTCGGGATCTTTTTTAAAATAATTTAAAATAGTTTTTTGCTTCGGACTTATAACAAAAATAATTTCGGTTATTCCGGAATTTTTTACTTCATCTAAAATATATTGGATTATGGGCTTATCAACCAAAGGAAAAAATTCTTTGGACAAAACTTTTGACATTGGCAAAAATCTTGTTCCCAAGCCTGCAATTGGTATGATTGCCTTTTTTATATCTTTTTGTTCTTCCATATGAAATGTAAGCGGAAATATGAATATTTTTTTGTTTGGGTTGCCCCGTCGCAGCGGGGCTGGCCGTGGGAAGGCACACGAAAAAATATCTTATTTCCGCTGGAATTTTTTAATTTTTGTATTTTACTCTTCGCAAAAACGCGGGGATTTCCCATTCTTTTTCTTGCGCTATTCGCTTTTTTTCTTCCTGCTCCTCGGCTTTTTTGATTTCCAAACCGCTTCTGCGTATTGTTGCATTAATTTTAATTCTGCTTTCGTCCGCATTTACAGAGCTCAAAACCGGCGATTCAAAAACAGGAATAATAGAAACCGGCCCTGCTTTTTTCTTTGGCTTTAGTTTTGGCTTTGGCTTTTTATTTTTTACAATTTTTTTTATCGGCCCAATAATTTTTTCTGGCGCAGGTTGTAAAACCTGCGCTTCTTCTTTGGCTTGCCCCCCTGTAATTAAAACCGTTGTTTTTATCCTATTTTTTAATTTTGGATTTTTTGAAATTCCAAAAATAATTTTTGCTTTTGGATTTTTGCTTGCAATGTGGCTGCTGACTTTTTCCACCTCAAACATTGATAAATTTTCTGATCCAGCAATGTTAAAAAGAATTTTTTCCGCTTCAAAATTGCTGTTTTGCAGCAGCGGGTTTATAAGGATTCGTTCGCAAATTTTTTCCGCGCGATCCTTTCCATATTCTTCAACTGTGTTCAAAAATGCCGTACTTCCCCTGCCGCTTAAAATTGCTTTCAAATCCGCGAAATCTATATTTATTATTCCCGGATTGTAAATTAAATCAATTAAACTTTCTAAAGATTCTATCAAACTTTTATTTACAAGCGAAAACGCGTCTGTAATCGCGGTGTTGGCATCTATAACTTTAAATATCTTTTCATTGGGAATTACTAAAGACACATTTAACATTTGGCGCAAGGGCTTTAAAGCGTTTTGAGCAATGCGGTATTTATTTTTGCCTTCAAATTTAAAAGGCATTGTAAAAATTCCAAAAGTAATTCCACCAAATTCCTTGCAAGCTTGCGCAAAAACCTGCGTAGCTCCGCTTCCCAATCCTCCGCCCAACGAAGCAATAAAAATTATTATATCCTGGTCTTTAAAAAACGAACTGATTTTTTCTTTGGCTTTTTCCGCCGCAAGTTTTGCCAAATCAACATTTACCCCTGTTCCCAAACCGTGAGTTTGTTCTTCTCCAAACCAAAAATATTTTACTCCGGATTTCTTTTTTAAAGCGCGTATGTCGGTGTCTGCCACAACAAAAGTTGCCTTTTCCAAAGACCTTCCAATTTCAGAAACAATTGATCCTCCGCCGCCTCCAATTCCAATTACTTTTATTTTTGCCTTAAACAATGATTCAGCCGGAAATTCCGGAAGAGAATTTTGTTTGTCATTGCGAGAAGCCCTGAGCGAAGTCGAAGGGCGACGTGGCAATCCAGATTGCTTCGCTGCGGCCCGCAATGACGGCCGCGCCCTTTTTTTCACTTTTTTCTTAGCTAAAATTTTCTTTGACTTTTTAGCCAATTTTATTTTTATAGATTTTTTAATTTTAGCTTTTATCTTCTTTGCCATTAAATAAGTTTACCTTGTTAAAATAAAAAATCAAGCCCGTCAGCGTTTATACGCTGACGGGCTCATGTTATTTAAACTTGCATTGCCTTTTTAAGGCGACCCCATTCATCTTTGGGTTTCCAGACCACGTTGCCTTTGGCAATGTCCTCTTTGACAGCCGGGTCGTCTTGCCGCCATTCATTGATGGGCTTGCGGACAAGGCTAACCACTGGGATATTCCATGGCGGCGCGCCATCAACGACCGTATACCAGTCATCAACAGTAAGCGACCGGTTAAGGAAGCACGCGATCCCAGCAACCACACCGCCGGAGGCCATAATCAGCTTGATCAGATCGGCAGTAGTGCTGAAGTTGTTGCACACGTCTTCCACGATCACGAAACGCTGGCTTTTCTCAACGCCGTGCCGAGCGAAGATTAGTTCGGACTTCTCCCGCGAGGTTGGGCTTGCCAGTGCAACAACTTTCTTCTCTGCCTTGATGACTTGGACATCATCAAATACGGCACCCATCAAGTCGGCTAAAGAATAGCCGCCGATCGGAGCGCCGCAGAAAGCGTCAAATTGGTCAAGGCCGATTGACTGGTTAATCCGGCCGATGAGGCATGTCGCGAAAAAACGTAACACTCTGGGATGGATTTCGGCCTTCGAGAAATTGGCGTAGATGTCGCCAACCCACTGCAAGTAAACACTGTTCAATCCCTGGTACTTGCCAGCATAGCCGACGAGCGGGCCGAGCCGTTGGCCATTCGCGTTCTTGGGACACTCGTAATACCCGTCGCAGTTTGCAAGGGTTTCTAAGTGCCGATTTCCTTCGATATTAACTTCTTTTCTCATAATACACCTCCTTTTCTGAATTGGTTGATAAGATCGTGAAGTTTTTGGGTTTCCCTGCGCGCCGCTTCGGCAAAATCTTTGCCCGAAGAGGCAAAAATAATTCCCCGAGAAGAGTTAACAATTATTCCCTGGCCGTTTTTGTCTTGGCCAGCAACAACTGTTTTTTCAACTTCTCCGCCTTGAGCTCCAATTCCCGGAATAAGAATTGGCATATTGCCAACAATCTGCCGGATTTCAGCAAGCTCTTCGGGATAAGTGGCTCCTGCCACAACCGCGCAGTTGCCATTTTTATTCCACTCGTCTGCAATATGCCGGGCAACGACCCGGTAAAGTTTCGCGCCATGATGTTTTAAATCTTGGAACTCGCCGGCGCCCGGGTTAGAAGTTCTGCAAAGCACAATAACGCCGTTATCTTTTCTATCTATAAAAGGCTTCATGGCTTCCTTGCCAAGATAGTTGTGGACAGTTACGGCGTCTGCGTGCAAGTAGTCAAACGCAAATTCGGCATAGCCATTGTTAGTGTTGCCGATGTCACCAAACTTGGCGTCTAAAATCACGGGCACTTGCCCCAATCCAATTGCAGGGATTTCGTGAAGCGTCCGCCAAAGCGCGTCAATTCCTTCTGCTCCATGGTTGGCGTAAAAAGCAAGGTTTGGCTTGTAGGCGCAAACAATGTCATGCGTTGCTTCCACAATTGCCCGGTTAAATTCAACTAATCCGTTGGCAACGCTAAAATTTTTTTTGAGAATGTGTCCGGGAATTTTTGAGTATTCCGAATCCAACCCCACGCAAACAAATTTGCCTTCTGCCCAACGCGCTTTCAGAAGTTCCATAAAATTACGGTTCATGTTTGCACCTCAAATTGTCAAAAAACAAATAACGCTCCAGCTCGCGCCAGAAATGCGCTTGAGCCGTATGTTACAAGATTATTTTTTATATGTCAAATTTAGCTTTCCAATACAAAATACGCATGGCGCCCAATTTTGAGCCTACAGGCGCATTTCTGATATGCTATTTTCCACTCAAAAAAGCACACTCATTAAAAGTATGCCCAAAAAACCTAAAAATCCGCATCTTGCATTTAGTAAAGCTTTACTAAATGCAAGACAATTGTCGCACAATAATAGTCTTATAAATTACAAACGTTTGTAAAAAATAAGATAAAACCAACTATTTTATTTCAATAATTTTATTGCGCGAGGAATACCCTGAAACAATTTTTACGCAAGAAGAACCAATTTTAAAATAAACTGCCAAAGCGTTTCTGATTGCTTCATTTGCTTTTCCTTTTTCCGGAGGCTCTTTTACAAAAACAACAAATTCAGTTTCACTGATTTTTTCAATTTTTTCTTCTCTGGAACGTGGTTTTGCTATTACAAAAATTTTCATATCTCGGCGTCATTGCGAGGAACGAAGTGACGAAGCAATCCAGAGTTATAGATTGCCACGTCGCTCTTACGGGCTTCTCGCAATGACACTAAATTACTATTGCTTCGCCTTCCCCAATTAGCGATACCTCCCTACCCTGAACTAAAATTGCTTGCTCATCTGTAAGTATTTTTAATTTTTTTCGTTTCCTATCGCTTTTAATTTTTTGCTTAATTAATTCCGCGTGCTCTGGCTGGTAATGGACAAAAATATCAAACGGAACCAAATTTAAACCTTTTAAATTTTTCAAGCGGACAAGGTTTTCATCAAAACCCGCCGCTGTTTTTATTGTTTTTCCAGCCACAATACTGCCGGCCGATGCTCCAATATATACTTTTCCTTCTTTTAATAATTTTCTTATCACTCTTTCAAAGTTGCACTTTCGCATTGCATTCAACAAATAAAAAGTATTTCCGCCGGCGACAAAAATTATATCTTTTAATTTTAATAACTCCATAACTTCTGATTCTTTTTTGCCGTCAATATCAACTTCTTGAACATTAAAACCCATTTCATCTCTCATTATATGCAAATCCTCGTTTGAATAATCCGGGTCCTGTTCTTTTCTGATTTTATGGGCGGTAGATATAAACGCAACAGTAATGTCATAAGCCGGCTTTTGCAAAAGTTTTATAATTTCATTTTTCATTTGCATTCCAGCAGAAGTAAGCAATAAAGTTTTGGCCTGATTATGTTTTATAAATGTTTTGATGGCGCCAACAAGCCAATAAATTATCGCAATAAAAATTAGCAAGCCTCCAATTGCCCCGACTCCGGCAATTCCAAAAGGCGTTAGGAAAAATTGCAAAACATCGGTTTTAAAAAATTGCAATTTTAACAACGGCAGCTGCCAAAAAGTGTTTAAAATATTTTGCCAAGTAAATATTTCTTTTTTACCAATAACTAAAACATATTTTCCCAGGTTATCTTTTGAATAAACCTCAATCTTATAATTACCGGCCGGCAATCGCTTGTCCAATTCCGGGCCTCTTAAATAATAATCCCTGCCAAAATTTTCATAATACTCTTTCCACTCCGCTGAATTTCCGTCTAACTCAAAAATTTGTTCTTCGCCCTGAAAAATTTTAGCAGAATATTTTCCGTTTGGATTTTCGGCTTCTGGTACTAATAAATTTATATACAGCTCAAAACTTTTATCCGAATTTATAAAATAATTTTTGAGCTGACCTTTTAGCTCGTCATAAAATGCTTGAGAAATTTCCGGATTATTTATTTGCACATCTCCTGCTCGCAAATAAACCAAATCCGGCGCGTGCGCAAAGGCATTTCCGGATATAAATAAAAACAAAGAAAAAAATATTACAAAAACATATTTTTTCATAATGATGTAATTATTTGATTTTACTACTTTAGTTTTTTAAATCAAATACCGCATTGCATTTTTCAAAATTATCTGTTAAAATCTTAATAATTGGGCGATTAGTTCAGTGGCAGAACGCTGTCCTGATAAGACAGAGGTCGAAGGTCCGATTCCTTCATCGCCCACGTTTTAATTACAGTTTAACAGAAATGATATATATTTATTTTGCAGTATAAATTTAAGATAAATATATGGACAAAGTTGTACATTTTGAGCTTCCTGCCGATAATGTCGAGCGGGCAAAAAAATTTTATAAGGAAGCTTTTAATTGGCAAATAGAAGATGTGCCGGAAATGAGTTATATTATTGTGCGGACAACCGAGGTTGATAACGAAAGAATGCCAAAAACGCCAGGGGCAATAAACGGCGGAATGTTCAAAAGGGGCGATATGAACAATCCCGTAACGAGCCCGACTTTTTCTATTGATGTTGCCAATATTGACGATGCAATTAAAATGATTAAAAATGCCGGCGGGCTGATTTTAAAAGATAAAACGGCTGTTGGAGATATGGGTTTTATGGCTTATTTTAAAGACACAGAAGGAAATATTTTAAGCGTCTGGCAAGGTACTAAAAAGAAATAAAAAAAAAGCGAACTTCGTGCTCGCTTTTTTGCATCCCTCAGTCATACCGAGGGGCGATAATATCTGCTATGATAATGTCAGGAATTGTAAGTCCGCATGAGGCGTTAATTCCTCGGCCTAGATTTACCCGCTCCTGAACATCCAATCCTTTTGCCCGCAGTTTATCTGCGAAGGCAGTTCTGTCTTGGTCGGTGGTTTGTGGGACTCCAGCAAGAGAGCCGTCTGCCATCGCGGTCACGTTAATCCTGAAAGGTCTGTTGCGAACGAATTCCGCCAGCCATTTCACATCTTCCTCTGTATCGTTCAAACCTTTGGCAACTGCCCAAGCAACCACAGTAGTGCGTTTGGTTTTTGCAAAAATTTCGCAGAAAAGATCTCTCATAACTTCGAGGGATTGTGTGCTCGCGGCACACATATACTTTTTGCGAAGCTCTGGCCTAAAGTGCACTGACCAGTGGAAAATAATCGGCAAGTGACTATAGTTTTCCAAAAACCAAGCGAGATTTTTTTCGTGTCCTACCGTGGTCATAATGTAGCTAACCGGAATTCCACCTGACTTCAGAGCTTTATCCATTTCCTCCACGGCTTGGCATGAATTTTTTGGGTTCAAAAACATACAATCTCCCTCGGTGGAAAAATTGAAAACAAGGTGTTTTTTTTCTTCAAAAAGCCCGCGCGCGTGATAGCTTTGCATTCCCCAAAGCATCTGGGCAATCAATTCTCCCTTTGTCCAGATCCTTCCATTTTTAATTAAACGGCTTCTCGACTTGCATTGCAGGCATCCAATGCAACCCGAGCTGGAGGAAATGCAAATATAGCACTTATTGTCTTTACGCTCCGGTCGGTTATAAACAACCACAGTAACTGGCAGTTTGTCGGCGGTCATTATGCCGTCGATTCTTTCAGCGCCGTCGTTGTCGCCAGTCCGGCAAAAAAAATTCATAAGATGCTCATACTTCAGAAGCGGACTCAAAATTTTGTAGCGCTTCAACATCGTTATTGACGGCATATTTTTTTGCCAAATAGCATTCTGCACCGTATCCATAAGAATTTCCACCTTAAGGGTCTTAAGGATAAAGTCGTCTACAATCCTGTGCTTATAATCGTACCAGTTGCTGGGTAACGCGGTCGCTCCGGTCATCATAATTACAACCATATTTGGATTCAAATCTCTGCACCAACGCGCCACTGTAAAGCCGGATGCTCCGTCCAAGTTGACGTCAATCAATCCAAAGTCAAAATGCGTTGACAGTAAAAACTCCCTTGCTGTTTCCGCTTCCAGCGCGGAAAAAACATTGCAGTGCCTTTTCAACTCTCCTTCAATTGCTCTTAGAATAATAGGATGATCATCAACCACCAACGCATTCAATTTCTTCCTTTTCATCTGTGTTCCCCTTTAAGTTTCAAGGTGCAAAACCGCTACGAGCGGTTAATCGGTAAAGTTATTGTAAAAACGGAGCCCTTGCCGAAAACGCTTTCAGCAACAATTTTTCCGTTGTGTTGCTCTACTATCCATTTGCATATTGATAAACCCAAACCAAAGCCGCCCTCGCCGTCCTGCCTTGCAGGAACTGTCCTGTAAAAACGGTCAAATATGCGAAGCAAATCTTCTTTTAATATTCCAATGCCATTGTCTGAAATAATAATTTTTATCGACTTATTTTTTAAATCCGGCTCAATTTTTATTTTTACCCAGCCGGAATTTTTCCCATATTTAACGGCATTTGCAATAATATTTAAAAATAATTTTTCCAGTTTTATTCTGTCGCCTTTAATTTCAATACCTAATTTATTTTTTTGGAAAAAGATTTTAATGTTTTTCTGTGCAGCCAAGGGCCTTACTCTTTCTGCTATGTTTTCCATAAATTTATTCAAATCAATTTTTTCTATGTTCATTTTTTCAACAGAGCTTTCTTCAACAGCGGTAAAAAATGACAAATCGGATAAAATATTAGAAACTTTGTTTATTTCATTATCAATGGCATTCAAACTTTCTAATGCTTCCTTGTCCTTGCTATAATTGGAAAATTGCTTCCTAAAAAATTCTAAATTTAGCTTTGCAATGGAGAGCGGAGTTCTTAATTCATGGGAAGCATCAGAAATAAAATGAGATTTTAATTCCAGAGACCTTTTTAATTTTTCGTTAGCTTGCATAAGTTGTTGCGTTTTTTGCGTAACTCTTTCTTTGAGGCTGTTATTTATCCTGGCCAATTCCATTTTAACAATTACAGTTTCGGTAACATCTGTTGCCATTGAAAGAGCGCCGTCTATATTCCCGTTTTTATCCCTTAAGGGAACCGCTACAATGCTTAAATATCTTAACTCACCAGAAGGAGACTTTGTTTTACAATTACTTTTTTCAAAAAGCGTGCCATCGGATAAAAGCTTTCTATACAGCGGACACAGTCCCTCACGGATAAAAAAGGGCAGATGAAACACGTTTTTTCCAATTACTTGTTTTAAATCTGCAAAATTTTCAAAATATTTATTTACAAAAGTAATAACACCATTTTTGTCTATGGTTATTATACTAATGGGGGCCGAATCAATAATTTTTTTATTAAAATCGGCAACTATTCCCTTGTTCTTTTTAAAAAAATTGGGACTTTTTAAGTCTTCCATATTATTATATCTTAATCCTTTATATTATTCAATTGGATTATTGTCAATAATTTTATTTAATGGTTTATTCATATTTTTTTAATAATTTAAGAAAAGGACAGTCACGGGGGCCTTCGTATTATATATGAAATGAAGTGCCCCCATGACTGTCCCTTCTTTTACTGTATAATACTTATATCCAATTAACACTCAATTAAAAAAACCTTGATATAATTTTAGAACAGATATAGAGTAAAGGTGCTAATAATTTGGGCTATGGAAGAAAATAATTATAACAATTTAAAACTTTTAGTTGCCGGCAAAGAATTGTTGAGTAAAAATGAGGAGGAGTTAAGGCGCCTGGCGTCTTTTCCCGAGCTCAACCCAAACCCAATTGCAGAACTGGATTTAAACGGACAAGTGCTTTACCAAAACCCGGCAACAAAAAAATTATTTCCCAACTTGCAGGAAAAGGGCACAACTCATCCATGGCTTTCAAATTGGGACAATATAATAGAAGGAGTAAAAAATGGAATAGAAAAAATTGACTGTGAAATAATTACGGGAAAAAATTATTACCATCAAACAGTACACTTTTTAAGCAACGTTCAAAGGATGCGCATTTACGGAGTTGACATTACCGAACAAAAAAAGAAGGAACAAGATTTACAAAAACTAAACCGGACGCTGCTTGCCCTTTCAAACAGTAATCAGCTCTTAATGAAATCTGAAAGCGAAATTGATTACTTAAATGGCGTCTGCAAAATTATAATTGATGACTGCGGATATGAAATGGTTTGGATTGGCTTCGCTAACGACGACGAAGAAAAAACTATCAAACCGGTGGCTTATGCCGGCTTTGAGGACGGGTATATAGAAAGCTTAAATCTTACTTGGGCAGATACAGAACGCGGGCAAGGCCCTACGGGAACGGCAATACGCACCGGAGAAATCGGCGTATGCGAAAATATGCTAACCGACCCGAAGTTTGCGCCATGGAGAGGAGAAGCTCTAAAACGCGGATATAAATCATCCGTTGTTTTCCCAATGAAAACTGAAGGGAAAACATTTGGCGCCGTTAGCATTTATTCAAAACAAATCAGCCCGTTTTCAGCAAAAGAAATTGTATTATTAAAAGAACTCACCAGTGATGTTGCGTACGGCGTAACTTCTTTAAAAACAAAACAGGCAAGACGGCAAGCGGAAGAATTGCTGCAAAAAAACGAGATAAAACTCCAGTCAGAAAAAAATGTTCTAAACGCAATAATGGACAACACCAAGGCAAGCCTTGCATATATCGACAGAAATTTTAATTTTGTCGCCGTAAACTCCACTTATTGCGAAAACAACGGGCGCGCAAAAGAGGAACTTTTGGGGAAAAACTATTTTGACTTTTTCCCGAGCGAAGAAAACCGCCTTTTATTTGAAAAAGTTAGAGACAGCGGAGAAAAAATAGAATTGAATCAAAAACCTTTGGTTAATAAATTCCAGCCTTGGCAGGACGTAACATATTGGGACTGGACAATCACTCCCGTAAAGAATAATGAAGGCAATGTTTATGGATTGGTTGGCAGGTACCCCGAAAATTGGACACTTAGTATGTTCTCGTTGTATCCTGAATAAAAACAAAACTTATGCCAAGAGGATATCCGTCGTTAACTGCCGAGCAGAGGCAGGAAATCATGTCGCGAGTTA